>Ga0192243_10320_pt1 | contig 18639 bp, 20 predicted proteins | sample Koala_Koa27_K3_FD_131233 | JGI IMG/M metagenome (GOLD analysis project Ga0192243, IMG submission 131233) | Enriched cells from koala feces incubated with labeled cellulose particles, San Francisco Zoo, California, United States - Koala_Koa2-7_K3 ... | reverse complement strand
TTTATCGCTATGGTGAACGGGGTGGCTGCAGGAGCAGGGGTCAACCTAATGCTGGCCTGTGATCTCATTTATGCCACCGATAAAGCGCGTTTTGCTCAGAGTTTTGCCAAAGTGGGGCTCATTCCTGACTGTGGGGGACTATATTTTCTTCCCAAATGTATAGGGGTTCATAAGGCCAAAGAGCTTATGTTTACCGCAGATTTGATAGATGCAGCTACGGCCGAAAAAATAGGAATGCTGAACCACGTATGTGAAGATGGTAAACTGGAGGATGCAGTATATGCAATGGCAAAACGCCTAGCTGAAAGTGCACCGTTATCCATCGGGCTCATAAAAAAATACCTTAATAATACCGCCCTAATACTGGACGATGTGCTTACCATTGAAGAAACTACTCAGTCTCTCCTTATGGGCTCTGAAGATTGCAAAGATGGGATAACCGCATTTAAGGAAAAACGCAATCCCACATTTACTGGAAAATAATTCATAGCCGATGCAGAACCCTTCGCGGGTTCTGTTTTATTTTTCCCAATAATAGTGTATAATTTGAATGTTAGAATGTATTTTGGAGATTATATTTCTGATGCTGGATCTTGGCTCACTGATATATAGAATACCGGCGCTTCTTTTCGCCATTACCATACACGAATATGCCCACGCTCAGTGTGCAGACAGTCTGGGCGATCCTACACCGCGCTTTATGGGGCGGTTGAGTTTTAATCCACTGTCCCATCTTGATCCTATCGGTGCGCTGCTCCTTGTCATAGCAGGATTCGGTTGGGCAAAACCAGTTGTCATTAATCCATCGAATTTCCGTAACCGCAGAGAAGACATGATAAGGGTCGCACTTGCAGGGCCTGGGTCGAATCTATTGCTCTGCTTTATGGCGGCGTTCTTAAGTGCCGTTATGAATAAGTTCGGTTTGCTTTCAGACGGGGTACATGCAATCCTTTTCTGGATACAGCGCTATAACGTGTGGTTTGCATTTTTTAACCTCATTCCCATACCTCCTCTTGATGGGTCAAAGTTCCTTCTTGAACTTCTGCCTGCATGGACGGCCTACAAGTTAGAATATTTTATGGGCCGGTATGGCTTTTTTATTCTGATAACACTCGTATTTGCAGGTGTAGTAAGTGCAATCGTGAATCCTTTTGCTAAGGGTTACATGGTTCTCGTAAACAGCATTTTAGGCATTTTCTTCAAATAATCTATAAAGGGGTTTTCTTGATGAACAAAGAAAGAATCTTCAGCGGCATGCAGCCTTCCGGACGATTCCATCTCGGCAACTATATGGGGGCCCTCGGAAACTGGGTAAAACTGCAGCATGACTATGAGTGTATATTTTCTATAGTCGATCTACACGCACTCACGTCGTCTTATGCGGATACGTCACAGCTGCAGGAAAACATCAGGGAAATGGCTATTGACTGGCTGAGTGCAGGACTTGACCCGGAAAAGAACATTATTTTCGTCCAGTCACATGTAAAGGAGCATGCCGAGCTTGCCATGCTCCTTGGAATGATTACGCCTCTGTCATGGCTGGAGCGGGTACCGACCTATAAAGATAAGATCCAGAACTTGAGTACTCAGGGCAAGGATCTTAGAACTTACGGATTTCTCGGCTATCCGGTGCTTATGGCCGCGGACATAATTTTATATAAGGCTACCCGTGTGCCTGTGGGGGAGGATCAGTCTGCACATCTTGAACTTACCCGTGAGATGGTCCGCCGGTTTAATTACATTTACAATAAAGAGGTATTCCCTGAACCCCAGGCAGTTTATTCAAATGCTAAGGTGTTACCGGGAATAGACGGGCGCAAAATGTCAAAATCATATGACAATACTATTCCTTTCGGTGCGTCGCCTGAAGAAGTGGAAGCTAGGATAAAAATGATGATAACCGATCCTCAGCGTATAAAAAAGATAGATAAAGGCAATCCTGACATATGCATAGTCTACCAGTTCCAGAAGGTGTTTAATACAAGTGAAGTGGAAGATATCGAAAGGAAATGTCGTGCAGGTGAAATCGGTTGCATGCAGTGCAAGAAAATACTGGCAGAAAAAATGAACGTTCTACTTGCGGATATTCATTTAAGGCGTGAGGAACTGTCGCGGAAACCAAATTATATCAGGGAAGTCTTGGAACATGGGGAGAAGCGTGCCCGTGTAATTGCCGAAAAGAATATGGCTGAAATAAAAGCGGCCATGAATGTTTTCTGATGCAAGCATTATCACTTAAACTTATTGCATTTGAAGGTCCTCTAGATCTTCTTTTGCATCTTATAGAAAAGAATAAAATTGATATTTATGATATTCCGATTGTTTCCATAACAGAACAGTACATTGCTTATCTAAAAGCGATGGAAGAGTTTGATATGGAAGCGGCCAGTGATTTTCTTATTATGGCGGCTACGCTTCTTCAGATAAAATCGCGCATGCTGCTGCCGAAATTGCCTGTGGCTGAAGGAGAAGACGACGCTGATCCCCGCCAGATGTTAGTAGAAATGCTGGTTGAATACAGGAAAATCAAAAGCGCAGCTGAAGAACTGCTTCTTATGAAAGAAGCGGCAGATAAAATGATTTACCGGTGTCATTCCTTCATCGACGAGACGGATATTATTTTCCCAAAATATAACGCTAGTCATCTTCTGCTTGCACTGACGGATATTGTCCGCTCGGAAGAAATTCCGACGGCCTACATCGAAGCGCAGGCCTTTAGTGTTCAGGAAAAAATGGCGGATATCATGCGGCTTCTTTCTGCCAATAAAAAGAAGGGTATAGTATTGAGCGATCTTCTCTTTACTGGTACAAGACATGAAAAAGTAGCTGTTTTCCTTGGTGTACTGGAACTTTTAAAACTGGGGCTTGTGTCTATAAACCAGTCCAAGCAGTTTGCCCCCATCTATATTTTCACAAGACAGGAAGTATCATAATATGTACTACAATCATCTTACAGGTGCGCTCGAAGCACTTTTATTTGCTTCAGGAGACGCGCTTTCCGTGGCAAAGATTGCGGAACTCATGCATATTGAAAAACCGCAGGTGTGGGAACTAATCACTGGCCTTTCCAAAGAGTATGAAGCCGAAAACAGAGGACTTACCATACGGGAAGTAAATGGTGGCTACCAACTGGTTACAAAGCCAATATATATTGAAATGCTTAGCCAGCTTAAAATCACTAGAGAAATAAAGCTTACGAATGCGGCGATGGAAACCTTGGCCACAATAGCATTCAAGCAACCAGTGACAAAGGCTGAAATAGAAGCCATCCGTGGAGTTAAGGCCGACAGTGCACTAAATACTCTGCAGGAACTTGACTTGATAACTGAGGCTGGAAGAAAAAAGGCGCTAGGTAATCCAATACTCTATGCAACTACGGAAAAATTTCTCACTGTTTTCGGACTGGATTCCCTTGAAAGCCTGACTATGCCGAAACTGCTAAACACGGTATGATTTAGGAAGAATAAAAGGAAACCTATGGAAAAACGTTTGCAGAAAATCCTGGCGGAAGCAGGTATAGCCTCACGACGGGGTGCAGAAAAAATTATAACCGCTGGCCGCGTCAAGGTAAATGGCCACTTGGTAACTGAACTGGGAAGAAAATTTGATTCTAGCGCCAATATTACTGTTGACGGCAAAAGAATAGTTGGCGAAAAAAAAGTTTATTATGTTTTCAATAAGCCCCGGGGCGTAATTACTACAATGTCAGATCCTGAGGGGAGGCGCACGGTAGCGGATTATTTAAATAATCTAGATGGAAACCTTTTCCCTGTAGGAAGGCTTGATTACAACACGGAAGGCCTGTTACTTATAACCAATGACGGGGATCTAGCCCAGAAACTTATGCACCCGAGCAATGAGATAAAAAAGACTTATGTCGTTAAAGTTCTTGGGATTCTTCCCGAGGAAAAGCTGGATCTTTTACGCATTGGCGTAAAGCTCGATGACTGGCTTACTGCTCCTGCAATTGTCAATCTTCTAGAATACAATCATGAACGTAATTATACAGTTTTTGATATTATCATCCACGAAGGCCGGAATCTCCAGATCCGTAGGATGTGCGATTTTTTAGGTTTTCCAGTAAGTAATCTTAAACGCATTAAACTTGGGCCCTTAAATTTAAACAATCTTAAAAGGGGGAAATTACGCCGCTTAAGCGAAAGTGAAATATATCTCCTGAAAGGCTGCGTACAATAATGAATGTTCTAATAATCGGCGGAGGGGCAGCAGGTCTTCTTGCAGGCATTGCCGCAGTAGAAAACAGCACCGAGCTCATCATATTAGAAAAAATGGAAAGGCCCGGTAAAAAGATGCTTATCACTGGTAAGGGCCGTTGCAATATAACCAATATCAGCGATATTGATGATTTCATAAGAAACATCCCTGGTAATGGAAGGTTCCTGTACAGCGTTTTAAGACGCTTCACCAATGCGGATATGATAAATCTCCTTGAAAAAAACGGTCTTACCACAAAAGTGGAACGCGGTGGCAGAGTTTTTCCAGTAAGCGACCGGGCAGACGATGTAGTAAAGACGCTGGTGAAGATTTTTACTGCCCAAGGTGGAATTTTTAGAACGTGTGTTAAGATAAAGAAAATCATCACTGAAAATGGGAAGTTTTCAGGCCTTAATACGAACAATGGTTTTTCAAAGGCGAAGCGGCAGTCCTAGCTGCAGGCGGGACGTCTTATCCTTCCACCAGCAGTGATGGTGACGGTGCTAAACTTGCTAAAACGGCAGGGCACACCATTATAAGACTTCATCCAGCCCTTGTTCAACTTGTCAGCAGTTTTCCCTATATAGATATGCTCCAGGGGCTTTCCCTGCGAAATGTAAGAGCCTTTCTTAAAACAGAGATGATAAGCTTGTCACTGAAGATTTCGGAGAAATGATTTTTACCCATTGGGGACTTCCTGGTCCCATGGTGCTCTCTTTGAGCAATTATGCTATAAGAGCTCTGGAAAAGAGGAGGACAGTAAAGTTTGTCGTTGATTTAAAACCTGCACTCACGAGGTAAAAACTTGATGCAAGAATCCTCCGTGATTTTGAGCTTTACAGCCGCAAAAAACTTATAAACGGTATGAAAGATTTGATGCCCCAGCGTCTAATACCCGTGATCTGCGATGTGACAGGTGTTGATAAGGATAAACCAGTAAACCAGGTTTCTAGGTAAGAGCGCCGTGTACTTACCGATACATTAAAAAATTTTACCGTGCCAGTCACAGGATCTCGCCATCTTGCAGAAGCCATTGCCACCGCAGGCGGGGTATCTGTAAAGGAAATAAACCAAAAAGCCATGGAATCTAAAATTATAAAAGGACTTTATTTTGCCGGGGAAGTAATTGATGTGGATGGTTTGACTGGAGGATTTAACTTACAGGCAGCATTTTCCAGCGGTTATGTGGCGGGAAAAGTTGCATCTGAAAAGGATTGATGTCAAGTGTTTAAGGAAAATTTTGTCGTTGCCATTGACGGACCGGCGGGTGCCGGTAAAAGCACCATTGCAAAATTAGTAGCCAGAAAACTTGTCTTCGCCTATATTGATACAGGTGCCATGTACCGCAGTGTAACTTGGAAATTCTTGCGGACCAAGGCTGAATTTAACGAAAATTTTATTGGAGAACTTGCAAATAAGATACGCATAGATTTTAGAACTGAGGAGAACAAGGTGTTTGTTGATGGAACTGACGTAACGGAAGCTATTCGTACTACGGCAGTGACAAATCTTGTTTCAAGAATCTCAGCCATAAATACGGTACGGATTGCTATGGTAGCTGAACAGCGCCGAATGGGTGAATCTGGCAGGGTAGTTCTTGACGGTCGCGATATCGGAACTGTCGTTTTTCCGAATGCCGACGTAAAAATATTTTTGACAGCAACGGTGGAGGAGAGAGCACTGCGCCGCTATAAGGAAATGACGGAAAAAGGTATGGCAGTTTCCCTTAAGCAACTGCAAGAGGCTATCCTGAACCGCGATAAACAGGACAGTGAAAGGGAAATCAGTCCACTGCGCCAGGCAAAGGATGCAGTCTTCCTTGATACGTCAAACATGTGCATTGACGAAACAACGGATTTCATCATAAATTTGGTTCGGGGGAAGGAACATGATTTACGGCGCAGTTAAAATCTTTTTTACGTCAATCTTTAAAATTTTTTTTCGTATGGAAGTCGAGGGGAGAGAGAATATTCCTGAAAGCGGTCCTCTTGTCATGGCAAGCAACCATTTAAGCGTACTTGATCCTCCCGTTATCGGTACGGCTTCCACCAGAAAGCCATATTTCATGGCCAAGGAGGAACTTTTCGTTCCTGTTTTCGGCCATATTTGTAAATTTTTAGGTGCCTTTCCAGTTAAGCGAGGTAGTGCCGATATGATAGCCATCCGACACAGCCTCGAGATTCTTAAAAACGGCGAGGTGCTTGCGGTTTTCCCCGAGGGCACGCGCAGCAAAACGGGAAAACTCGGAATTGCAGAACCCGGGACCATGATGCTTGCCGCAAAGGGGAAAGCTGCTATTCTTCCCACCTGCGTGTCAGGAACGGATGTCTTCCGCTGCGGAAAGATATGGCCCAAAGTAAAAGTGATCTTCGGAAAGCCCATTCCCTGTCCTGAAAATGCTGATAAGGAAACTCTAAAAAAAATTACTGATGAACTGATGGAGAAAATAGCTATATTACAGGAAGGTAAGAAAATATGAAAGTAATTGTTGCTGAATGCTGCGGTTTCTGCTATGGAGTCAGACGTGCGGTGGATATGGCCCTTAATGCTTCTAAAGACAGACCATGCGCTACACTAGGACCATTAATCCACAATCCACAGATCATTGCTGACCTTGAATCAAAGGGGGTCATTTGTAAGAATTCCCTTAGTGAGTTTTCCTCGGGGGATACGATAATCTTCAGGTCTCACGGTGAAGGACCGGAAATCTATAAAGAAGCCAAAAAAATGAATCTAGATATTGTTGACGCTACCTGTCCTAATGTAAAAGTTGCCCAAAATAAGGCTGCCATTGCATCAAAGGATGAATTTTATACCGTAATCGTTGGTGAGAAAAATCACCCAGAAGTAAAAAGTATTCTCAAATGGGCAGGAGAAAATGCAAGCGTTATAGAATATATTAAAGATATTCCTGAAATTCCAGAAAATGCTAAATATGCCGTCATTATACAGACGACGTTCGAACTAGAAAGATTCGAAAAAATTCTAGAAGCACTGCAGAGGGAACGTCCAGGCGAGTACCGCGTGGAAAGAACTATTTGCCGTGCTACGGCAGAAAGACAGGCCGCAGCCTTACAGCTCGCTGAAGAAACGGATGCGATCATTGTCATCGGCGGCAGAAATAGCGCCAATATCCGGCATCTCTTTGACATAGTATCCGCTAGGTGTCCAATGACTTACCACATTGAAACGGCGTCCGAATTGAGACCGGAAATGTTCAGGAATTGCACTAAAGTCGGAATTACGGCAGGTGCATCAACTCCCGACCGTTTAATTAAGGAGGCAATTGTAGTAATGGAAAACATGGAGAACAAAGAAAACATGGAGAACATGGAATCTTTCGAGAGCATGCTCGCTGCGGCAGAGGATGTCAGCGTATATCCCGGAAAAATTATGGAGGCAACCGTTATCCAGGTGGATAGGGACGGAGTATACGTTAACTTCGGTTACGCGCGCGAAGGAGTGATCACGTATTCCGAATGGGTCGCCGGCGGTACTGCTGATGACCTGATGGATAAGATCCAGAAAGGAGAAAAAGTGGAAGCCAAGGTCATTCCTGGGAGTTCTAAGGATGACTTCGTGCGTCTGTCAAAAATAAGGGCCGACCGTGAGGCAGCCTGGAAGAATATAGAAGAACTGCCAGAAGGAGAAAAACGCCCTGTCAATGTCAAGGTATTGCGCATTATCAAGAATAAAGCCAAAAATATCGTTGGGCTTGCAGTTGCGGTTGAATCCGTGGAAGGTTTTATGCCGGCTTCACATGTGGAACTTCGTCGCGTAGAGGACTTTACCTGTTATATAGGTCAGGAATTGCCGGCGGAAATCATTGAGGTAAACTTAGAAAAAAGGCGCATTGTTGTTTCCCGTCGTGACCTCCTGAAAGCTGAAAGGGAAGCGAAGGCTGCCGCTTGGAGAAAAGCAAGGGAACAGCGTATACAGGCTGCTAGGGAAGCTCGGGCCGCAGCCGAGGAAGCAGCATATGATGCCATAGAGGAAGGCACTATAGTTACTGGCAAGGTTCTTAAAATTGTGGATTTCGGCCTTTTTGTGGAGATTGCCCCACACCTTGTGGGCTTGGTACATAACACGGAACTTTCTTGGGATCGCAGCGTAAAAGCAGAAGATGCAGCTAAGGTAGACGATGTAATACAAGTTTTCATAAAAAAGATTGACCGTGAAAATAGGCGTGTAGCCTTAAGCATTAAAGCTACCCAAGAAGATCCTTGGAAGGTTGAAGCAGCAAAATTCCATGTCGGTGATATAGTTGAATGTACTGTAACACGTATTCTTCCATTCGGAGCAATTTTCAGAATAAATGAAAAACTGGAAGGTCTGGTGCATATTTCTGAAATTGCTGCAGAACATATTAATAAGGTTGAAGAGGTGCTTACAGTTGGACAAACAGTCATGGCTGAAATAATAAAGACGGATCTTGAAAATAAAAAAATCGGTCTCAGCATTGCCAAGGCAAAAAAAAAATAGCGAAAAGGCTGAATATGAGTCTTATATAGAAGAAAAGTCTTTTCTGGCACTAGATCTCAGCGAACAGCTGGATAATGCTGGAACTGCTGATAATGCAGGAAGTGAGGCTCATGACGAGAACCCATCGAAAGCTTGAACATGTGAAATATGCCATGAAGATGGGAGATGGCCCGCAAAGTGCTCACTTTAAGGACATTCTTTTTATACACAACTGTCTGCCGGAATTGAACCCGGCAGACGTTGATTTATCTGCGGATTTTTTCGTCAAGCATCTGAAATTACCTTTTCTTATTGATGCCGTTACGGGTGGTACGGATGCAGTGACAGAAATAAATGCATCCATAGCAAAGGTTGCAGCGGCAGCAGAAGTAGCTATGGCGGTCGGATCTCAGTATGGAACGGCGAAAACTGGGAAAAGCCATGCAAGCTATACTGTCGTACGCAAAAACAATCCCAATGGTCTTGTCTTTGCTAATGTTAGCGCTATAACAACGCCCGAGCAGGCGAAATTGGCCGTCAGGATGCTTGATGCAGATGCTCTTCAGATACATCTTAATCCCGCCCAAGAACTTATCATGAGGGAGGGTAACAGAAATTTCAGAGGGCTGATCAGTAATATGCTCCGCATTCGCGATGTACTTGATGTTCCTATAATAGTCAAGGAAACAGGTTGCGGAATTGCTGCAGAAGAATATAAGAAATTACTTGCCGAAGGTTTTAAAATGTTTGATTGTGCTGGGGCAGGCGGAACGAATTTTACAGCCATAGAAGCAGTAAGGAACGGAAAATGCCCGGAAGAGGAGATCTTCCATTGGGGATTGCCTACTTGCTGGAGTATGATTGATGCGGCTACCTGTTGCGGCGCTGACAATCTTCTCATAGCTTCAGGTGGCATACGTATTGCGGAAGATATAGCCAAATCCTTTGCCATTGGTGCCGATCTGATAGGTATTGCTTTTCCAATACTTAGTCTTATCGCCCGTAAAAAAGATGCGAGTGCATTCCTTCTTGAAATGGGAAATCGCCTTTCATATTATCTTATGCTGCTAGGATGTAGAACACCTGTAAAGCTGCGGAAGGTTCCTCTTATATTCACAGGCACCACAAAAGACTATATTAACTGCCGCAGATACAATATGGCAGGTCTAGCAAAAAAAAGGCGTTAAAATTGTGCAAACAGCCATGCAGAAGCATGGCTGTTTTTTTATCGTGTAAGCTGCATACTGGAATTTATTGCCTTCATATGCTATAATATCACATACAGTTTATTAAAACATAGTCCACTTGGGGGATTTTCAATGAAAGGTATAATCAGCGGAATACGCAGACATAGCCTAGCTGAGAAACATGGAATTCGAGTTGGTGAAAAGCTTTGCAGAATAAATGGTTCTGAAGTTAAAGATATTTTAGACTTCAGTTTCCGTGCTACAGATTCTTTGGTGGAACTTGAAATTGAGGATGAATCTGGTAAAAAAAGGGCTGTTTTAATTGAAAAATACCCAGATGAATATCTCGGACTTGAATTTGAAAGTGCCATTTTTAATGAAATAAGTACTTGCCGCAACAGATGCATTTTCTGTTTTGTGGATCAGATGATACCAGGCATGCGCAAGTCACTTTACATACGTGATGACGATTACCGGCTGTCTTTTTTATCCGGCAATTTCATTACCTTGACTAATATGCAGGATGAGGATTTTGACTATGTAATCCGCATGCATATGTCACCACTTTATGTTTCGGTGCACGTAACAGATCCTGCGGTACGTTCCAAAATGATGGGAAGCAGTGCTGCTGAAGGCTTAATGGAAAAACTCGTACGCCTTGCGGATGCTGGTATCAGAATACACACTCAGGTAGTTTGTTGCCCAGGATATAACGAAGGCAACGTTCTCGAAAAAACATTTAAAGATCTATATGCATTAAATCCGAAAATCCTCACGATGGCAGTTGTGCCAGTCGGGCTCACGAAAAACCGCAAGCGGCTATTCCCATTGCGTACCTTTACGAAAGAGGAAGCCGGAGCTATTGTTGATATTGTAACTGAATGGCAGAAAAAATGCCGCAAGGATACAGGAAGAAGTTTTGTTCATCTAGGAGATGAATTCTATCTCCTAGCGGATAAAAAGATACCAGCAACATCATGGTATGACGGCTTTCCGCAGTTGGAAAACGGTATTGGACTTACGCGCATGTTCCTTGATGAGTGGAGTAGTACACTAAAAAAACTGCGTCATGCCAAAGCTGCAGATGAAACAGTCATTCCTATAGGTGAAGGTGCTGCTAATATTCTCGGCCCTCTTATGGAATCCTTTAATAAAACTTTTCATGGGAATCACAGCTTTTTACCAGTTCCAAATAAATTCTTTGGCGGTGGAGTAAATGTTACAGGACTCCTGACGGGCAGGAATATTCTGGCTGCCGTTCCTGAAAAGCGGAGGCTGGTTTTACCAAGCATGGTTTTAAATAATGATGGGCTGTTCCTAGATGACATGTCTCTTGAGGATTTCAGAAAACGATATCAAGGAAAAGTGCAAATTGCAAAAAATGCAGAAGAACTCCTAACTCTTCTGACTATTTCTAGGGAGGAATAGAAATGCTCCAGGTATATACAGGTACGGGAAAAGGGAAGACCACGGCTGCCCTTGGGGTTGCTTTAAGAGGAGCGGGCTACGGCCTTAAGACTATGATGTTTTCTTTCCTGAAGGACGATCCGTACTACGGTGAGTTCAAAGTCTATGCTGCAGGATTTCTTCCTGGATTTGTCTTAAAACAGGTTGGCAGGGACGTATTTGTAGATTTTAAAAATCCCGATCCCGTAGATCTTAAAATGTGTCGCAAGGGATGGGACGAAGCGAAAAAAGCTATTTTATCCCGTAAAGCGGATATTATTATCCTAGACGAACTTAATATCGTGCTGAGTGCTAGGCTACTGCCCGTTAAAGAAGCGGCAGAGTTTCTGACTAAACATAAAAATGATTTAGAAATTATCCTTACTGGGCGCAACGCCCCAGCAGGAATCATAAAAATAGCTGAACTGGTTACTGACATGCAGGAAGTAAAACATTATTTTCATAAAGGGGTTATGTCCCGTAATGGTATTGATCACTAGAGGAGGAAATAATGGGAAACCCAATAGTTGCCATCGTGGGAAGGCCAAATGTTGGCAAATCCACCTTGTTCAACGTACTTGCCAACAGCAGAATATCCATTGTTGAAGATACGCCAGGAGTTACAAGGGATAGGCTTTATGCGACTACAGAATGGATGGATAATGAGTTCATGCTGGTTGACACGGGTGGCATTGAAATCATGAGTTCTGACGCCATTGCCGTGTCAATTCTGCAGCAGGCCCAAATTGCTATCGCGGAAGCTGACGTTATTCTCTTCGTATGTGACGCCCGCAGCGGCATTACCACAGAAGATACTGATGTAGCAAAAATGCTACGCAAGTCTAAAAAACCTGTTGTCCTTGCTGTAAACAAGGCAGATTCGTCTAAACAGGAAATGAATATTTACGAATTTTACAACTTAGGCATCGGTGAACCGCTACCCGTATCGGCCAGCAACCGTCTAGGACTCAGTGACCTTCTTGATGTGGTTGTATCTAAATTTCCAGTCTCACTTAACGTAGGAGAACCAGAAGATGATGATGAAATAAAGGTTGCGCTTATCGGACGTCCTAATGTTGGTAAATCCTCAATTTTCAACTCCTTGGTAGGGGAAGAGCGTTCCATAGTAAGCGAAATTGCGGGGACAACTCGGGACGCCATTGATACTCCTGCAGTGCGTAATGGACAGAAATTTCTCTTTATCGACACTGCAGGCATGCGGCGTAAGTCACGTGTAAACGAACCTATCGAAAAATACAGCATTATGCGTTCCCTGCGTGCCGTTGACCGTAGCGATGTTGTGCTTATGGTTTTTGATGCCATTGATGGGATTACAGGACAGGATAAGAAAATTGTTGGTTATGCCCACAAAGCTGGAAAAGGCATAGTGCTTGTCGTTAATAAATGGGATCTTTACAAAAAGGACAATACTTCGACATTAAGATATACCGAAATGATGCGTAGGGAGCTAGTTTTCCTGCAGTATGCTCCGATAGTATTCGTTTCCGCTGTAACTAAGCAGCGCATCAGTCGTCTACCTGAAGTCATTATCTACGTAGCGGAACAGAATGTCATGCGCATTTCTACTAGTATACTAAATCAGGTTATTGAGGATGCAGTAGCCATGAATCCGGCTCCAACGGAGAAGGGCAAGCGTCTTAAGGTTTTATATGCCACCCAAGTTAAAATTAAACCTCCTACTTTCGTAATATTTGTGAACGAACCGGAAATTATGCATTTTTCTTACGAACGTTATTTGGAAAACAAACTGCGTGAATCTTTCGGCTTTGAAGGCACACCAATACAGATGATTATCCGCAGCAAAAATGATGATGAATAGGAGCTTTCAATGAATGGGATAGTTTTTTTTTTGCCGAAGTTATCCTAGGATATCTGTGTGGTTCCATACCAAGTGGACTCTGGATTGTAAGAGGCCTTTATCGCATTGATATCCGTAAATACGGCAGCAAGAATATCGGCACAACCAATGTCTTCCGCACTGTGGGTGCAGGACCGGCAGCCCTGGTGCTGCTTGCGGATATGCTCAAAGGCATTGCCGCCGTTGCCATTGTAAACTTTACATTACACGACGCAGCAGCTAACCTTGTTGTTGCCATAGGTGCCCTCTTGGGGCATAATTATTCGCTGTTCCTCGATTTTAAAGGCGGAAAGGGTGTTGCTACCGGACTTGGGCTCCTGCTTTTTCTCATGCCAAAAGTCTCAGCCGCAGACCTTATCATTTGGTTTGTCATCGTGATTCTTACGCGGTATGTATCCATTGCTTCCATTACGGCTGCAGCCGTAACACCTATCATTGCCTGGCATTTCCGTTATCCAGAACCCTATATAATCTTTGGAACCTTTGCCGGAATCTTCGTTATAATAGGGCATAATGATAATTTATTGCGACTCATGAATGGTACAGAGAGTAAAATCAGTTCTGGAAGTGTAAAAAATCTTGGGAAAAAGTGAATTATAACAGCGAGTTGCAAAACAGGCCAGAAGCACGATTTTTCGGGCCTGGTTTTTTATATATTTTTTACTGAAAAATCATTTGTATTTTTGAAGTAAACAATGTATAATATAAATCAATTACGAAATGGTATATAAAAGGAGGGAATATAATGTCTGAAAAATCTACGTTTTATCTGGTTTTCGAAGAGATTCTTCCAGAGGCTATTAAAAAGACCATTAAAGTTAAGGAAATTCTTAAAAAGGGAGAAATAAAAACCATCAATGAAGCTGTTGAGAAGATGGGCCTGAGCCGCAGTGCTTATTATAAATATAAGGATTATGTTTTTCCATTTTATGAGGCGAGCAGGGGAAAAATCATTACACTGTCTCTGTTATTGGAACATAAAGTGGGTGTGCTTTCCAAGGTACTAAATACCGTCGCCGAAGATTCAGGCAGCATTATGGCTATTAATCAGTGTATTCCGCTGCATGGAGTAGTCAATACGACACTTTCCATTGAAACTAAGAACTTAACCGTAGATCTAGAAGCGTTGCTTGATAAACTGCGCATTATTGATGGTGTGAAATGCCTAGAAGTATTAGGGCATGTATAGAAGGAGACTAGTTATGAAGAAATTTGTTAATGTGGGACTTATGGGGGCAGGAACCGTCGGTGGTGGTGTCCTACAGGTTCTTGCAAAAAATGCCGACGATATCAAAAAAAAGGTCGGTATCCCTATAAGGATTACCAAAGTGTTTGCGCGTGAAGCGAAAGAACTGCGAAAGCAGTATGGTGATAACTATGTCTACACAACCGAGGCTTTGGATATTCTGAACGATCCTGAAATTGACATTGTCGTTGAGCTTTTAGGAAGAGAGCACCCTGCAGTAGAATTCATCACAGAGGCTTTCAATAATGGGAAAAGTGTCGTTACTGCTAACAAGGATGTTATAGCAAAATACGGGAGCGAGCTCTTTCCGCTTGCTGAAAAACATAATTGCGATTTTATGTTTGAAGGTAGTGTAGGCGGTGGCACTCCTATTATCCAGCCCTTAAAGACATGCCTTGCAGCCAATAAGATCACTTCAATCATGGGCATCGTAAATGGTACAACTAATTATATGCTGACGAAAATGTCAAGGGAATATCTTGATTACGCTGACGTTTTAAAGGAAGCCCAAGAAAAAGGTTATGCAGAATCTGATCCGACCGCTGATGTAGGAGGGCTTGATGCGGCACGCAAACTGGTAATTCTAGCCTCCATAGCCTTTAATACTCGTATAAGCCTTGAGGATGTAAAGATTGAAGGTATTGAAAATATAGCCCTAAGTGATATCAGGCATGCTGAAGACTTGGGATATACTATCAGACTTTTGGCCATTGCTAAAAATATAGGGGAACATGGTATAAGCGTTTGCGTTCATCCGGTAATGCTTCCTTTAACTCATCCCCTGGCTAGTGTTAATGATGTTTATAACGCAATTTTCGTTACGGGTGATGCGGTTGGCGAAGCAATGTTCATGGGGCTAGGAGCAGGTAGAATGCCTACAGCTAGTGCCGTATGTGGTGATGTAATAGATGTGGCACGCAACATTCTGCACGGTGACACAGGACGCATTAAATGTACCTGTTTTGAAGAAAAACATCTCTGTTCAATCGAAAACATGTCTTCACCATGTTATATACGGATGAATGTTATGGATAAGCCTAGGGTACTGGCTGCTATTGCTGCCGCTTTCGGTGAGAATAACGTAAGCCTGCGCAATGTAATCCAAAAAAACAGGGTAGCAAGCGGCGCCGAAATAGTTGTCATCACTCACAATGTTTCCGAGTTTGATCTGCAGATGGCTGTACAAACACTAAGCGCACTGCCAGCCGTTGATAAAATCTGCAGTGTTATCCGTGTGGAAGATAAAAACTTGTAACGGGTGAGTATTATGGAAAAAATTTCGCTGCGAGTTCCAGCCACGTCCGCTAACTGCGGACCTGGCTTTGACACTCTTGGCCTAGCTTGTAGTCTATACAATGATTTTTCCTATGAAATAACGGCGAATAGGGAATTAGAGCTTAAAGTTACGGGAGAAGGTTCAGAATTTTTAAAACCTTCAGGCCGCAATCTTGCCTTTGCAGCTTTTTTTACGGTCTGGAATTTTGCAACTAGGGAAAAACGCATTGGCCTAAAAGTGACCATGAATAATCGGATTCCCTTGTCGCGCGGATTAGGTAGTAGTTCTAGCGCCATTGTGGCAGGTGTTTACGCTGCTAATGCTTTATGCGGGGGCAAATTCTCGGCGGAAGAACTATTAAATTTTGCAGCAGAAATAGAAGGTCACCCAGATAATGTGGCACCTGCGCTTTATGGCGGATTTACCGTAAGTTTTACGGATAGGAATGGAAAAGCTCATTCCGTGCGCTTCTTGCCCGCAAAACCTTTAAAATTCATCGCCGTGGTGCCAGAAAAAAGGCTTTCTACGTCCTTAGCACGACAAGTAATTCCTGAAACCGTGCCACATAAAGATGCCGTATTCAATGCATCACGCACTGCCATGTTGATCTGGTCATTATTAACAGGGCGGTACGAGTTCCTGACTGACGCACTGGAAGATAAACTGCATCAACCCTATAGAGCCCATCTTATATCAGGACTCAGTGATGTTCTTGCTGCTGCAAAGATGGCTGGCGCTTATAACGCCATCATCAGTGGGGCAGGTTCCACTGTCATGGCATATGCACCTCTTGACAGTGACCATGAAAAAATTGCCATTGCTATGCTACAGGCCTTTGCAAGTCATAATGAACCTTGTACTTATCATATCCTCGACCTAGATAACGAAGGAGTAAAAAGAATATAGGCTCCCGCTAAATAACATTGACAATACCTCATATTATTTGTATAATGTGTTTTGTGATTCGGGGCGTAGCGCAGTTTGGTAGCGCGCTTCCTTGGGGTGGAAGAGGTCGTGGGTTCAAGTCCCGCCGCTCCGACCATTTCGGATCTTTTGCCTTTACGGGAGAACCCGTAAAGGTTTTTTTATTTAGAAATCGGAGGAAGAAGAATGATTCGTTGCTTAAAACCTATTTGCAGTGGATGTGGAAGGCAGTTCGTTGCAGAAGGAGAAGTACATTACCGTGCCAACTATCTTGGAAAAGGTTTTGCCGACATTGAATTTATATGTTCTGACTGCATTGAAGCCTGGCAGAAAAAATGGCATATAAGAAATTCCTCCTATGAAGAAAAAGACTATGTGCTCACTGTTACCATTGAACTTGAGGATGGCAGCATCTACGAAAATATGGACTGCACTCCCATAGATGAAACCGAGACTATCGTAACGGGAGATGATATTCCTCTTGATGCCCAGCGAAAACTATATGAATTTTATTCGGCCTGGGATAAGGAGAGGAAAAAAATTGTCTAAAGAACTGTTTCTTTAAGGATGAGTTCATGCGCCCTACTTTTATCTGTGAAACCATAAGCGGGGGAAATTTTGAAAATATTGCGTTTCGTTTCAATTCTCGTTGGGAGTTGGAAACGGAGCAACCTGTTCCAGACTATATCAGAAAACAGCTAATAAGTGCCTATAAAATATATGAAAATCAGAATAAGCTAGATTAAGCAGAGGAGACCATGCGAAACTTAATGGAAGAAATCGAAAAAAGGCGCACCTTCGCCATTATTTCACACCCTGATGCAGGCAAAACAACTTTAACTGAAAAACTCCTTTTATACGGAGGAGCCATCCATCTTGCTGGATCCGTGAAAGCAAGGAAAACTGCACGACATTCCGTGTCGGACTGGATGGAAATTGAGAAGCAGCGCGGTATTTCTGTGACTTCTTCTGTACTGCAATTTGATTACGACGGTTATAGGATCAATATTCTTGATACTCCTGGCCATCAGGACTTTTCCGAAGATACATACAGGACCCTTATGGCTGCCGACAGTGCAGTCATGCTTATTGATGCCGCAAAAGGCATCGAGCCGCAAACTAAGAAACTCTTCTTGGTCTGCCACAGGTGTCAGCTGCCTGTGTTTACCTTCGTTAATAAACTTGACCGCTATGGGCGTAATCCTTTTGATTTAATGGACGAAATTGAAAAGGTACTAAATATTCATGCCTATCCAGTAAACTGGCCAATAGGTATTGATGGACATTATAAAGGCGCGTATAATCGCCTTAAAAACGTCATAGAACTTTTTGAGGATGATACTAGCCATGGTACAAAACTGCTTAAATCCACTACTAGCTCCTTGGATGATCCTAAGATAAAGGAAATGTTTGATGAGGAAACATATACAAATCTCTGCAATGATATCGAACTATTAAATCTTGCCGGTGATGACTTTGATATGGAGAAAGTAAGAAACGGACGGCTTACACCAATGTTTTTCGGCAGCGCCATGACCAATTTCGGCGTAAAAAGCTTCCTCGAAAAATTTCTGGAACTTTCTCCCGCACCACAGCCCCATGTATTGCAGAATGGGAATATCATTGAACCGAATAATGAAGATTTTTCGGCTTTTATTTTTAAAATCCAGGCCAATATGAATCCAGCGCATAGAGATAGAATAGCTTTTATGCGCATCTGCTCTGGAACATTTGAGAACGGAATGAGTGTCTATCACAAGCAATCCGATAAAATCATTAAACTTACACAGCCACAGCAATTTATTGCTCAAGAACGGACAATCGTAGAAAAAGCGTATCCTGGCGATATTATAGGTATTTTTGATCCCGCCATTTCCGCAACATCTTGGGCACCGCCAAAAAAGTATGATTTATAGCCTTTTTTTGCAGAAAGATTCAGCAGATTATTAAACAGATCAAAACCCGCCACCCGTTCAGGAATATCGTAACCTAAATGGCGACCTGC
>Ga0192243_10319_pt1 | contig 18645 bp, 14 predicted proteins | sample Koala_Koa27_K3_FD_131233 | JGI IMG/M metagenome (GOLD analysis project Ga0192243, IMG submission 131233) | Enriched cells from koala feces incubated with labeled cellulose particles, San Francisco Zoo, California, United States - Koala_Koa2-7_K3 ... | reverse complement strand
TCTTCTCACCCCTTTACCCGGATGGTCAGCTTCGCGGCCGCCTCTCCCATCGGCGTGTTCTTCTCCGTCTCATAGGCGGTGAACGTCGCAGTACAGGGGTAATCCCCCTTCTCCAGATTTACATCCAGCTCATCCTCCTCGATCATCTGGCCGGGGCGGATTCCCGCTGACTGGTAGATGGTCTCCCCGGTATCGTCACGGACGATGGCTACCGTCATGTTGTAGCGGTTTGCCGCATTATTCTCGATCCGCAGCGTTCCCTTGCTGACTCCATCCGGGAACTCCGGGCTTGTATTGATGGAGATGGCAAGCATGCTTTCATCCACCTTGTTCTGCATCAGCGCTCTGATCTCCCGCTCGCTCATCCCTTCTAAGTTTCCATCCACCGCCGCGTCGTCAAACAGGAAACTGCCTTCCCTGTGGGCGCTTACATAATACACTCCCCCTCCGGCACCCGCGGCCAGAATGACCGCGCAGAGGATCAGCACCGGCAGCTTTGAAGCCTGTTTTCTCTTTCTTGTCCTCATCATGACTCACCTCCCTCCTGTGACGTTGTATTAGAATCCGGGCTGGATATCTTCGGCGTGTACACCGGATACCCGTCAGCCGATATCTCGTAGATAAATTTCAGCTGATATGCCTCCTGGATCGTCCGACTTCCATCCTTCGGCCACGGCCAGTTATCCGTACCGTTACCGTTGGCCGATATGACTCCGCTGATATAATAATCCGCCTGGGATGAGGCCCCCAGCTTGATCAGCGGCCTGATGCTGGCGGACGCCAGCTCCGTATTCAGCCACAGATCCGTCACCTGTCCGGTTTCTATGCTTCCATCCACGGACATACACAGATACACCGCGTCGGAGGGCATATGCTGGGGATCACTCTCCTGTGGTTCTCCCAACAGCGGCGGCATCCCCTCTCCTGCTATAGGCTTCTCATCCACCGAGACCTCCACCGGCATGCCGTTGCTGTTCTTTAATCCGGCTCCATTGGTTGTCTGGCGGAGCTCCTGCCCCTGGATCTGAAGGCTGAACCTGAGTGGAACCGTGGCCTTCATCTGGGTGATCACCGATACCTCGCCATGAATCAGCGCCGTATTCTCCGCACTGTCCTTCAAAAGGATCTCCCAGATATAACTTCCGCCCTTTGTCACCGCATTGGCGCGGTACAGGCTGACCCGCAGCCGGGCCGGCTGGCCGCCGCTCCAGGTTAACTGTCCCGGGTTCTCGTGGTTGCTTCCGATGACCCGGCCGGTTTCGTCCAGCGCCTCCAGCACGGTTCCATAGTGGTCATTGGCCCAGGCGCTGCCGCTCTCATAGACATTGGGCGAGAGAAGGCCGTCTGCCGTCACAAAGCTGCCGTAGGGTTCCAGCACCTCTGCCGGCTCATATCCGCCCGCTCCCTCCTGTTTTAATGTCACGGACTCCAGGGACAGGCTTCCGGTCAGCTCCAGCGTCTCCGGCATATCGATCACACATTCCACCTTGGGCTGGATTTGAAGATCCTGCTCATTGGTCAGATTCAGCGCTCCCAGGCCAAAATAGGGAAGCGTCGTCACGGGATTCGATGTCACCGCCGCGGAAACCTCCATCGTATCGGTCTCCGCTGCCCGAGTGTGAACATAGTAGGTCGTCCCCCGTTTCAGCCTGGTATAGGTATAACGGCGGTTTCCATCCAGCAGAGCTTCATCCAGCGTCTCCCATGCTCCGCTGCCTTTGGGCGGCGGGGTGGAGTCCGCTTCCGTAATGGCGTATTCCTGTCCGAACACCACTGATTTGAGATATAAGTCCGTGTCCTGATGCTGTTCGATCACCGGTGCTTTCGGGGGGGGCGCTGCCGCAGGCTTTTCCACCGGCCCGTCTGTGCGCTGTTCTGCAAAGCCGGTGTAGCCCCCCGCCTCCCGGTTTGGCGGTAAATGTCACGATCATCCGGTTTCCGATATCCGCCGTGGTCAGCTGGTAGGTCAGGACCGCGGTTCCGCCCGTTCCCTCCTGATCCGGCTCCAGACTCACGGTACAGCCTGCCGGAGGGCTGGTTTCCCCTGCGTCCACAGATACCGCTTTCTCTCCGGTGGCGCTTCTCTTTATGGTCCAGACGCCCTGGCTGACTCCCTCTCCGCGATAGGTGGCCGTGAGGATTTTTCCCACATCCAATTTGGTTTCCTCAGGCGTCTCATAGGAAAGAGACAGATTTTCCGATGTAAATATCCCGCTCCTGGTCGTTGCCTGGCTTGCCCCGCTGACTTCGCTCTCCTGATAAACAGAGGTCTCGTTATAGCGGGTGTAAAAATCATAGGGCGTATTGGGGGCTAAATTCTTAAACCAGTCCTCCCCCTCCGCGTTCCAGTTGATCTCCCCCGCCTCTCCGTCTTTCCGGCAGCCGTATACCACCGCCGGGTGAGGACCGTAAGCCCCTGCTTTGGATGTGCTGTCTGCAATCTGTATCCAGGTTCCGTCGATCTGTACAATGGACGGCGGGTCCGGCTGATTCTGAACGGCCTTTCCGATTTCTCCCGTCTCCGCCTCCACGCTCCCCTGATACCAGGGGGTGACTGCGCTGTATGCGGCTTTTATTACCTTCCCGTTCTCTCCTTCCGCAGGGATATAAGAGCTGGTGATTCCGCTGGTCTGATAGTTTTTACCGTCTATGACCTCCCATGCGGTATCGGGATCGGCGGCCCCTTTCTGATACCAGACCCAGCTGCCGTTTTGCTCGTCCGCCCCTGTATAGGCGGCCATAACCGCGTTGTAGAGTCTTGGGGACGTCACTCCGTCTCCGTAAGAGATCGTGACATTTCCCTCCAGAGGCTTGCCCTCCATCATGTTGGGGCTGACATATTCCAGTCGTCCTGTGTAATCCCCGTTCCCGATGAATACAATCTGAATGTAATAACCGCTGTACTGGTAGGGGATATTGTAGCTGTCCTTTGTCTCACCAGACTCCGGCGCCGCCTCCTGAGTGCGGATCAGAACCGGTTCCGAGGTTTGCTCCTTCATGGCGTACCAGTACCAGGTTCCGGTCGGTCCGGTCTCATAGCAGGAAGTCCTGACCACGGTTCCACTCTCCGGCGCCATATTGGATACCGTGAGAGGGGTCAGCAGCTCCTCCCGCTTCGTTCTGATTCTTCCTGAGGCCACGATGGAGGACGGCTGATGGGTAGCGGATTCCAGCCGTACCGCATAGATGATGTATTCCGTGTTGACCGCAAGTCCTGTAAACTTCAAACCGGCGCTTCCTGCGGTCCATCCCTTTTTTATCACCGTCCTCCGCCTTAACCAGCTCTGGAAGGGCGGGGTTGTCCGCTCTCTGCACCTTGTACCAGACATCGGCGGATGCGTTCGTCACCTCAATGGTACTTCCCTTGGCCTGATCCCCGGCGGCAGCCGCCAGAGGCACTGCCGGGGCGGCCTGAACCGCCTTCTGTACGATTCCCAGCGTCTTGTCCACCTGGCCTGTGAAATCGGAATCTGCCGGCGCATGGTAGGTAACTGCGACGGTATTACCATTTTCTCCTTCCAGCAGGGCGCAGGTATTGCCGCTGACCTCACGGCTGCCGACGGTCCAGGTCCAGGTTCCTCCCACGGCGTCCGCGGTGGACGGCTGGGAAGCATAATGGCCTGCGTCATAGTAGGCGGTCAATGTCTTTCCGCTCTCCAGGGCGCCCTCCACACGGATCTGCCCGTTGATCACGGTCTTTACCGTCTGTCCGGCGGCGGCTGGCGACCAGCTGCTCGCCTGATATCCCAGCTCGGCCTGGCGTTTGGCAAAAAAGTGATACTTTGTGTTTCGTTTCAGGCCGTTGATGGTCAGAGATATGCCGGCCTGCATGAGTCCCGGATAGGCCGTGATCTCACCGGCGTCTGATTCTTCCCGGTATCCGAATTGATAAGTGCCTTCCGTTCCCACCGCTTTCAGCGTCACGGAGCTGTCGCCTGATGAGACGATCTCCGGCTGGTCGGGAATGGCATAGGCAGCGGCCCGAACGACAGCGGTCTGACTGTTCATGGAGCCGGTAAAATCTCCGGTTCCCGTGTAGGTAGCTTTCAGCTGATAGCCGGTATCCTCCGGTTTGATCTGATAAATGAGTGTTCCGTCCGCGCCTACGGTAAATGCGGACAGTGTCGCCGTCTGGCCGGAACTGGTTCTCTCTAATCTCCAGCTTCCCGTCTGCTCCGCAGCGCCTCCCGACACCGCGGCCCTGATCTCTCCGTCCACAATGGTATCTCCGGTCCATACGACCGACGCCGTCACCTGGCTCTGCTCTGTTTTCTGCTGAAGCGGTACGCTCCACGTACTCTGAGCGTAGGTGGAAGTCGCCTCTTTTCTGGCGTAAAGCTCATAGGTGGTGTTGCGCTTTAAACCGGTTATGATCACGGGCGTGTTGGCCGGATAGCTGCCGGATACCTCTGTGATCCCGGCGCCGTTGAGCTCCTGATAATCAAACTGAACCTTTTCGGAACCGGATTCCATTTTCACGGTGATGCTGTGATCCTGGCTGGATACAACGACCGGTGCTTCCGGAGGCGACTGGTACGCCTTCTCCACTTGTTCCCCTGTGCCTGACACGGCTCCCTCGTAGGAATCCTTGCCTGTGTAGGTAAAACGGATCTGATATCCCACGTCCGCGGCCTGCAGCTCATACTGGCAGCTGTAGCCGTCCGCCGAAGTGGAAACTGCTAAAACAGCCAACGCGGTGTTGCCGTTCATCCGCTCCGCCTTCCAGTTGCCTTTTTGTAAATTGGTATCCGGCGCGGAGGCGGTTACGGTATCGCCTACGTTCTTCTGACTGCTGACGGTGATCGGACCCACAATCGAAATTTTATCGGTGGTCACCTCCGCATAGGGTCCCCACTCGCTGGCCTCATAACCCTCCCCTGCCGGAATTCTGGTGAAAAAGTAGTAGGTCGTGTTGGCCTGAAGCTTGTTGACCGTCACCGTGGCTCCCTGATCCGGTAATATGATCTTGGCTCCGCCCGCATTTCCCACGGCATAGCTGTATTCATACCGGCCGGAGGCCACGCCCTGTCCCTCCACAGTCGCGCCCTGATAATCGTGGCTCACAATGACAGGAGGTCTCGACGGTGCTTCCATGACAACCGCCGTGGTCAGCGTACTTAAAATGGGAGCATACTGGACCCCGCCTCTGGCAGCCGTTACCTTCACGGACAATTCACAGCCCGCATCTTCTCTGGAGACCAGGTAAGTCTCGTTCTGGGCTCCTGCGATCATCTCGCTCTCCGTCTTACCCGCGGCTCTTTTGTACCACTGGTATGTATAGCTGTCAGGCGTATCCCCCTCCTCCGGAATCGGATTGGCCGTCAGAGTGGTTCCTGTCATGACGGTATCCTTCGTCACGTCCGACACCGAGTCGGAGAGAATCGTCACATTTTTTAATGCTTTGATCTCATCCGTTACATCTATGGTAAAGGTAAATTCCGCCGTAACCGGCGTATCCGTATCGTTTTCGGCGTAGGAAACCTGGATGGTTCCCTTGGAACCGCTGGCTCCCACAGGTGTAATGGTTCCGCCCTCGGACACGGTTAAATTGGCACTGTCCGACGTGACGGTGAACCCTGGCTGCTGAAATTCTCCGGGGATCAGAATCGAACCGTGGATGATTCCATTGTACAAATCGCTCTCTTCCCCTGCGCTGACATTGTAGAGCGGCTGGAAAGCGCCGTTGGTCGCCGCGTAAAGGTTGGCGATGTTGATCGCACCGGGGGGAGTTCTCTGCTGCCTCCTCAAGCATCCAGGTCAGACGCGGGTAAAATCCGTCGGTGTAGGTCCAGGTATTGACGCTTCCAAATCCCGGCTTCTCCAGTTTGTTCCCCAGCATGTCATAGGTGATCAGTCCCTTTCCCTTGTCATTGGCAGTGCTGTCAAATCTTGTCATCGGTGTCATGGTTTTATCATAGTAAAGGTTGCTCTTGGTGGCTGTACCTCTATATCTCCCCACGACTCCGCCTTCACTATTCGACTTTACATCTTTGATAATATTAGCAGAATAGCAGGAGTCTATAGTAACGCCTGATACATAAACGCCTCCCAACAAGCCTCCCGTATTATCTCCTGATGGTGTTACCACACTCTTTACCGCGAAACAATCCTTCATGGAACCCGTATTGACACTCCCTGAAATTGCACCTCCCATTCCGCCTAATGTTACATTTTTGGTAACCGTAGAAAGCTCTCCCTTTGCACTTCCACACTGCTCTACCACAATCGGAGCTATCGTATAGCCATACAGCATCCCCACATCCCTCTGGGCCCTGACGACCGCATCCACCATCAGCAGTTTGGAGAATTTCGCATATCCGCCGGTTGGAGCCACAAAAGCCGCATACAAAAAATTGCTGGCTTCGTATGAGGTGGAATAATTGATATTGGCATTTTTTAAAATCATATTTTTGATTTCCGCATAGTTTCCTGATGTACCATAAACGCTGTAAAACAGTGGACGTTTCTGACCGGTAACCGTATGAAAGTCTCCGTCCAGAATCCCTCGGAATTTGATCTTATGAGCCGAGATTGTCTGGTTGGTCAGATCGATATTGTCAGTGATGATCCAGTTGCCATACCATCCCCAATAGATATCCTCCAGTTTGGCTTCTGTTGAACCTACTCCCAGAACTCCATCGCGATTACAAATCGTAGTCTTCGTGCCCTCAGAATCCATATAATAATAGGATTGATAGCCGCCTATTTCCTCCGCCTGGATATCAAATCCATCGAGAAAATAATTGGGGTTCACATCCAAAAGCGCCGCCAGATCCTCCGGGGTTGCCAGGGGGATTCCAGCTTTAAATGTGATCTCCGTGCCAGTGGAAGCTTTGCTGTCTATCGTATTCTTCACCTGCTGATAAGACGCATCCAGATACAGGCTCTTATCAGTTACCGTAGTCATCTGGGCAACTATCGTCTTTCCATCGCACAGCTCTCCATAATAATCTCCCGACTTTGGTATCACACAGGTGTAAAGCCCCGGGTCCGCGGCATCCTTTACCGCAGCAATACTCTTATCCGTCCCCTGAAAGTTCAGCGTCACAGTCTTAACCGCCTCCTGATCCACCAGATTGCCTATGCGGATATTGATGGTCTGACCGGAATATCCTTTTCCCTCAACCGATATGGTTTCCTGGTAAATCTGTTTCACATAATCGTGGGAGGCGCCTCCGTCCGCCGTTCCGGTGTACTCGCTCGTCTCGTCTGCCGCAAACTCCGCACGGATATATTTGCCCAGCATATCCGAGGTGACGGACAGGGTGCTGGTGGTGGAATTGTTGATCGGATAATAGCCCTCGTAGAGTAAATCCCACTGGGTCGGCGTGGAGGTATGATAGTCCGTGGCGCTTGTATACCATCTCCAGCTTCCCTTCTGGCTGTTGGCGTCGGTGAGTGTGGCTGTCAGCTGGCCTCCCGCCAGGACCATATTTTTGTCATTGTCCGCGGTGTAGGTTACGGTTCCTGTCTGAGTATATTTGGATGAAATCGTCACGTCGCCCACGATTACTCGGCTTGGAAGTGTCTGGCTGTCTCCCGGCTTCACCACATAGACTACATAGGAGGAACCGCCCTCTAAGGCATTGCCCTGATAATCCGTCCTTAAAGTCTCATCCCCTGTCGCGCTTTTGATCCAGCCCTCCCTCACGGCCTCCGCCTCATCGGCCGGCGCCTTGGGAATCTCCTGGCCGATCTTTCTGGCCTGGCAGTATGCTCCCGCCTCCAGCGTCACCTTTAAGCTGCTGGCTGTTTCCTCCGGCTCCCCGGACTCCACAGTTGGAGAGGCCGGGTCCGTCTGGCTCTTCTTGGAGACTTCCATGGCTTCGGAGGCAATGTTTCCTTTAAATCCCTTGTCCTGATTCGCGTAATAGCGGGCCGTTATCTGTTTCCCGATGTCGTCCGCCTGAATCGTGTAGGTATCTAAGTTGGCTCCGCTGATGCTGATGTTGTTTCTCTCCCACTGCCAGGTTCCTCCGGTGTCGTCTCCGGTGGGTATGTAGCTGGCGGAATTATAGACGGCCTTTAGTTCCTGCCCCATGACCGCGCTGCCCTGAACCGTCACGCTGCCTCCCAGCTCTGTGCGCTCACTGGTAATCTGTAACGGCGTCCGGCACCAGCCGCTCTTTGAGTGTGTCCGGTCCTCTGAGGACGGAACTTTTTGAGACCATACGTAATACGGTTTATTTCTCACGATTCCGGTGGAAACAGTTACGCTGGCGCCGTCAGCCGCGATCCCGGACAGCTCCTGAGCCTGAGACTCATCGGCAGTTTCCCCGTACTTAAAGGCGTAAAATCCGCTGCTCCCCGACGGCATGGCAAATACGATACTGGTGTCAGTCACTCGGACGGTCTCCGGCGCAGGCGGCGTCTCAAGAGGTGTCGTGACGGAGGCCGCTACCTCCGTACTGGTTCCTGAGAGGGTCCCCTCCACACCGCCGGTTCCCTTGTACTCTACATGATATTGGGTTCCTGCTGCCTGACTGTCCGGTATCACGATATAAGTACCATTTGTATGGGCGTCCGATTGGTATACACTGTAAATCTGGGTTTTAACGCCATTGACCACCTGATACCAGGTCCATTCTCCCTCCAGTCCTGAAATCGCACTTTCCACCCACGCGTCCAGACGGTCTCCCTGATACAGTGGGCCGGAGGTAAAACGGATCTGACCAATTTCGGACAATGTGGTCTTGCTTGTTTCGGCCGTTGAAAGGGATTTTGACCAGTCGCTCTGTCTGTGGATTGCATTTTCCGCGTATCTCAGATAAAGATGATAGGAGGTGTTGCGCTCCAGCCCTGTGATGGTCACCGTTTCTCCGCTTTGATACGCCCCTTCCCCGCTAATGACTGCGGCTCCATCCGAGACGGAATAGCCCGGGATCACGGTCTCCCCTGTGCCGATATTCGGTACGGTAAATGTCAGGCTTTGATCGGTAGTCGCCGTCCCATCCACGGTAAATGCCGCCGCGGGGGGCCGGCTGCGCCCGTTTCTCCACCACATCCGATATCACGCTGATAGAGCCGCCAAAGCTTCCGGTGCCCAGGTAGTCCACCTGAATCCTGGCCCCCACATCCTCAGTCGCAAGAATCTCATAGGAATCATTTCCGTCATTGGCAAGGTCTGTTTTGACGCCTCCGCTCAGGCGGTACCAGTGGAGTTCTCCTGTCTGACCTGCCACGGCGGGGGGGCTGCGACTGTCAATGTCCCGCCATACACGGGCTCCCCGTCGAGTGTCAGCTCTCCTTTCACGGAGGGCCGCTCCGTCGTTCCTTCCGCCAGCCAGGAAGCGGACCAGGGGGAATCCTGAAAGCCTTTTTCCGCTGCCCGTCTCACCTTGATATAATAATGTGTGGACGGCTGAAGGTCTGTGATCACAGCCGGAGCCGTGTCGCGGGCTTTGGTCTCCGCCTCCTGATAGCTGCCTGCCGGACTGGTGCTGTAGGAAAACTGGTACAGTCCTGTGCTGCCGTCTGGCATCCGCACTGTCAGTGTGGTGTCGGTGGCCGCCGTAATCAGAGGAACAGCCGTCACCTCCGGCCATTCTGCCGTCAGGACCTCCCCGGTCAGGCTGCTTGTCACCGTATCCCCTGCCGCCACGGAACCGGTGATGGCCTCCGCTTTTACATAGAGCTGCCGCCCGATATCCTCCTGGGAGATGGTATAGACTTTTCCCCGGTAGATCAGGCTGTCCGAGGTTCCGGTTGGATCTTTTCTGAACCATATGTACTGAACGCCGGCTTCACAGGCGGCTGGGGCCACCTCCGCGGTCAGACTGTTGCCAATCTGGGCGGCGCCGGTGATCAGCACCTCGGTCATAAGGGCAGCAACCGGTCTTGAAGAACGGTATTCCAGTGTTCCTTCGTAATCTCCATTGGCGGTAAATACTGCTTTTAGATAGTTTCCGATCATGGAATCATCGAGGGACAGGGAACTGCCTGACGCACCGTCCATAGCTGTCCAGGGACCGTCCGCCGCCGGGGCATAGGACCAGCTCCAGGTGCCTTCCTCGGTTGTTGCATTTTGAAATAGGAGCTGAACGGTCCGGCCTGAAAGGAGTCCGGTTTCATCGAAGCTTAAGCTTCCTCCCGCCAGACCCTTTACAGTTGCCGCTTCCCCCAGCTTTCGGTTTCCGGTGGGACCGGTAAGGTTTAACTCGTATACGGCATAGCTGCGGTTCCAGTTCAGGTTCTGCCACGTATAGTTCCCGGTCCCCACTTTCCGAATCCAGCCGGAGTTTAAGGCTTCTGCGGTGCTTGTGGGATAGGTTACCGCGGCGCTGGCCTCGGCCACCAGATAGTAAAGGCCGTCCTGGGCAGGGAAGGTCAGAGTCGTTTTGGTCTCGGCCATGGATATCCCCGGGGTCAATGTCACCGCATTGGCCTGTCCTCCGGCTTTCAGATCCATAAACTGCTTTTTTGATCCCGCCTAACGCTGCGCTCAGTTCTTCCCATTGGGATTCCGTGGTTTCCGTAACTTCGGCATTTTCCGCTGCTTCCGTGCTTTCTGCCGCTTCATTCTGCAAAGGGACTTCGGAGGATGCAGGAGCTGTCACGCCTGCCTCAGACTCCACAGGGGCAGCCATCGACGGTATCCCGGGCCATGCCTCCGACAAGGCCAGGCATACGGTCAGCAGGAATGCAAGTTTTCTTTTTATGTTGTCTGTTTGTCTTTTACTCTTTTTTCACAATTACTCCTCACACATATCCTTTTGTCGGCGGCATGTTCCCGGCAGGGGCGATCTGCTGCTTTGCATCACTTCATATCCAGAATTGCTTTCCCATTTCCCTGAACCGTCATCTGTTCCGGATCAGACCACTGGATCATGTCTCCGTCGATCTGCTCGGGAATCGTCACTTCCAGCGTGCCCTCGATCCTGACGCCGTTCTCCTCCCCGCCCGCTTCGCCCACAGGGAGATCGTGCATCGTAATTCCTCCCGGAAGCACCAGAGGGATAGCGCTGGCCTTGGAGCACAAGATATAGGTCTCATGGGTATGGTAGGCCATGCACATCAGCTGAGGGTAGGCGCCGTCTGTCCGGTACCAGCTTCCCCCCGGCAGAACCGCTTCCTCCCCGGTCATCTCGGCCGTGGAAAGTCCTTCCGCATAGGGATCGCTGCAGCCGCTCATCTGCATATCATATGCGCAGCCTGTTATCGTAAAATTCTGCCAGATCTCCGTTTCAGAATCCGCTTCCGACAACATGCCGTCCTGACCTTGAGGCGGCTCCAGTTTGATAAGCTGGCTGGTATTGGCGGAAGGTGATTCGGATTTTGTGGTTTCTGTATTGTTCTCCTGTGTGCTCTGTGTCGTGCCCTCATGATTCTCAGGAAGGGACGGGGTGGGTTCCACCTGGGGGACGGATGAATTCTGATCCCCATGATCTGGTTGGGTTGATGGCTGGTTTGATGGTTGGTCGGACGGTCGGTTTGATGGCCAATCGGACGGCTGGTCGGACGGTCCGTTTGATGGCTGATCAGACGGCTGGTCGGACGGTCGGTTTGATGGCCAATCGGACGGCTGGTCGGACGGTCGTTTTGATGGCTGGTCGGACGGTTTTTCAGATGGTTGGTCTGGTGTCTGATCAGTGCTGCCATCAGATGGTTCGCCGGTGTTTTCGCCGGTTCCTTCCATATCGCCGTCTTCCCTGGGTGGGGTTGTCTCTTTCTCTGGCGGGGTTGCTTCTTTCCCTTGCGGAGTTGCCTCTTCCACAACTGCTGCCTCTTCGGAACCGTACTGGCTGTTCGGAGCCATTTTTAAAAGTACATGTTCTTCCGCTCCCCTGCTGACTTCCGGATTCCCTCCCTGCATATCACCCACAAATGCTCCGGCTTTATCGGCGCCGGGGGATATGATTGTCGTGACAAAGCTGTCGCGGATCTCGCCTCTATTCTCTCCCGCGAACCCGCCTACAGTTCCACGGCAGTTCAGACGGCCGGTTGCATAGCAGTTCACTGCCCCGGAATCCTTCCCCAGCAGACCGATCAGGCCGCCTGCCGTAACCTGCCGGCTCTGTCCCGCTTCCTCCGTGATATTCGCAAAGGAGTAGGATTCGTAGATGCTGGTTCCGGACGCCGCCTCCCCAATCATACCGCCCACACAGGCCGGTCCTGCCTGGATATTTTTCGACAAAACAATAGTTCCCGTCACGCCGCAGGAATCCACCATGGCCCCTCTCGCATAGGCGGCCAGGATTCCACTTCCCCAGCCTCCCAGCGAGTCTCCATCGCTTTCATGATAGATGAGTCCGGTAATCTCCGACTGATCCAGCAGCAGATAATACACTGCCGAGCCTTCTCCCATCACTCCAAAGAGCGGCTGTTTCAGACCGGTAATCACATGTCCGTTTCCGTCCAGGATTCCTGTAAACGGTTTTTCCCATGTCCCGATGCTGCGCGGAAAGCCTCTGAGATCCAGATCCGCTTCCAGTGTAATTCTATAGTCCAGATAGTCCTCCGTGGAAAACAGCCAGTGCCAGCCTTCCTCGGTAGAAACGGATGCTCTCTTTGACAGACTGTCGATTCGCAGCCCCTCTGTCTCTAAGTATCCCAGCGTATAGGGCCCTGATTGATTCCGCTCTTCAAATATCAGAAGCTGAGGGAAATAATGACGGTATTGAATCGGTTGGCCCTCGTCATCCGTTTTCGTATCTTCGGATATCCCGGGGTTGCTATCCTCCTCCGTCTGCTTTCCGGTCCAAATCTCCGGATTAAATCCCATCCGGTCCAAAGCGTCCTCCCCGGTAATCCGTTCCAGAGGGACGGAGGTCGCGCCGTCCTCCTCCACGCTCTCTGTCTCATTCTCATAGGTTCCGCGGACAAAGTAGCAGTTATCGGTGAGCCCGTCTCTGTTCTTCCCACAGATGCCGCCGACCAGCCAATCGGAATCCCTGGCCCACTGACGCCCCGCCTGATAGCTGTCGCTTACGGCTCCGCCGTCATTTCTTCCCACAATTCCGCCTGCAGCCGGCTGTTTGTTATCGTCATCCAGGTATAGAATTTCCTCTGTGATGGCGTCGGTATCTTCCGATTCGTTGATGGAACCCTCCCCGCTATTTTCCATATTGAAAAGTTCTGTTTCAACGGTACTCTTATGTGGTTCAGAGGTGTCGGATTCAGCGCCGGTCTCTGTATATGCGGGTTCTTTCATGTCTTGGTTGTTCTCCGTGGCGGAGACTATCGCTGAGCCGCTTCCAGTCTCCTCTCCCGGGATTGTCTCAGGGCTAGGGCTGATTTCACGATTCCGGTTTTTCTCCAGGTTGGTACTGCTTTCTGTTTTATGGGCTGATTCCTGGCCCACATTGCTTTCCATGCTGTAGCCTGGTTCCCGGCTCACACTACTTTCCATACCGTAGCCTGACTCGTGACTCGCACTGCTTTCCTTGCCGTAGTCTGACTCGTGGCTCGCACTGCTTTCCTTGTCTAGGGCTGGTTCCTGGCTTGCACTGCTTTCCATGTCTGAACCGTGGTCCTGGCTCGCACCACTTTCCCGGTCTGGGCCGGGGGCCTGGTTCGCACTGCTTTCCCGGTCTGGGCCGGGGGCTTGGCTCGCACTGCTTTCCCAATTGGGGATAGTCTCCGGGTCCGCCTGGTCAATACTGCTTTCCACTCCGGGGCCGCCCTCGGTCTCTGTATCATTTTCAACGGCTGAGCTGTCCTCCATCCCAGGTCCGACAGCCTCCGCTTCCGGTGAAAATGCGGTGGTGACCATTCCGTACAACGTTTCCAGATTACTCTTTGTCTCCTCGATCACATAGGCGACAGTCTCCGCGATAGTTTCTGCAATGGTCTCCGCCACAGTCATAATAAAATCGCGGATTCCAGCTCGCGGAGCCCGTTTGCTCTGGCTTCCCTCCTGGTCTGCCGAAAGATCATCCCCGGTCTTGAAGCCACCGTATACATTTCCGGTACTATAACAGTCCTGAACCGTGCCGTGATTCATTCCGGCTATACTTCCCACACTGTCGGAGATTCCAAACACTTCTCCAGTCTGAAAAGAGGCTTCTATTGTCCCTAAATTTACGCCCGCCAGAGCGCCCACCTCGGCTTTTCCGCAGATGCTGTTCTCCTTTAGTCCAACGTTCCGGACGAGTCCCATCTCTCCAACAACGCCAAAAAGACCTTGCTGCTCTTTTCTGGGACTATTGATCCGCAATCCTGAGACGACATAACCATCTCCATCAAACACTCCCATAAACGGATATTCTCTGCTTCCTATCGGAGTGTGATTATTTCTTCCTTTTTTCATTAAGATGTTCCGGGACAATCGATAGCAGCTGTTGCCGTATGTCTCATAGTCTTTGGCCATTAACTTTGCGATCAGTTCCAGATCTTTGGCGTTTTTGAATCAGATACGGTGATTCCTCCGTTCCCTCTCCGGCAAAGTAAGCGCCCGCCTCTTTTTTTCGATTGCTTTTAGAGTTTCGTTCTTCTGAATCTGCTCCCCTATTCCGGTTTGAGTTCCGCTGCTGCCGCTTCCACCCGAACCAGATCCGCCGCCTGCACTTCCACCTGAACCAGATCCACTACCTGAGCTTCCTTCCGAATCTGCTCCGCTGTCCGTGCTTCCTCCTGAGCCTGCTCCACTGTCTGGGCTTCCTCCCGAACCTGCTCCGCTGTCTGAACTTCCGCCCGAGCCTGCTCCACCATCATCGCTCAAAGCCGGCCTTATCACATATCCCATTGTGGCTCCCAAAGTCTGAGTCGCGGGTACAGCTGCGGCAAGAAACAGTGAAATCCCCGTAGTTGCTATCCTTTGCAGCAGTCTTTTCTTCATGTTCCGGCCTCCTCTTTCTTTACCAGTCCTCTTCCTTAATCCCCAAAGTCTGCGCAATTGTTTTCTGTGTCTGTACCCGGTTGTTTCTTCCAAAAATTACATCGCATATCGTGGAATCCGCCATTCCGATCTGCTGCGCCAATTCCTTACTTGTCATATTCATTTCCAACAACCGTATCTTCACCCTTTTTTCCAAATGGCGTACAACAATGACTCTTTCTCATTTCTTCTTCCACCCTTCTTTTCTGGTCTCTAAAAGTATTGATTTTACTAGGTTTTACTGCCTTTTGCGCCGCTCACAAAAGTAGACTTTTGCGCGCAGTCATGATATAATAATACGATTTTTTCTGTGGATTTTCTCTAAAAATCAGAGGCTCCATGGAATATTTTTTGTGTTATTTGCACTATATTTTTACACACAAAAAAGTGCGCGGAAAAGTCTACCTTTCCGCGCATTTTTATCGTTACAAAATCCGTTTTTCCCGTTTCTCCACCCCTTTAAACCTGGAAAATCAAAAGAGGATGCACGCCCAAACGTGTCATCCTCTTCCTTTTCTCTATCTCATATTCTACATCCTACAGTACCGGCAGCTTCACTACGATCTTGACATAATCCTGCTGCTCCCCCGTATGTCTGATGGCCTTATGTCCATCGTGGGGAAATGCCGCCCAGCACATGCCGGCGCTGATTTTCATGGTGTGCTCCGCCTTACCAGACAGAACAGCCTTGTCTTTTTCCTCATCATATGACGTTTCCTTTAAGTCGCTGATGTCGGCCCAGGCGATCTCCTCGCTGCCCTCCACCACAAACTGAACGTCCACATATTTTCTGTGGGCTTCAAAATCCCCGTCCTCCATGGGCTTTGTTTCGCCCTTCTGAACCATAAAGTATCCGCCGCCATCAAAGGAATATCTGCCGGGTGTAAAATCTTCCAGCGCCTGAACCGCTTTGAGAGCGTTGTCCAGATTATTAAACATTCCTCCGTAAAAACCTATATTTTCAGCTTTGTCTATAATCATATGGATTCCCCCCTTACGCTGCCACCCGTGAAACCTGGGCAGTCGTCTGTTTTTTTTCTGATGAAGAAGAACACCAGCACCGCCAATCCCAGAGGTATGCCAATGATCGTGGTGATATTCTCCGGAATGATGATAAATATTGCCACACAGGCCAGCAGGATACGCACCCCTATATTTTCAATCGGCACAAACAGATATCCGGCCACGGCTCCTGCCAGGAAGATGATTCCATGGGCCATGATCGCCGTGTTTACGACCGTCGCCATCACGGTTCCCTGCAAAAGCAGCGATGGATGGAACACGAATACGTAAGGTGTCAGGAAGGAAACCAGCGCATAAGCAAATGCCGTCCACCCCGTCTTCCACGAACTCGCCCCGCAATTCCCGCCGCGGTAAAGGACGCCAGACACACCGGAGGAGTAATCTGTGCAATGACTCCAAAGTAGAAGATAAACATGTTTGCAGGCAATGGGTCGATCCCTAAGGATACCAGTGTGGAGCAGAACAGAATATTGGCGATTAAGTAAGCCGCCACCGTCGGAAGCGCCATACCCAGAAGCATACATCCCAGCATGGTGATAATCAGGGCCAGGGCCAGACTGGAGCTTCCGGTGGAAGCGATGATCTTGGTCAGCTTGTTGGCTACTCCCGACTGTACCACGATACCGGTCATGATACCGCAGGCCGCGGTCGGGATTGCGATACCGTATGCCTGCTTGGTTCCCTCCAATGCCGCGTCAATAAATTCTCTCACATTCATTCTGGTGTCTTTGGAGATAAAGCTCACGATAATCGCCAGAGCCGTACCCACCAGAGCCGCACGCGTCAGGGAGCTTCCCATAAAGATCATACCTACCAGCACGATGATGGGGGAGAGCTGGTAGAGCCTCGGTCCTATGGCTGTGGAGGTGTACACCACACTCTTGTCATGCTTGCTCATCTGTTTTTTCTTTGCCAGAAAATGTACCAGCAGGAACACGGAACCGTAATATGCCAGGGCCGGAATGATGGCCGCCAAAGCGATTCTGGTATAGCTGATACCGATCATCTCCGCCATGATGAAGGCGCCGACACCCATGATGGGCGGCATAATCTGTCCGCCGGTGGAAGCAACCGCTTCAATCGCTCCGGCCTGATAGGATTCGTAGCCTGATTTCTTCATCAGAGGGATGGTCATAACGCCTGTACTCGTCACATTGGCCACCGCGGAGCCGGAGATCATACCCATAAGTCCTGAGGATACCACCGATGCCTTGGCCGGCCCTCCTGCAGTCTTGTCACTGAGCTTCATGCCCAGGTCAATCAGCACCTGTCCGCCGCCGCACGCAGAGAAGAAGGCGCCGAACAACAGGAAGTAGAACAGTGTATTAACAGAGGAAGACAGGGGAGACCCCAGTATCCCGTTGGTGTCCATCACCATAACCTCGCCAAATGCCTGCCAGGACATCCCCCGGAACCGGAATATCCCGGGGATCTTCTGGCCTATGAACGCATAGCCGATAAAAATACATATAAAAATGAACAGGTTTATTCCCATAAATCTTCTGACTGCTTCCATGACGATAATCAGCAGCCAGTACGCACACAGCAAATCGGCGCCGGTCATGGAATCCACATTGTAAATCCTGTTCTGCAGATAGCCCAGGCTCGATATAAAATAGTATGCACAGTAGATCACACCGGCCAGCAGAAATGCGTCGTAGACCCAGCCCAGAGCCTTTCCGGTCTTCGTCGTGCACTTGTCGGCAATCGGTTTATGGATAAAGGCGATAGCAAGGCACATGCAGAGATGCAGCGGTACCTGAATCCACTTGTCCAGCGGTCTCACCATAGCAATATAGAGCTGAAATGCTATCAGCAAGGCAGAAAGGATAATTAAGGAACCATATCTCCACTTGGGCAGACTGGCGAATTTACTGGCAGGCTTTTTCTCCTGCTTCTCCACATTTGCTTCACTCATGTCAATTCCTCCATTTTTGAAAAATTACTTTATGTAGCCAGCTTCTTTGAAATATTTCTCAGCGCCCGGATGAAGCGGAAGTCCTCCGATTTTCTCAGACTCCCAGCAGGTAGCCGGATCAAACGGTTCGATGGAACCTAAGATAGATACCAGATAATCTCTGTTCTCGCACATGGTTTTGGTCATCCAGTACACCACATCCTCATCCAGATCCGTTCTCACAAAGATACAGTCCGGAGTTCCTGCATTGATGATCTCCTCGGTCTGTCCTTTCCAGGAATCGGCCGGGATGGTAATTCTCTGGAATCCCTTCTCATTGACGAAGTAATCGAGAGTCTCTTCCTCCCACTGGTTAAAATGAACGTCGCAGGTCATGGCGATCTCCGTCATCGCGGACGAGTTGATGGAGGTATGATCCAGCATAAAATCCAGTTTTCCGTCCTTTACCATGGCAGACAGATCGGAACCACCTCCGTGAATCACATCGCCGCCCCAGGATTTGACATCCTCCTCGGTAGCGCCCAGATACTTCAGCAGAATCTGTACCACCTCGTTGTCCATAGATCCTACCGGGCTGCAGCCGATTCGTATCGGCAGCTTCTGACGGATGGCCTCCTCCACGGTCTGCACGTTGTATTTGTCCATAAATGCTTTCGTCATAAAGTTGACAGCCGACACGTTGGTCAGTCCGCCGATCATGGCGCTGTATCCGCTTACCGGAGGTTTGCCGAGCGTTCCCTCCTCTGCCGCCCATTTGGCCGGAGCGCCGTTGATAAAGGATACGTCTGTTTTGCCCTGCTCAAATAAGTAAGGAGCGCCCATACCTCCGGGGGAAATCGGCTGTACGTCTACGGTTCCGATTCCATTGGCCTCCCAGAGCTTTGCCAGC
>Ga0192243_10318_pt1 | contig 18677 bp, 29 predicted proteins | sample Koala_Koa27_K3_FD_131233 | JGI IMG/M metagenome (GOLD analysis project Ga0192243, IMG submission 131233) | Enriched cells from koala feces incubated with labeled cellulose particles, San Francisco Zoo, California, United States - Koala_Koa2-7_K3 ... | reverse complement strand
GCCCATCTGCCATTCCCTGGATCGTTTCATCCCTGATCCGGTATGTTTTGGATGGCTGCTCTGCAATTCTAAACTCCTGCTTCAGCAGACTTCCACTCTCCGGCAGCATATTTACCGCCTCCTTTCTACCACCGGTCCAGAATCAGGTACTGCTGAGCTCCCCGTTTCTGAAGCAGCAGCACCCGATCGCCGGCCTTCAATGCATTCTTAACCATAACTTTTGACTCACCATGTTCCGGCAGAATCATGGTCAACTCCCGGTCTGTCAGGCTCTCAGGAAGGAACAATTGCTCTCCCGTCATTACCAGTTTCTGATCAATTCGTATACTTAGAGGAGAAATGCCCTCTACCGTTCCCGGAATGACATCGCAGGGACCAGACGCCTCCTCCGTCTGGCGGGCAATCCTTTTTTATATTATCGATCCAAGTTGTATCAGCCAAATATATTCGCTCCTTTCAATGTCAGGTCCATCCAGTGAACCCCCTCTTTAAATGTGTGCTTCACCTGCTCAACCAGAAGATTATTGTAGATCATTATATCTCCTACATTTAAGCTGATCGGCAGTACACATCCGGCCCGAACCCGCACATCCCCAAAAGCATTTTTAATGGACATGGAACGGGCTGGCTTGTTATATACCGTTAGATAACTTTCTGCAATTTCCTGCCCGTTTGCGCCCTTATCAATGGATTCATATTTCTGAAGAATTCCCCATTTATTGATGTTCTCAGTATGCTTTGCCATGAATATCTCCCGCTTCTTGGTCTCATCATTGTCATAGTATACTTTAATCTGATTGTAGGTATCCCCATCAATACTGGCCTTATAGCTATAGTCCTCCGCTGTCTCCTGATCTATCAGAATCCCCACCTTCATGGTTTCCGTATCCTTTAGAGTCAGCTTTCCCACATCATCGTACAGCACATAGATTTTCTTGTCATGGATCATCGTCAGTTCCAGAGCGTCCAGAATAATATCAAAGAGAGCGTTATCCTTCTTGTTGCGGAATGGAATGTGAAACGAGGTTTCCACGATCTCCCCCAACTGCAAATTGAAATCAGCGGCAATCATTCGGATAACATCAGAAGCGTTCTTATCCGTATAATTGTAGGAATCTTTATTCTTTAAATACCGCAGCTGATCGTAAGCCACCGCCTTGATGATCCCGTCTTTTCCCCAGCTCCGCTCAAAAAGATAGCCGAAGAACACAGGCGCACCGTCCACATCCAGGCGGACCGCATTGCCTTCCTCAGCTTTCAGGATATCGTCAGAGATTACAGAAAACGTAAGCTTCCCAGGACTACCACTGCGCTTAGTCTCCCAGGTGACGCTATCGGTAATTACTGGGGCAAATACGGCGTCTGGGCTGTTTTGGATGAAAATATTGACCTGCAAAATACATCACTCCTTTATCAAGATAATATAAATATTTAAAAAATCGCTTGATATATACGTACGTATATGTTATAATTAGATTATAGAAAGGAGGTGAAACAGTGGAAGACTTACCAAAGAAAATCAAAAAGCTCAACAAGTTGTGCGACCAACTCATTGAGCTCCTGGTAAAAGCTTACATCATCCTGCTAGTGGTTGAAGCGCTTACCAAAATCGTTTAGGGATCGGGGCGTAAGCCCCCTTCCTTCAATAATATTATAACACACGTCTTTCACAATAACAACATGAAACAACACCTAACACTCGCTATAAACTGTATAGCCCTAATATTGAAAATTATTGCTATCACAGGACTATTAACCCTTGTCATCCATGAATCTATACAATTCATGAAATAATTCAGGAGGCACTCACAATGACAGACGGAAACAAATATTCGGCTCAAAAAAAACATTTACGTACTAAATATGTCCGTTTTCCACTGGACTTAAAACCAGAAATTCTCGAAGCTTTTAAAGCTAAATGCGAAAACTTAGGAACTACCCCCACTGCCGAAATCAAAAAATTTATTGACCATTTTATCAATGAACAGGAGGTAAAATAATGACCCATAACTCTAAAAACAGATTGTATCGTATATACTGTGGTATGAAACAACGTTGTTATAATCCTAATCATATAAACTACAATATATATGGAAAACTAGGTATTCATATATATATGAGGACTGGTTACGGTCTTTTGACAATTTTGAAACCTGGGCAATAAACAACGGATATACGGATAAATTAACTATTGACCGCATTGACCCGACAAAAGACTATTGCCCTTCAAATTGCCGCTGGGTAACGCCGAATGAAAACAGTGGTAATACACGCCGTTGGCAAGATGATTGGCACCCTAATGTTGATCCAACAAAATATTACTATCCAGCTATTTTTCATAAAGCTGAGGAAGGGGGCTTTTGGGTTTCTTTTCCAGATCTGCCCGAATGCTTGACCGAGGGAGACAACATGACTCATGCATATGAAATGGCTGTTGACGCACTGGGTCTTGCTATTACTTCGTATAAGGAACGAAAAAAAGATATTCCTCGCCCCTCCAGACCGGATGTCATTAATGTGGAGGTCGATAGCTTTCTAGTCGTTATAAAACTGGATATGGAAACGTATAAAAACGCACCAACTTAAAATCAGTCAAAAAAACATTAAGCATTCCCGGCTGGCTGAACGAAGAAGCTACTTCTATGGGAATTAATTTCTCTCAGGTATTACAGGAAGCTTTGATTAATGAAATTCAGGCTCGAAATTAGCACTTTCTTACTGCGGTATGCTCAAAACCTGGCCGGGATAGATCAGATTCGGCTTACTGATCTTATCCCGGTTTAAATCGTAAATTTCCGTGTACCTGGCTCCATTCCCAAGGAGCTTTTTCGCTATACTCCACAGACAGTCCCCTTTTACTACGGTATAGCTTCCAGCAGATGGCGCCGTATTGGCTGCCCTGTCTGCTTCCATCGTTCCTGTGGGGACCGGGTTATCCTCTATAAGGCTAAACCCTACCCTTTTGGTCCCATAATGCCGATATTCTTTTAAATTAAAAGAGACCGAGACGTCAAACCCTTCCTTGACATCATCGGTCATTTTGTAATCTTCCAATGTCACCATAATGTTCGTATCGTGAAAGCTCCCGGCAGGTGTATCCCGAATCACGATAAAAGAGAATGGAGACTTACTTTCCTTCAGTTCTTCCAACTTATCCAAAAAATCACCCGCACTGTCATAGCCGCCATAAGAAGCAAACGGATAGGATTGTTGGGGAATAACCGCGTCAAAAGAAATATCCTTCAGACCCGGGGGGCTTTAATTATGTTAATCTCTTCCCCGTTGATTAAGTTGGTAGTCTTATTCTGCCCATTAACCTTGATCTGGATCTTCTGGGGTGCAATTGGCAACATCAGATCATCCAAATATACCTCATACATTATGCATACGCTCCTTCCGCCATGGTAGCCAATGCTTCCGCTGTCACATCTCCAAACATACGGTTTACATCGTCAAAATCTGTCTTTGTGGTCAGAGTATTGCTGTTACTGATATCAATCTTCATATCTGCCAAGGTAAAACGGTTAATGATCTCCTGCTCCGCAGCGTCACGCATATACTTCAGCTCTTCGTCGAGGATGTCCATGGAATCGGCCATCTTGGCGGTGTTACCCGCGGTGGCCCCGGTGTTGTTGCCTATGCCCTCCCAGGTGTCCTGCATGCCGCCACCAGGACCTTTTAATCCATCGAAAGCACCTTTCATTCTGTCTTCAAATCCCTTTCCTGCGTTATATCCAGCCTTTCCTGCCTCCATGGGATCAATATACTCTTTATGGGCAACTACTTCTTTCCACTCAGATTCGCTTTTTACCTTGTCGGCCATCGATTTTATATCATTCTGGAAGCCATCCAGACCGGAAGTGATGTCAACCGTAACACCAGGTATCTTGTTAATCACATCTTCAATCGTGTGGGCCATATTAGAAATGTATCCGATCACAGTTTCAGCTAAATCTAAAAATAAAATTTTTACCGCTGCGACAGGATCATGGAATACATTTGCAAAAAAGTTTATGAAGTCAGCAATGATATTCCGTGCCGGAATTACAAATAGATTCATAATATTGGCACCTAGCATAGCAAATGCCCCCGCTATAACTCCTGTAGCGCTGATGGAAGAACCGGTAAAATGGTTGACCGCAGCTATAATGGCATAAAAAGCTGCAACCAATGCGATTATCAATATAATAATCCAAGTAAGAGGACACGCTAATAATGCAGTATTTAACCCCATTTGGGCTGCAGTTGCCGCCGTATCGGCCGCCACAACTGCTCCAGTAGCAGCAGCATAGGCATATTGTGCTATTATTGAAGCCATCTTGATTCCCTTGCTGACAAGTTCCAAACCATTTGTAATTGCCAAATAGGCTCCATAAGCAGTCAACGCTGCTACCACTCCCCATATCACAGGTTCAATAATGGACCAATTGGATTGAAAAAATCCAGCAACTGCACCGACCCCATCTACAACCCAGCTTAGTACATTAGTTACAACGCTTAGGGCCCCAGCTATTCCCATGACTAAGGTTTCAGCTTGTGGCATATTGGCGTTGAAAGCTTGAAATAGCTTCAAAACTGCCAGATAAAGCCGTGCCCCTACTACCTCCTTAATATCGCACCAAGCGTTTGCGATCTGTTGAATTTGCCCTTGTGGAGTGGCGGCTATAATTGCGTTCATATTACCAACATTGTCCGTGATCACTTCTGCCAGCGTAGCCGCACGCTCCTGTTCATTCCCGTATTTCAGAACCTTTTCCTGAGCCTCTGTGAATGTTACACCCACACGGGTAAGAGCTCCCACCTGCCCCTGCATGGCCTTACCCATCATATTACCGATGTTAGTCATCGCTTCTGCTGATACAGCCGCCCCATTTTGCTGGACAGCCAGGTTATTCATTGCCGGTATCAATGTTTCAAGCGCTGCACCACTATTTAAAAATGTGGCAAGTTGCTGAGCACCCATCAGCTGTACCTCGTCACCCACAACGCCAAGTCTCTGCTGAGCAGAAGTTAAATCTTTGATAGACTGAATAGCTTCTGGACTGGCTCCCATTCTCTGCTGCATAATACCTTGTGGCTTAGTTTCTGCTTCCGTCTGCACATTTTGCAAGGATATTGTATCCGCCACAAATCTTGCTCCCATTTTAATTCCCTGGATACCTAAATAAGCCCCTGCAAACTGTTTGACGTGTGCTAACAGACCGTTGGCCTCGTCTCTCCCCTCGTGCAACCGGTCATTAAAATTTTGCTGAGACCTGGCCGCTTCCTGTATCCGATCATCAATCTGGCGAGCCGCCGCTCCCACTTGGTTTAGGCTTTCTCGTGCTTCTTGTAGGCGAGCAATATTGACAGCTTGCCCCGTTTCCCGTTGCATATCCTCAAACACGGAAATTACCGTGTTGACAGAAGAGTATATGTTGTGCAGTACATTACTCATCCCATCATGCAGCTGTATTGACGCTTGGATTGTTGCCATAGGGTCACCTTCCTTTCTTACAAAAAAGAACGCCCCTCTTTGTGAAGGACGCTCTGAATCTGCTTCATGCTGTTTTTTTTCGGCAACTTCTATGCCTTTGATAAAACCGAATTCAAATGCTTTACAGAACATATCTCTCTGAACTGCACATAAATATTCCTCAAACATATTTTGCATATCCGAATAATACTGCCTCACATCTTCCGAAGCAGTTTCGTCATCGCTCTCTAAAAACTTATTATAAATTGCCTCATATACATTATTCATATCATCTCCCCCTATCGCATAACCACGTCTAACGACAGTTGCTCGTAGGCCGGAACCTTAACCACATAATCCGGGACTTCAATCCCTGCCTGAAGAAAAAGAGACCGTACTACCATGGCAATCTCATGGGGTGGGACTCCCTCGCTTCTCATAATCCGTTCAAAGAGGCGACCGGCGTTCGTGGCTCCCTCCATGGCTGCGGGAGAAATAGGATACTGGTGAGAGGTTGTCACGGAGTATGTACCTGTTTTCCTGAGTGTCGGAAGGGCTTCGGATGTTACCCAATGCTTAAACTTTTTTGCAGTCTCCAACTTGCTACCAAAAATCAGGGAATAGAGGCCGGATTCATTTATAACTGTCATTTGTTGGGTACCGGAGGGGGTGTCCATTTTGGCTACCCCTCTTTCCTCTTCGTCCGTACGCTTTCTGACCGCTCCTGTAGAATCGGAATATCCAAGGGCCTCAGCCACATCTTTTCCAACAAACCATGGTTCTCCGTCAATTATCGTTGACCTAACCTGTCCAAATTCTTCATTATTAAAGATTTTCATTTCATTAATCATATCATGACATCCTTTCATAAATAATTTTGTTGAAAGGAACTCCGATCCATGATAAAATATTTCATAGAGGAATTCCCTCGGTTGATAGAGATTCGTTTGTGCTTGGTCGTGCGGCGAATCTCTATTTTTTCTTAACCATCTCAATCCCTATTTTCAGTAATTCTAATAATCCATAGCCTGATTTTACGGAAAACTCTTGAATCTCCTTTTTATCATCTGGCGTTACTCTGATAAAAAGCCTATCTGTCTTTGGATTGTCCGATGGCGGTCTACCTGTTCGTGGACTCATTTTATCACCTCGTTTTTATGTCCGCACAATAAGTATACTTTATGTGCGCCAAAAAGTCAAGTATAATATAATTAACATTATAATACACAAAATACTGATTCTTATATATGTCTTACTAACTTATATGTATTGCCACTTTTCTCTCTTACAATAATCTCGTCGAGTTCCATTTGCTTAATTATATTTGCTATTTCATTTCTAGGAAAATCTGCAAATTCCTTAAATATATCTACTTGTAAAACATATCCCCCAATTTCTATTTGCTTTAAAATACTCGGACGAATTGATTCCTTCCGCTTAATCTGTTCATAATAGGAATCATAGTCTCTTAAAACCTCTTTCACAAAATTTATCTCATTCTCCATCAAATCATATTTAAAAAATGCTTTACCACATTTACCTATAGAATAAATTTTCTTTTTCTGCTCCTGCAAAAAATACAATGTATTTTTCAATTTCTCTTTGCTTTGTTTATATAATTCTTTTTTATTTCTCAAAAAACGAGTGTCTATAATATCTTCCCTATTAGATACTGGCTTTACAACATCACAACCGCCTATAAAAATAAATTTATCTGCTAAAGATAAATGGCCGTCAAATTCATCATATATAATATAGCCATATTCACACGTTTCTTGATTAGGGCAGCCGTCACAATTACACTTAGCTAATTGTTTTTCTTCAGTAGGCACATGCTTTGCCTCGCAATTAATAATTGTGTTTTTAATAGCAACTTCTTTTTTCTCTTGCAAAGGAATATTAGCGTTTTCCACTTCTTTTATTACTCGTTTTTGTTCCTTACTACGTTTAAAAGAATCTAAGAATTTCATAAAAAAACACCCCCATATAATATATTAAATTATATTATACTATGTAAGTGCAATACTTTCCATCCTACCTATGGAAAAAAGACACCGCATTTAGCGACGCCTTACCGGGCTAATGGGGAAGTCGGGAGCATACCCTGGAAGAACTTCTCCCCTGCATTCAATTTTCATGATCACTCTCCTTTTGTGGATCAAAAAACCGCTTACTTTCGTAAGCGGTCACACTCATAACTCTACTCGTTGTGTTTTTATAGTGATTTGGGGTCTTAATGCGTCATATAATTTAGAACATCCGTGCGTATTAGGTTCTCCCATCAAAACTATTGTAATTAACCCATTTTGCGATTCATAAGAAATTAAGTCCACACAAGTTACCAATCTTTTCTCCTTTTTTCGGTGATGAACCAATAATCGCACCGGGAATTCCAAAAGCAACACCACCTACTATTCCTTTAAAAACGCTACCGTTTTTCTCGTATTGTTCTATATCAACATCCAATTTATACTCACAATTAGTAATCTTTGATATGCTTAATACATATTCTTTTCCCGATCCCTTTATAATTATCTCGGACTCATTCATCTCGACAATACATTTACACTCTTGCGGCATATCCAACCCTGCAACCACATAAATATCTTTAAATACCTTTGGGTACACATCTTTTTTCTTCCCAAACAGCCCCATATCAGACTCCTCCCTCATTTTCTAAATATAGTCTTATTATACATCAATAGCCACATATTTTCCACTTGTTTATCTCAAATGCGAACCCCAAGCTAACATAAATTTTGTATAGGATTCGCACCATTTAAACCTATAAAATGGAGATAAATTCAACCAATTATTAATAGTGCCTACTATTTTAGTACAATATATGGTATGATAATAACTGCAAGCAACTTTGCTTGCTGTCGCTCCCGTTATGGGAGTGTGGATTGAAATGCCTGGCAGAATGAGATTGCATAAGAAAAGAACACGTCGCTCCCGTTATGGGAGTGTGGATTGAAATCTACCCTAACATCTGGCGGGACACAAAAACTGCTCGTCGCTCCCGTTATGGGAGTGTGGATTGAAAAAAAACAAACAAGCAAATTATCTCTTTCTCTTCGCCCTCTGCGCTTCCTTCTTGTCATTCTCCAATTTCAGCTCCACCGCCGCAATCACAAATGCCTTCTCATACCGATCCAGCCCCAGGAACTCATGGGGCCATTTGTGTAGTTTCAGGAGGCAATAGTAAGCCACGTTGGCCTCCATATCGCCTCCCTCGATTAGTTTTTTGCGTCTTCTACAGCCTCTGTCAGAGTCACATCGAAACCATTGACTTCCTGTACCTTTTCCAGATATCCTGCGTACTCCCCTGCGGTCAGCATGGTCTTTAACAGAATGTCAGCTCCCATCACATGATAGGAATCCTGCAACTCCTTGTCATTCAGATTTGGAAACACGGTACAACGTGCCGCCAGCCGCCCCAGATACTGGTTAAAATCGGTCTCCTGGGTGTACTGACCCTTTCTGCCCGGCACAGGCACACGTCTGGTGCATTCCTTCCTGATCGCTTCGTCCTCAGTAGAAGTAACGCAACACAGTTCCCACTCCACAGGCTTTTTCTTTTCATCCAGAAAACGTTTGGACACCACAAACTTTACATTCTCAGCCGCAATGGCGTTCTGACTTAAAAAACAGCTTAAATTACCCACAATCTCTCATCCTCCTCTTTTATCTCATTCCCGGCAGCTCTTTAAACACTTCCGGCATCTCCCAGTCTTCAAAGGTAAAGTCTGCGTCCTCGTCCAGATATTCTGCGTCTGCGTCAAACTTGGCCAGGATTCCTCCGTCCAGGTTGCAGTCCTTCAAAATCACAGTCTGCCGTCCCACGCTCGATGTCGGGTCCTCATTCGTGATCTGAATATCAAAATAAATATCCTCTCCAGACTCCTTATAACGGTACAGAAGCTGACGGAAGATACTGGTATTGTAATGGAAGGTTGCCGATCCGGTTCCTTTCCAGCCCGTCGTCTTGTTCCCTTTTCCTGTCTTCCCCAGAATCGGGACCTCTGACTTGGTCTTTTCAATCTTTGCCTCCAGGTTAATGGCCTGCATAAAGTTATACCGGTTTCCATCAACCGTCACATAACACTCCGCCAGAGAAGCGCTGACGGAATCCTTTGCATTCATTGACTGCATTCTCTATTCCCTCCTTAGCTGACCACCACGGTCATATATAATTGCGACATACAGTTAATCGGTGTCACAGGGCACTCCACCACTACGGAGCGCTTCGTATTACCAGCCGCCACCGTAATCTCCTTGCTGTCAAACGTTTCAATCGCTCTGAGCGTCACCAGCTCCTTATTGTAGCTCACAATATCATTCCACAGTGCCACACGACCGGAGTCGTCATTGGGTACAATTCCCAGATATCGGGTGTTGAACAGAGAGGCAATATCATTACCGATCTGATCCAGAACACGGATGGTCTGGTTGTTCCCAAAATCATCACCCTTTTCATCCGTAAATGTAATCAGGCTATTGATATCCATCAGAGCCCTCACATCATCCCCCACCTTATGGAACAGGAATTTACCGCTGCGGACTCCTTCTGTCAGCTCTAACTGGGTATAAGCGGTATCAACCACCAATTCCCCATCATACTTCTTGTTCTCATTGGTTCGGCTGACCTCACAGGCCGCCTCTGCTCCCGTCACCCAGTAAACGAGTGCTGCCGCGTCATCTCCCAAAGCAGTTACGCCAACAACAGCGGAGCCCGCCATCGCTGATCCACGAATACTGTTTTCTACAGAGATCACGCCCTCATAGTCCACCTGCGGATATCGGTACATGATTGTCTGAAGCTTAATTCCGACCTCATCCCTCATGCGTTTTGTATACGCTGCAAACAGAGCCTTTACATTGTCATCAGTGGACGGACAGCAAAGAGCATGGAAGGAATATGCTTCCACCGCTGACAGGAATGCGGAATAATCGGCCCCTGTCACGCCATCTCCATTTGTGCCACCGGTAAATGGAATTCCCGCAGTTTCCCTTAAAGCAGTCTCCCGTTTAAAAATACAGTATTCGGTGTCTTTGAGCTCTGCCATAGATGATACTGTCTGACGATCCACTTCTTTTCCGGAAAGCAGCGTCTTAACATCATACATCGCATTGTTATTCACATTCCGGCTGATCACCATGGTCATGGAACTGCCGCGTCTACCACTGTACTTGGCCGTGGCAAAATCATTGGCCGCACGAATTCCACCATTTAACCGATAAAAAATCCCCTTTTTTAGATTTCGGAACAGTTCACGGAACGGCCGCATTTCCTCGTCCTCATAATTGTAACCGAAGATATCAAAACAATGGTTCTGGAACTGTTCTGCCGTTACCTCAAACACTTCCTTTTCCGGTCCCCAGTCCAGGACCATCGGCACCGCGGCCACGCCTCTGTCACTCAGCATAGACCTTGACGACGCCGCGCTGACAAAGTTAATATAAGCCCCGGGAAAAACCTTATTCTGTATCGTAAAGCTTCCACCACCTAACATCTATTTCACCTTACCTTTCAAAAATCGATTAATTTTATTCTCCGCTTCCTCCCGAGTATACTCCTGGTCCGGTTCCAGCAGAGCATTTATGAGATCCGGAAAGGTTTTAAACTGCTCAGATCTGATCAATTCTTCTTTCCGGTATTTCAAACCTGCAATTGCAGACTGCTTTTTACTCTGTGCCATACCCCTATCCCTTCTTTACTTCCGCCTCAATCTCACCCATATCTGGAGTTGCTTCAGCGGGTTTTATGACAAACAGGTTATAATTTACAAAAAAGTTCAGTATGCCGTTTTCTATCTTGCTGCACCGATTGGTTCCCCGCAGGAGGTCTCCATTCTTTAATGTAATAGTTTCCATCCCGTCTGTCAGAACATCCGACACCCGGTAAAGCTCGCGGTTCAGCTGTTTAGGCTTCCCGGGCAGATACTGAATGTACATTCCTATACTGCGGTAATACCTCCGGCCGACCATTGACTTTTCCGATGGTTCCAAAAAGCCAACAAAAAACAGGGTTCCTTTAATCCCTGCTCCACGGTGTCTGTATAGATGACCACTTCTGCACCAAAAAGCTCTTTTAATTTACGGTTCACGCCATCTAAAATATCAGTCAGCATTCAGTGACCTCCTCAACAAATCAGCCATTTTCCGCTCCAGCATGGCGGGGGGCCTGTTCCTGTATTTCTCTCTCAGTGATTGTCATCATAAACTTGCCGTCCACCCATCCGGTATGGCCAGGGGTCCGATGACCGTATTCAACATAGCTGGCATATCCAGTTTCATTAATCAATTCTATCTCATAATTATTACCTTCCTGCCTTATGCCTATGGTCCAATTACGCCGTAATTCACCCGATTTTACAGGTGTCCTTTTTTTAACCTCCGCCAGCAGTCGCTGTGCCAGATACTTTGCGCACTCCTCGCAGAACTTATCCTGATCTCTCCGAAGGGCCTCTATCTGTCTCTGCAGCTGCCGCAACTGACTGAAATCACAGCTTCCCCATCCTGCCATTATGCATACTCCTTAAATAACGTGAGTTCCATCTCCTGGTGAGAGAAATATACCGCCGGCTGCCCGCTACGAGAATAATTTTGGTTACGCCTTGTTGAGTAACCTCGATCCGGGAACCTGGCCTTATCCTCATCTCAGGCGCCATAAACAATAAGATCGTCTGAGTCAGCGCAGCACCTGTCCCATTATCTGTGACTGCTGGCGCACTGGAATAGGACAGATGGCAGGGAATATCGCCCTGCACCTGCACCTCTTCAAACACCGTATCAAGCGTTTCCGGGTCCTCAAAGGGCTGCTGCTCATAAATGGTGCACACCCCATCATAAGTCTCCTCTATGACCTTCCTGTGCATGATCTGCGCCTGTCTAACGGCCTCTGCAATCATCTTACCACCTCAGCTTTCGATAACGATTCAACCGACCACAGTAATCTTTCAGAATCCCTCCTGCCAGAGCGTCTGCGGCACTCGTGAAGCTGGTGGAAGTATCCCCCTCTGAGATAGATGAGACGGCTACCGGAACGCTGCCAGTGCCGGGCTGATCATAACGATACAGATCAATCGCCATCCGGTACGCCGTATTCATTAAACCCGCTGGAAGCTCCTCCAGATTGCAATAGTTAAGGATCGTTTCCTCTACATCATCCAGAATAAACTGCAAAGGGATATCCTGGGTATTATTATCCCCGTCTATCCCTAGCAGTCCTTTCAATACACTGAGCTCCATAAGCCCTCCCGCCTGTTATGCTTCAGGAGCAGGGGCTGGTTCCGTGCTGATCCCTCTGGCAATTAATATGCCGATTATCTCATTGACCTTAGCAAGCACTGCCGCTGCGTCCGCCTCGGTCGCCAGGGCAGCCAGATCAGCCGCCTCTCCTGTCAGTCCAACGCCAGGGTCTCCCTTTTCACCAGGATCTCCCTTTTCACCTGCTGGGCCCTGTGGACCGGTTTCTCCAGTATCGCCCTTGAGTCCCTGAGCTCCCACTTCTCCAGGATCACCTTTATCACCTTTCGGTCCCTGAGGACCAGCCGGACCAATTTCTCCAGGTTCTCCCTGATCTCCCTTTGGTCCCGGTACTGCAGCCTGGGCTGCGCCTTCCTCCAAATGATTTAGTTTCTCGGGGGGGTAATAATGTCTCCATATTTCCATGTAGTTTTCTGATATGCCATAATTGATATCTCCTTTCTTAACCTCTTGAAATAATCCTTGCAATCGGAATTGCCTTATGATCAATTACCTTCAACGCCGCGCCGCTTCCTCCATTATTTACCAAGGTCCAGTTTGCACCATTGGCCAGTTCCTCATTGGTTGGAGACAGGGAAGCTTGGGATTTCTTAGTATAAGAAATTCCATAAGGCGCATAGCAGGCGCGATCTCTGGTATACAGGGTCGTCTCTCCTCCATTAGTCTTCGGATCTCTCTGCATTTCATTGGGAACCTCAGCACCGATCTTTTCAAAGTCGATAGCCCCATCTCCTAATACATACGTTGTATATTTGGTATATCCAGGTACCAGATTGTCACCGCTTCCACTGTCTGCCACAGTTTCTACCGGCATGGAGTCGTCAATGATCACTGCACGGCCATTCCACGTGCCGATTGCCAGATCCCTCTGAATCCCGTCCGCGTCCGTATACTTCATGTACGACAGCAGCCGCATATTTTCCAGATTCGTCGCCACAGTAGAATGCATGATAGCAAGTGTAAACTTTGACTTATTATCCCCAGCGGCCTTCTGGATCGCAGTGTTAAGCGTCGTCGGTCCTACCTGGTTAAAGGCGTTCCCGTCCTTATCAGCTCCGGTTGCTGCTGTAATATCATAGGTATGACCGTCAACAAACTCCAGGTTCTTGGCTCCAGTCATGGCGAAGATCCCTTTCAACACAGCCAGTAACACATCCTGATATACATCATCCCACCAGCCAGACACCTGGGCGGCCACATTGTCCATAAAATCTGTTCCGCTGGTAATATCGGTGGAGAAATCATCCTCCGTCCAAGCTTTCGAACGGCCCCATACCACTACGCTGCGCTCAAAGGTTGTAGTCCGCTCAGATGTGATATCTGTTTTGCCGTCATAATTGAGCGGTGCCCCTTCTAACAGTCCCTTCATGGGAAGTGTCGCATAGGCGGTGCCGGTCTGGGAGCTGAACGCCTGCCGGATCTGCTCATTTCCTTTTAACGCTCTGGATTTGATCAGCTCATTTCTCTTTGTCTTAGGAAGCCGGTCAACGTATTTTCCAAATGCTTCCGGGTTAAATGTTTTTTCATTAAATTTTGCCATTGTCTAAATCATCCTTTCTTTACTCAATCTTTGCTTCTGGATTAGCTTCCAGATACGCACACATTTCACTGTAGGTCATTTCAGAGGGCTTTTTATCTGCCGGAGGCATTCCCTTGCCCTCTGCTGGCTTTCCGCCTTTAATGACGGCGCCCGGCTTCTCCTCTTTGAAGAGGAAGGCTTTACTCTTTTTCAGTTCCTTCAGCTGGTCATCCAGACCGGTCACCTTTCCATCCTCTGACAGGATCAGCTTATTCTTGTCAAACAGTCCAGTTACCAGATCCGCGTCCTGAGCAGAATCTCCTACCGCAAGCTTAATGGCCGTGGTAAGCTTTAACTCCTTCATATCTGCCTCATACTTTTCTTTCGCCGCCAGATTGTCTGCCTGAAGAGTCATAATCTGCGCTTTCGTGGCTTCCACATCACCGGTGGAGGCTTTTAGCGTCTCCAGCTGACTGTCCCGTTCCGTCACCTGGGATTTTAACTGAGTATTCTCCGTTTCCAGGGTTTCAAGTTTTGTTTTGCTCTCCGCCTTGGCCGCCTCAATATCACTGCCATTCTCGGCCATGATTTTGTCGATGACCTCTTTTTTCAAGCCCTAAATCTTCTAAAAATTTCCGTTTCATTTGCTTCTCTCCTCTACGATTTTTTACGTGGTCTCGCCACATGAGCTGACTGTTTTACGTCTGATCTGCTGACAAATGGGTATAAAAATACCACCGGCCATTTCTGGCTGGTGGTACTAATTATTATTTGTTTCTTTTTCCATTAATTTTTTTACAAGTTCATAATCATAGCTATCTCTATCAGCGTTGAAGTGCTCACAATGAAATATTTCCCCTCTGCCAATAGCTTGCGGTATATCCTCCAAAACATTACATTTTAACTCAAATTTCTCTTCCACAAAAATCTGATTTTGACATGCTCTACAAATTGGACAAGATACTACATGTGCGCCCATTGGCCCATCTTTCATACTGGGTCCTACCTCAAATCGCTTTCCATCCTTATCATAACAATACTCTTTCTCACTCATAGTACCGCCTCTGCCTCCATATAATAAACGCCATTCTCAATTCTTACCGTATTAATTCTGTACTGAAGCCCTCTCTTAAAAAGAACTTCATTCTGGGATTTGTATTTACTTGCTGCAATATCTTTTATATAAAGCCCGCCTTTATACCCTTTTGGAACCGCTATCCGTATTTCTACATTTCTTCCAGGATAATTAAAAGATTCTAATGCAGTTGATGTAAATATATCATTTGAAAGTATTTTTCCTTCCAACATCTTCAGATCAGTTCCTGTTGGTCTGTAGCCTGCTGGAAAAACATTCAAATACTCCGGCACAGTCTTTCTCGCTACTGTTATATCATCGGTTATGATCCCTTTCTCCAAAGCACTATCTAACAGATCAATCGAAGACTGCACTTGCCCTATATTCCGTCCCGTTGCCAATGCACTGTTAATCCTTTGAGCGCCAAAACCAGTATATTCTGTAATTGCTGCCTTCTCTTCATCTGTAAGTTTATCCAGCTGTTCTGAAAGTTTCGTTTTTACACGATCAGTGTTTGATTTAATTATACCATTTTGCTCCGACTTATCAACATATTTCCTTTCCCACTCTGGATACTTCATCTTGGCAGGCACATAGGTCGTTTTCCCTGTCTTTGGATCTCTGGCGGTCCGTTTCCCTGCTGAGCTGAACTCGTCGTCAAAATACGGCACCGTCGTGCACCTGCAGTTCGGATGAAATGGCGGTGCGGTCATCCCCACCTCATATTCTTTCATCGTGAAGACCTCTCCGTCCAGATCCTGGCAGATATCACAGGTCCGGCTATCCAGTGCTGCCAGAATCTCATACTGATCGACTCCCAACTCCTTGAAACAGTCTTGCGTCGCCGCGGAAGAAATCGCTGCCGATTCCGTCATAACCAATCGCCCTGCCTGAGCCCGGCTGACCTCCATGGTTCTGGCCAGATTGTCGATTGCCTGCTGTGGATCAGACCCTCGTATAATATGCTGCGTCAGCTCCGTGTGCAGGGTATTAACCAGCTTTTGCTTGTTACTCCAGATACGGTCTGAAAAGTTTGCCCCATCCTGCGCCCACGGTTGCCGGATTAATGTATCAATCCTTCGGGTGTCAATTGCCGCCAGATTGCTCCCCACTCCGGTTCCCTTAGCAATCTCAAAGGCCGTATGATAAAACTGATCCGCATAGCTCTTATTCAAGAATTCTGACACACCGCTATCATACTCTGTAAACAGTACCTCCGCATGCTGCTGTATCTGGAGCTTCATGGCTTCCAGGCGGGAAATATGACTGCGAGCGGAGGCGTTTTCCAGCTGCTTCATCCATCGCTGATCCACAGCATTCTCTCTGCCAGCTTTTATGTACTGATCCACCGTCCAATGAAACTCATCCAGTTCCTCACCCTTCAGCAGTCGCTTGGCTCCAGCCAGGCTAATCTCATTATTATCGGCCAGTCTCTGATACCAATGCTCCATATCCATCTGGATGTCATTCTGGGCCCTTCGGAACTGCTCCTGAAGATCCTTATAGTAAGTGGCGCTCTTGCGGTACTGGTCATTCTCCATCTCCTTAAATCTGGACTTCCAGTATTGATTATCCTTCCTCTGATCCGCCATCTATGCCACCGCCTTCCGGATCGTTCCCCTGTCCTGCCTGAGCAAATGCCTGCTGATATGGGTCCATCTGCTCCATCTTCTTCTGTTCCTCCTCTTCCAGCATTTCCAGAGCTGCGTCCGGATCGTCCACCCAGGGATGTTTCTGCAGGATCATCTTGGTTGGAAGAAATCCCACCGATTTCATGCAGTTGTCAATCAGCTCGGTCTCATTGACCAATATATTTCGATTGAAGGTAATATCCACCTCCACCTGCTCAAAATCCCCCTGGCCTGTGCTGGCAAGGTACTGATCCACGAACCAGAGAAGGTCCTCAAAGGCGGCTTGATACTCTGAATCCATGTCCTGAGCGTCCAGTTCGATATCCTGGTAAATAGTCTGGATATGCATCTGATTAGCGTCTCCGGTCAGGCGGTTGTCCTTAGCGTCATAGCTTTTAGCGTTCTCAATCAATGCCTGTTTAAATATCTCCAGGATAGCCCTGTAGTTTTCCGCATTGACCTCTACTGTCAATGTACGGACATCGCCACCGGAGCCGCTGCCATCATTTCGGACTTTAACTGCCCCATACTGGCTGAGATTCTTCCGGAACTCTCCCAAATCCGTTCCGTCATAGTTGACCAGAATCAGAATGGTATTTCTAGAATCCTCACACATGTTATTCTCAAAATTGGATACCATCCGGTTAATCCCATCCTGGAGAGACTTGCAGCACTTGATCAGAGGAATCTCATGGGCATTCCGCTTGAAAGGAATCAGGGGGACTCGCTCCCAGTTATATGGTACTTCCACATGCTTTCCATCGGGATCATTCTGTTCTACCAGATAGTGAGCACCCGAAGGATTCATAACATCCGGAATCAAGCGACTGCCATCCAACTGGTACCTGTCCACTCCATCTCTGGAATACAATTCGAAAAACTCATAGGTTTTTTCTGTCTCTCCCTCGTAACCATCTAACTGATATGGCCGGCCGAAACAGTCCAGCTCTGTGTGCTCTTCATCTGCCCAGAAAGGGATGATCTCATAGTTATTGAACCTCTTGAACTGAAGCTCCCCCTGCTCATTGTAGTAGGGATACAGATAACCGATACCCCCGTTGATAGAATCGCCGCACACCCGCTTTAAGGAACGCATGAACTTCTTGTTCAGAATTTTTTTCAGTAACACTGCGTAAGTATCATTTTCGCTGGTAATGGTGAAGGGTTTTGATAGAATATAGTTTTTCTTCTGATCCACAGCCTTCTGATACTGATTGTCCACAATCCGATTATCCGGAAGGTTTTCGGCCTTTTCAAGCTTGCCGTCCTTCCCGATTACCATACGGCCCTGGTGAAGGATATCATGGTCGCCCTGGTAATAGCGTTCCGCCAGAAGCATATCCCGCCGCACTGGCGATTGCTTCCACTTTTCAATTTCTTTTTCCAGAAAACGAATATCCGTCATCCTGGTTCTGGCTCCGGCGTTTATTATGGCATTGATCCGCCGTGTTTCACTTCCATAATCGATCAATATGATCACCTCTTTACTCAAAACTAAATGTACTGCCGGCGCCGATCTTCTCCGCTATCCCTGTTGTTGCGTCCGGTCCGTCATCATGCTTGTTTTTACCTTCCCGCTGGTATTTCACCATAGCGTTATAATATTCTGGCCAGCGATTTTTCCAGTCCTCCGGGTAATAGATATGCTGCATAACCCAAGAAGAGTTGGAATAGATCCTGGCCTGTTTGTTCTTCGTCTGACTGAACCATCGGATCACGGTGTGA
>Ga0192243_10315_pt1 | contig 18765 bp, 17 predicted proteins | sample Koala_Koa27_K3_FD_131233 | JGI IMG/M metagenome (GOLD analysis project Ga0192243, IMG submission 131233) | Enriched cells from koala feces incubated with labeled cellulose particles, San Francisco Zoo, California, United States - Koala_Koa2-7_K3 ... | reverse complement strand
GATGTTGTAATGGGAAATTTATGATAAGATTTGATATCTTAGAAAATGCATATAAGGAGTAATATGAGTACAATCAGAGATGTAGCAAAGCTGTCCGGCGTGTCGGTGACCACGGTCTCCATCATACTCAACGGACAGGCGGAATCCAGGAAAATTTCACCCCAGACTCAGGAAAAAGTCATGGCGGCCATGAAGAAGCTCAACTATCAGCCCAACATATCCGCCAGAAAGATCAAGGACATGGGATACACCATCGGCGTCTACTGGGCCGATGACTTCCGTAATTATTATCTGGCCAGACTGCTCAACGGACTTCAGCGTCAGATCATAGAGTCCAACTTAAATTTGAGCATCGTCATCAAGCCCTACAAAAACGGGACCCTGGGAGATGATCCCATGCTGAAGGTGGTAGGAGCCTACAACTGCGCCATCATCGCCAACACCTCACAGGAGGACGATGCCTATCTGGAAAGCACCGACTTTCCCTTTCCCGTCATCCTCTACAACCGGACCTCCGGGAAGTACCACACAGTCGGTGTGGACAACGAGCAGGTGGGACGCCAGGCCGCTATGCATCTGATCAACAAGGGGCTGACCTCCATCGGCATGTTTGTCAGTGAGACGCCCTTCTCCGCCATGAGTTTAAGGGACAACAGCTTCCGCAAAACCTGCAAGGCGCACGGAATCTCCATCTCCTCGGAGCTGGTGGTGCGCACCCCTAATCAGGCGGAGGTCAGTGCCGAAGCCGCAGCCCGCTTCTTCGACAACAAGCTTCCCCCCAGGGCCATCTACTGTGAAAATGACACTATTGCCAGAGGGCTTCTGTTCGTCCTTCATGAGCACGGAATCCGGGTTCCCGAGGACGTGGAGGTGATCGCTGTGGGGGTGGGCAGCAGCGACATCCACCAGTTTACCATCCCCTCCCTGACGGTTGTGGACCTTCCCTTGGAAAAGCTGGCCGGGGAGTGTGTGCTGCTGATCCAGAAAGTGCTCAACTACAAGGTCGATACCCCGCAGCACATTCTCTTCGACACGAATTTGATCGTGCGGCAGTCATCGCCGTAACCCCCTACATTTCAGGCATGCGAAAGGCTGCCGCATGATACATCAATCTCTGTATCATACGGCAGCCTCTTTTTATTTTCTGACACCTAGTCTTCTATTTTGCTCCCAGCGCCGCCATCGTAATATAATTATACGGCTTGTTGAAATGTGGAAGGAAGAACACGTCGAACAGTTTCAGCTTGTCGATGGTCACCTGCTCCTCGATAGCCATGGAGAACATGTGGATACCCATGGAGATATCGTAGTCGGAGCACATCTGAGCGCCCAGGATGATCCTGGTTTTCTTATCGTATACGATGCGGATCTTCACCTTGTTGTTGCCGCTCTCGATAAATTCCGCCTTCTGCCAGTCCTCATAGTCTGTGGCCGCGGCGTCATAGCCTAACTTCTCGGCCTTTGCCAGAGAGATTCCGGTGCTCAGCATGTGAAGGCCCCAGATGCTGATGCCGTTGGACCCCTGAACGCCTACGGTCTCCAGCTCCACGCCGCAGGCGTTGTGAGCCGCGATGATGCCGGAACGGACGGCGTTGGTGGCCAGCGCGATGTAATCCGTGGCCTGAACCGCATTGTTGTAGACTGTGGCGCAGTCGCCGACAGCGTAGACATCCGGGATGCTGGTCTCCTGCTTTTTGTCCACCAGGAACGCGCCGTTCTTAAACAGTTTGATCTTTCCGTCGCCCAGGCGGTTGTTGGGCACAAATCCGATTCCGAATACCGCCATATCCACGTCGTAGCTTCCCTTGTCCGTGATGATCTTCTGGACTCTGCCCGCGCCTTCCAGCTTCTCCACGCGCTCCCCGAAGGCCAGCTTCACGCCGTTGTCCTCCAGGTTCTTTGCCATAAGGTCGGAAAACTCCCGGTCATAATATCCTGACAGGCAGGTATCCGCGCAATCGATGAGAACCACTTCCCGGCCGTTGCGCTTAAACGCCTCCGCCAGCTCCACTCCGATGTAACCAGCGCCCACCACGGCCACCTTGCGGATCGTCTCGTCCTTCAGCTTCTCGATCACATCCTGGGCGTTCTGGAAGAGCTTCACATACTGAACGTTCTCCAGATCCATCCCCTCGATCTTAGGCTGAATCGGAAGGGAACCTGTCGCCAGAATCAGCTTGTCGTAGGGCTGCTCATACTTCTCGCCGTTCTTTCCCTCTGCGTAGACGATCTTCTTGTCATAGTCGATCCTGGAGACCATGGTCTCCATATAAATCTTAGCGCCCTTTCCCTCCAGAATCTCCTTGCTGGAGTAGAACAGTCCGTCCGGTCCTGAAATCTGCTTGCCGATCCACAGCGCCATGCCGCAGCCTAAGAAGCTGATATTGGAATTCCCGTCAAATGCGACGACTTCCTTATCCTTAAAATTATCCAGCACCGTGTTCAGTGCTGCCGTACCTGCGTGATTTGCTCCAATTACAACGATTTTGTCTCCCATCTGGATACCTCCTGTCATATTGTTTTCTGTTCGTTAATTATATCACAAGTTCATAATAAAAACAATAACTATTATCAATAATTTTGGAAATATTTGGTTCTCCAGACTGGGACACGCTTTAATCCTCCTGCAGATCCTGTTGAATATTGGAATCCTTGCCGATCTCCTTTCCTCTTCTTAAAGCCTTCACATTGGCGTAGATCAGATAGATGGTCAGCAGCAGAATCGCAAGGCATAGCGGTCTCGTCGGAACATAGACAAGCAGGTTTTTCCCCTCCGCGTGTACGATGGTGTAGGTTCTGACAAAATTGCTCTCGATGATACTGCCCAGGATCAGCCCCAGCACCACCGGAGTGTTAGGGATCTCCAGCTTGGCCAGCACCACTCCCAATATTCCCAGTCCTATAGCAATGACGACGTCATATATAGAATTATTGTAACTGTTCAGTAGGTCTGCGCATTTACTGCGCTGACCGTAAGAAAACGCGGAAATGCAGGCAAAAATTCATCGCCGCAGGCGATTTAGCATGGATTTTTGCTCGTAACTGTGAGGGTACTGAACAGTTACGAATTATTAACACTGTATGCTCCGATCAGAGAGCACATGATCACCACCGGGATAATCTGCCGGATATTCAGCTTCAGGATCGAGGCGAACAGCGGTATCCCGAATACGCCCACCAGCAGCATGATGATGGCGGTCAGAAACATACCGATCATAAAACTGTAAGCCACATCCCCGTGTTCCACAAACAGCCGCTGTCCCGGCACCAGGCCATGGATCGTCAGCGCCCCGAACATGATCGCCGATGTGGAGGAACCAGGTATTCCCAATGAAAGCATGGGCACCAGGGAGCCGCCCACCGCGGCGTTGTTGGCGCTCTCCGGCGCTATGATTCCGGCCGGATTCCCCTGTCCAAAGGTCCCTTCCTTGTCCCGGCCCTTGGCTTCCCCGTAAGCTAAAAAGGCCGCGATCGCCCCGCCGGTTCCCGGCAGGATGCCGATGAAGGTTCCAATCGCCGAGGATTTTAACAGCACACCGGAATATTTTCTCCAGTTTTCCTTCCAGATATCCACGAATTTAAAATCCGTCAATTTTCTGATGGAGTTTTCCTGCCCACCCCGTCCGATACCGATTCCCTGCTTGATCATCTCCGCGATGGCAAACAGGCCGATCACCGCCGGAATTAAGTTGATCCTTCCCCGCAGCGTCTTGGTTCCGAATATAAAACGCATGGACCCCGTCGTATTATCCATTCCTATCATTGCCAGAAACAGGCCGATCAATGCGGCAATCAGACCCTTGGACACATTTTTTCCAGTCAGGCTGCCCACGATCGTCAGTCCGCAGATTGATAACAGAAACATCTCCGGAGGACCGAATTTGACCGATATGCTGGACAGCACCGGCGCAAAGAAAAGCAGTACAACGAGACCGATGATGCTCCCCACGCCGCTGGCGATGATGGAATAATAGAATGCGTCATGGGATAGCCCTCCAGCGCGGTGCAGGAGGCTTCCGCCGTTCCCGGACAGTTGATCAAAATCCCCGAAATCGAACCGCCGTAGGAGGACCCCAGATAGATGCCTCCCAGAAACAAAAGCCCCTGCTCCGGCCTCATGCTATAGGTAAACGGCAGCATGACCGCAATCCCAATCCCGCCGTTCATCCCAGGAATCGCCCCTAAAACCACGCCTGCCACCGTGCCAAGCGTACAGATCACCAGTGTATGAATGCTGAATAAATTGTTCAAAACCTGCATAATCAATTCCATATGTAACATCCCTCTCCTAATCCCCTGCTGTAACCTTCCATCCCTACATCATCCTACCGCAGAATCCCCACCGGAGTGCTGATCTTCAGCATTCCAGTAAATACAAAGTAAGCGGCGATTGTGACCACCAGTGAGTAGATCAGCGTTTTCGCCAGCGTCTTTCCATTCTTCTCCGGTTCAATCAGCCAGGAGACCCCCGCAATCACCAGATACCCCGAAAAATAGAACCCCAGATGCTTTGCCAGAAGCGGGCTGAGAAACAGCAGCGCGATATACACAATCTCCTTCCACGACACCCTCTCCAAAAGCTTGCCGGGCCGGTTCCTCATCGTCATAACCATCACGAATCCGCCGATCAATATCATCAGCACAAACACGGTCAGCGGATAGATCCCATACTTCATCCGGGCCGACACGGCCATCCCCACCCCAAAGCAAAAAACCAGAAGTCCAGCGATAAAGTTCTTTTCGAGAAATATTTTTCCTTTTTGCAATGTCCCATCCTCCTTTTTATCGTTTATACTGTGATGGTATCACGTTTTTTCTCGCTATACAATATATTTTTCTCTATTTTAACTATATTTAACGCTTTATTAGCGCAAATTTTTCTCTTTGTTTTTTCTTTTTATCTTCCCGATCTCAGAAATCTTCAAGCCCCCAACAAAAAGCAGCCCGGAACCTCCCATCGGTTGGTTCCGGGCTGCCGGTCTCCATGATACCAGCTGTCATTAATTATGAGCGCTCCTGTTTCGCAAACGCCCTCATGATATAGGGCCACAATATAGAAACTGCGGCCAGAAGAAGGAATAAGATACAGATTGGCCGTGTGACAAAGATGGACCAGCTGCCCTTAGACAGAATCAGAGAGCGGCGCATATTGCTCTCCAGCATGGGGCCAAGGATCAGGGCCAGAACTATCGGCGCAATCGGGATCTTCATCCTGATGAAGAAATATCCGATAAAGGCAGCGATCAGCATGGCCTTCACGTCAAACAAATTGTTTCTCAGGGCGTAGGCGCCCAGGATACAGAGCAGGAAGATCACCGGCGACAGCACGTAGGGCTTGATCTGGATCACCTTCACAAACACTCTGATCAACAGCAGGCCAAAGATCAGCATCATCAGGTTTGCGATCAGAGTCCCTGCGAAAATGCGGTTGACTATATCCATGTGCTGCGTAAACATCTGCGGCCCCGGCTGCAATCCTTGCAGGGTCAGGGCTCCGATCAGCACAGCCGCCGTGGCATCCCCCGGCACGCCTAACGTCATCATGGGAACCAGCGCGCCTGAGGTATCGCCGTTGTTTCCCGCCTCCGGCGCCGCAATCTCCTCGATACAGCCCGTGCCAAAAAGCTCCGGATGTTTGGAGCGCTTCTTCGCCACATCGTAGGATACCCACGCGGCGATATCCGCTCCCGCCGCCGGTATACAGCCCACAAAGGTTCCGATAAACCCGCACATCACCGAGACCGGCAGCGCTTTCTTTAAATCCTCCCTGGTGGGAATGACTCTGTCGATTTTCTGTTTTACACTGTTTTGCGCCACCCCATCCTTGAAGTTTACGAGTATCTGCGAGATGGCAAGCAGACCAATCATCAGCGCCACCGTCTGAACGCCGTTGTAAAGATTGGTGATTCCAAAGGAGTATCTGGAAAATCTGGTCATGGGGTCCAGGCCGATCACGGACAGCAGAAGCCCCAGGAAACCGGCGATCATTCCCTTCAGTATGTCTTTGCCGGAGATGCTTGCGATGATCGTCAGCCCGAACAGCGCCAAAGTGCAATACTCCGGAGGCCCGAAGGACAGCGCGGCCTTTGCCAGCTGCGGAGCCACAAAAATCAGGACCAGGGCGCTGATGGTTCCCCCGCACCAGGAGGCGACCGTGGAGATGCCGATGGCCCTGCCTCCTTCTCCCCTCTCCGTAAATTTCTTTCCCCCCGATGGCGGTTGCGGCCGAGGCCGGCGTGCCCGGCGTATTGATCAGTATGGCGGTGATGGAACCTCCATAGATGGCGCCGAAGGAAATCGCCAGCAGCATACACATCCCCGACGCCGCGTCCATCCCATAGGTAAACGGCAGAAGAAGCGTAACCCCCATGACGGAAGTCAGCCCCCGGCATGGCCCCGATCAGGATGCCGCCGATGGCGCCGCACGCCATCATCAGGAGAAACGACGGATGTAAAATTTCCAGTAACGCTGTCATAAATCCACCCATTTCTCTACCTCCTATCCCAATATTCCCGCGAGAATCCCATGGGGAAGCGGAACTTTTAAGAAAATGCCAAATATCAGATATAAGACAACCGGCGTGCCGACCGAGACCCCCAGGACCAGGGGCCATGCCTTTTTCATAGGCTCATTCAGCAGGATCAATGTCTCCACAAATACGATTCCGATACCGCTTACGATGAAGCCAACGGGCTTTAACACCAGAAAATAGACGAGGATCGCCGCAACGCTGATGGCCAGCTTCCGGTTAAATAAGTACGCCTTCTCCTGACTGTCATTTTTCATCTCTCTGACGATCAGCGCCCCGCCGCAGATCATCAGGCAGACGCAGATAAACCTTGGAAACGCGCCGGGACCGATGTCTGTCTGGCCGCTGATGCTTTTAAATGTGCCCGCATAGATAAAGCAGAAAACAGAGATCAACACTAAGATGGCCCCGAAAACTATGTGCAGTCTTTTCATAAAAATATCATCCCTTTCTCTTCTTGCTCAAAAGGGCGGCACAGAACCTGCCGCCCTTTTTGACCTCTATCAGCTGCCTGATGTCTCCATGTATCTCGCAATGATTTCTTTTAAGTTCCCCGACATCTCATCCAGCAATGCTTTGGTTTCCTTTGCGTTCAACGGCATGTAAGTCATGCCCGCCGCCTCCACCTTCTCTTTACAGGCGTCGCTGTTGATCACTTCCTCAAATCCTGTCTGCAGCGTATTTAACGCCTCCTCCGGCACATCCGAGGGAGCGCAGATTCCACGCGTCGCCATGATCGTCAGATCATATCCGCATTCCTTAAACGTGGGAACATCCGGGTAGTTTGCAAGCCGCTCGTTGGCCGCGACGCCCAGGATCTTTAACTCACCGGATTCGACATTGGCCGCCGCTTCCGGGATTGAACAGACTACCGCTTCCACATGGCCGCCCAGCACTCCCGCGATTCCCTGTGCGGCTCCGTCTGCGTAGGGAACGTGTACAAAGGAAGCCCCTGATTTCATCTCAAGGCCGATGGCCGCCAGATGCCAGATATTACCCATACCGGAATCGGCCAGCTGTACAGTGTCCGGATTGTCAGTTGCGGCGCCCACAAAGTCCTGGAGCGTCTCATATTTGGAATCTGCGGCAACCACAATCGCCGCCGGCTCACAGTTTACGATACAGATCGGGGCAAACGCGTCCTGATTGATCTCCTTGGGCGCAAGACCCAGCATAGGAAGGGTGATCAGATCCGGTGAATAGAAGGTCAGCGTATATCCGTCGTGAGGCGCGTTTAAGGTCTCCGTCAGGCCGATAGAGCCGGAGCCTCCCGGTTTGTTGTCCACATTGATCGTCTGTCCAAAATAGTCCTGTCCACATTCAGCCAGGATACGGAACGCCACATCGGTTCCGCCGCCTGCCCCGTAGGGACAGATCATGGTAATCCCTTTTGTCGGAAATTCCGCAGTCTTTGTCTTCTCAGTCTCCGCTTTTGCGGCCTCTGTCCTGGCGGCTTCAGTCTTTGCCGCCTCCGTCTTTGGAGTCTCCGTCTTCGTTCCGCCACAGCCTGCCAGCCCCAACACCAGAGCCCCCGTCAACAGTAATGCCATCCCTTTTTTCATGTTTCTTCCTCCTCAATTTTTTATTCCTCAAGTTTCCTGATCGATCTCAACAAGCCCATCAGCATATAAAGTCCGGCGATCGCCCCCTGGTCAGCGGTTCCTATGGCGCGGGCTGCAAACACAGCCGCCTTTCCGTATTTGGGAACCATCTGCTTGGTCACTTCCACGCCTTCCCCGGCCCCCTCTACCGCCGCCTCCATGATGGAGGTGAGAGTGGCGCCCGCCTCGCGTCCCCTTATCGAGGCTCTCTCTGCCCCGGCAGCCATGGCGTCCAGGATGGTTCTGTCCCCGGGGCTGCATTTTCCTCTTTTACGGATGCCCTCCGTAAATCCGTTCAGATAGTCGGTCAGCTCCTCCGGACCCATGGAAGTCTTCCCCTTTAACAGCTTTCCGCCTTCCATCATACCGCCGGCCATCAGCGTTCCCATGGTGGACGGCACCAGAGAGGCCATCTTCATCCCCGCTTTCATCAGAGTTTTTCCAATATCCTCCTCATCCAAATTGTCGCGGATCAGCCCGGGCAGGGCGGCATATCCCTTGTTCATAGTCAGGCCCAGATCGCCGTCTCCCATCCTGGCATCCAGGGCGCATAATTCTTCTTTTTTCTCTGCGAATATCTCCGCCGCCCCCTCAAAAAGCTTTGGCAGGTCTTTGGCTGCAATTCTGTCCATCTCATCCCTCTTTTCCTACACCTGCGTATAAAACGGAGTGGTAACAGGCATATCGATCTGATCTCTCATCTCCTGATCCGCAACTCTGCAGATGGAGACGGAAGCCCCCGCCATCTCCATGGAGGTGGCATATTCCCCTACAAAGCAGCGATAAACCCTGATCCCCTTGTCCTTCAGAATCTCCTGCACGGAGTTGCTCAGGATATACAGCTCCTCTATGGACGTTGCACCCAGGCCATTGATCAGCAGGCATACCTCCTCACCCTCCGCCACTGGCATATCCGTGAGCAAAACCTGGAGGGATTCCTCCGCCAGCTCATCCGCTGTTTTCAGCGGCCCGTTCCACACTCCCGGCTCTCCGTGGATTCCCATGCCCATGGCCATCTCATTGTCGGCCAGAGTGAAGTTGGGTTTTCCCACTTCCGGTATGATACACGGCGTAAATGCAAAGCCTACGGTGCGTGTGTTGTCCTTGGCTTTCTGCGCTGCCGCCAGAACATCCTCCAGACTGCCGCCCTTTGCGGCGCACGCCCCCGCACATTTATACAGAAAGAAGATTCCCGCGACTCCTCTTCTCGCCTCCGGGTTTTCGTTGGAATTCACATCATCGGCTCCCACGATGGAGGCGGTTTTTATGCCATCCATCTCACACAGCTCCGCCGCCATGTCAAAATTCATGATATCCCCTGTATAATTTCCATAGAGATATAGGATCCCGGCGCCTGCCTCCACCTCTTTTGACACCTGGTAAATCTGCTCCGCAGAGGGCGACTGGAACACGCCTCCCACGCCGCAGCCATCCAGCAGATTTTCTCCCACATATCCGAGGAACAGGGGCAGATGTCCCGTTCCTCCGCCAGTGACAATCGCAACCTTGCCCGGCTTTTTGCGGGCGGTGCAGTAGCAGTGCAAATCATGTTCTACGTATGTTACCTGATCGCCGTGGGCGGCATAGATTCCCTTTAACATGTCCTCCACATAGCTCTCCGGATTGTTGATTATCTTCTTCATTTCAACCACACTTTCTGTCTTTATTTGCCGTTCCTATAAGTATGCCGATAATGGCTCCAGCGTCTTCTCAATCTTTTTCTTTTCCTCCGCCGAGATCTCTCCCAGAGGCTTTCTGGCCGTCCCCACGTCCTTCACGCCCTGGCATTCCAGCACATATTTAAAGATTTCCAGCCAATGGGGATCGTTGGTCTTATATGTATAGAAATAGTTCATAAATGGAATCATGTGGGACCAGATCTCCCGGCTCTTATCCACGTTCTTCTCAACTGCAGCCGCTTTATAGAGCGCGACTGAAAACTTGGGAAATGCCGCCGGAAGACCGCTCAGCCAGCCGTCCGCCCCGCAGAGCAGCGCCTCCATGGGATCATAGTCATGCCCGTACATCACCACCAGCTTGTCGCCGCATTCATACTTTAGGTCCACCACCCGGTTTGCATCGCCATGGGCCGACTTGACCGATCCGATGACCCCCTCATCCACCAGCTCCCTGATCTCCCGGGCGCTCAGCTCATAACCCGCAAACCAGGGATTGTTGTAAATCAGAATATCGATCCCGATGTTTTGATGGATTTCACGGAAATGCTCCTTCACCGCCCGCTTATACGGGGTGAAATAATAGGGGTTGATGACCATGACGCCGTCCGCTCCCACCTCCTCGGCATACCGGCTCAGCGAGATGGTGTGGGCCGTGGAATACTTTCCCGTCCCCGCGTAAAGCGGTGCGCCGGAGCCCTTCATAAAATCAGCGGCGGCCTTGATGATCTCCTTCTGCTCCTCCGTCTCCATGGCCATATTTTCACCGGTGCTTCCGCAGACAGACAGCCCGTCCACGCCGTTGTCAAACAGCCACTGCCAGTATCTCTCCTGGGCCTCTCTGTGAAAGGAGCCATCCGCTTTCCACAAGGTCAGACTCGCCGGCATCACCCCGCCATGTAACTTGTTAACTATTTTCCCCATTTTGTTTTCCTCCTGTTTAGTATTTATTGTTCGTTTTTTGTTTAACAAAACAATATCACACTTTTTAGTGGATGTCACTATTTATTATCATTTTCGTTATTTTATATATAATTTTCAATGTTTGTTTGTGCATATTTTCCTAAATTTTGATATAAAAATAACAATTTGTTTAGTAAACAAATTGTTATTTTTTAGTCAATACTATGTTTTTTATGATTTACTGCCCGTTCAGGTTTTTCACGCTCTCCCGGACCACCAGATTTCCCGTAATTGTGGACTTTACAGGGGTGAACTCCTGATTGTCTATAATCCTCTGCAGCTGATATACCGCCTGCTTTCCGATCAGCTCCCGCTGTACCCGGACCGTGGTCAGGGCCGGTGAGCTGACGGCGGCAAAGGGAATGTCGTCAAAGCCAGCCACCGAGATATCCCGTGGTATCTTGTATCCGGCGGCCTTCATCGCTTTGATCGCTCCCAGGGCTATCGTATCATTATCTGCGAAAAAGCAGGCGGGAAGCTCCGGCTTTCCGTTCAGAATTTTTTCCATCCCCTCAAAGGCTCCCAGCAGGGTGGGCTCCAGGCAAAAGATCCCCTTCTCATCCACTTCCAGTCCCAGCTCCCTGGCGCAGCGGAAAAACGCGATGTTCCGTTCCCGGAAATTCTCAAAGCTGACGGAGCTTTTTAAGTATCCAATCGTCTGGTGGCCGCATTCCTTACAAAACTTCAACACCTGCCAGACATTTTCGTAGTTGTTCATGCAGACACAGGAATAGGGATAGTTGGGCATGGTATTGTCCACCACAACAAACGGAATCGGGATACGGGCCAATTCCCCATACATCTCCTCCGTGATCTCCGAGGCAATCAGGATCATGCCGCAGTAGTCTCCGGTATTGCAGATCGTCACAAGAGCATCGATATGTTCCCTGACGGCCTCCGTCGAGATCTCATACTGCAACCCCCGCAGCTCCTCCTCGATGGAATCGATAATCATAGAGATAAACCCCTGATTCTCCTCGATCAGCGAACCGCTTTTTTTGTATTTTACCAGCAGAACATTTTTCTTCTTAGGCATGTTTCTGAGTGTGGGCTCGTACTGATATAATTTGACGGCCTCTAAAACTTTCTGTCTCGTCTCCTCCTTCACGCCCTTTTTGCCATGCAGCACAATCGAAATCGTGGCCGGTGAAACGTCAATCAATTTCGCTAATTCCCTGATCGTCATAGGTCTCTCCCCCGTTTAACATTGTTTATATAAACATTCATGATACAAGCATTTTATTTAATGCTCAATATACGCGAGATTCTGCTATAAGTCAATAATTTCTTGATTTTTTCGTCTCTAAACACAATAAACCCGGCGCATTGTAATCGATCAAATGCTGCGAATGTCTGCATAATCTTCCCCCAATCGTGCAATTTATAATAACTTAATAGATCTGATCACAATTTTTAATAAAAATATAGAGCAGGATTCCTGTAAATGTGATAATATTACGATATCAAATAACAGGAAAAGGAATCAAAAACCGGATATGAAAAATCATTCTAAAAAACAGAAGCGCCAGAAACGCAGGGGATATACGGGAAGCTTTTTCCACGGGTTCCTCCTTGTGTTCCGGGTGTTCCTCTGTTTTGCAGCGGTCTGCCTGATTACGGGAGGCGTTGCCTACTTAAAATACCAGAAAGAGATTGCCCTGTGCTACGAGAAGTCACGGACGATTATCGAGGATACGAAGGTTGAAGATTTTTCCAAGCCAGCGGATACCCATATCTATGACGTGGACGGGCAGCTCATCGGGACCATCAACTCAGGCCACTACGAGTACGCCCCCTATGACACCATCAGTCCATACATGGTGCAGGCGTATATCGCCCAGGAGGACCGGAGATTTTACAAGCACAACGGCATCGATATCATGGGAATCATGCGGGCCGGATTCACCTACTTAAAAAAACGGGGAACGATCACCCAGGGAGGCAGCACCATCACTCAGCAGGTGATCAAGAATACATACTTAACCCAGGACCGGACCTTTGAGCGGAAGCTGACCGAGATCATGACAGCCCCGGATTTTGAGAAGATCTACAGCAAGGATCAGATCATGGAGTTTTATTGCAACACCAACTTTTACGCCAACCGCTGCTATGGAATCAAGGAGGCGGCCCGGTATTATTTTGACAAGGAGCCGGCGGATTTGACGCTGTGGGAGGCGGCAACCTTGGCCGGAGTCAGCAACAATCCCTCCAAGTACGATCCGGTGAAAAACCCGCAGAACGCCGTAGGAAAGCGGAATCAGGTACTTTCCAGCATGCTGGAGTGCGGCCTGATCACCGACGACGAATATCAGGTGGCCAAGCGCCAGGAGCTGACGGTGGCGAAGATCTATGAGGCGGGTACTCCGGAGAATTACCAGACCAGCTACGCGATCCATTGCGCAGCCTTAGAGCTTATGAAGAACGAGGGCTTCGCCTTCCGCTATGTCTTTGACACTCAGGAGGAATACGACGCCTACAAGGAGAAATACAACACGGCCTATCAGGAGAAAAGCACCCTGATCCGCGGCGGAGGCTTCGAGATCCACACGAGTCTGGACAGCACGCTTCAGAACCAGCTTCAAGACACCATCGACGAGCACTTAATCCAGTTCACAGACCTTCAGGAGAACGGCAAGTTCGCCCTCCAGGGCTCCGCCGTCTGCGTGGACAACAAAACCGGCTACGTGGCCGCCATCGTGGGCGGACGAGGCACCGACGACGAATTCAACCGCGGCTTTCTGAGCAAACGCCAGCCAGGTTCCACTATCAAGCCGCTGATCGACTACGCTCCCGCCTTTGAAAGCGGGTTCTACTATCCTTCCAAGATGGTGGATGACCACAAGTTCGACAAGGGTCCGAAGAACAGCGGAGGCCGTTATTACGGCTACGTATCGGTCAGGGAGGCATTGAACCGCAGCTTAAACACAGTGGCCTGGCAGGTTCTCGACGATATCGGCGTGGACACCGGAATCGACTATCTGGGGAAGCTGCATTTTGCCAGCTTAAACTACTTGGATAACGGCAACATCAGCATGAGCATCGGAGGCTTCACCGACGGGGCCCGGGTGGTGGATATGGCGAAGGGGTATTCGGTCCTTGCCAATGAGGGGATGTACAGCTACAGAACCTGTATCATCGACATCATCAGCCAGTACGACGGCAACGTGTACCGTGAGCAGCCCGACGAGTCCGTGTTCACGGCGGACACCGCCTATATGATCACGGATATCCTGAAGGGAACCCTGTCCCTTCCCTACGGAACCGGCTACGGCCTGGGACTCAAGATTCCCGCCGCCGGCAAGACGGGAACCACCAACGACAACAAGGACACCTGGTTCTGCGGCTACACAAAGCATTACATCACCGCCGTCTGGGTGGGCTACGACACGCCCAGGGCCATGCCGGGAGTCTACGGAAAGACCTATTCCGGCAAGATCTGGCAGGATTTCATGAAACAGTGCAACGACGGACTGCCGGCCGAGGACTGGGTTATGCCCGCCACGGTTTCCATGCAGCCGATCACCGAGGACGGCGAGAAGTCCACGACACCCACCGGCCGGGAGGACCTTTTCTCCTCCATCGCGGACGCCAAAGCCTCCGGCAAGCTGGCGGAACACCAGCAGCGCGACCTAAAACGCTCCGTGGAGAAGTCGCTTTCCGCATACGAAGGCTTTGGAATCGCCACCGTGACCGACGCCTACCAGGTGGATAATATCTACAACGACTTAAAAGAAAAGATCGGCCGTATCGCCGATTCCGATACAAAGAACGGTTTCCTGAAGCGGTTAAACGCCCGCCACGAGGTTCTCCTAGCCCAGTGCGAAGCCTGGGCCCCGCAGATGGCCCAGTACGAGGAGGAACAGCGCCGCGCGGCGGGAGCCCAGGATCTGGGCTCCCACGAGCAGATCGTCGCCAGCTTAAAGGCCGCCATCAACGACCTTTATAACATCCCCTACCGCGACGACACCGTCCAGGCCAAGCTGGACAACGCCGCCGCCCTCTTGGAAGCCTGCGCAGGCTTTGAGGAATACGATGATCTGGCACGCAAATATAACGCGGCCGTCAACCACATCAACAGCCTCCAGGATCAGCCGTCCACCGTATCTCCCGGCCCTGTGCCCGGCCCCGCAGGCCCCGGGGAAGTGACGGATTCTGAGCAGTTTGAGGACGAAGACGAGGATGAGAACAATATCGGCCCGGGAGGCTTTGGTCCCGGTTACTAAGAGCTGATTCAGACGCAGCAAAAGCGGGCATGCCATATGCCCGCTATATTAATGCCCTCATTCTCCTGTTCAATTACAATTCAATCGTTACCGAATCACAGCACCATGGCTCACCAGCGTCTCCTGCAACGCCTTCACATCCACATCCCGCGGTCTCACAGCTTCCTTCGCGCAGATGGCGGCAGCTGTTCCCGCCGCCTCTCCCATGGCAAATGCCTGCGGCATCACTCTGATAGACGACATCGCATCCCGTGATCCGCTGACGCAGCGGCCCGCAACCAGCAATCCGTCAACCGCATTGGGTACCAAAATCCGGTAAGGGATCTGGAAGCAGTTGGCAACTACCGGGCGTGTGTCAATTCCGGCTCTTGTTCCCTGGGCCGGATGGAGGTCCAGAAGAAAGCTGCCCATGGCAATGGAATCCTCAAATTCCTTCGGCGGGTCAATCATATCCTCCGCCTCCAGGGTGTACACTCCCTCAATTCTGCGGGATTCCCTTACCCCCACCATGGGGGCAATCTCCTTCAGCATGACATCCTGCAGGCCGGGAAGGCCCCTGATAAAATCCATCAGAAAGAAAATCTGTTCCAGCCCTGTCTTATACGCTTTCACGTAGTCCTCCGGAACCGTATTGTTTAGGCCCTGTATGCGTGTACAGTTCATTCCCCATTCGCCGGGGTTGACACCGCGGTACATCCCGACTTTATTACGGGGGACCGGATAATCATCCATTGCTTCCATGGCCTTTTCTACGTAGGACTGAAACAGCATTCCCCTCTCCTCCGGGTGTTCGCTGATATACGCCTCAATCACCTGCTCATCCACGTTGTAGACCGAGAAAAATGTGGACATGGGCTGGACTTCAAGCTTCCCTTCCCTGCATTCCTCCCGCACAGCACCCGCTTTCAACGAGACAAGACCGTCGCCGGAACAGTCGATCACTACCTTTGCACGGTAGATTCGGAAATCATTTCCGTCAAAAGCCACCACACCTTTGACCGTCTTCTCCTCCATCATCACATCCACCACACAGACATTGATCAGATAATCCACCTGTTCCTCGTCCAGCATATGAAGCATCATCAGTTGCATCCTGTCGGCCCGAAACGGGGTCACATGGCTGTGTCTGCGGTCATATCCCTGATAATAGCAGGCGTACGGGGTTCCATCTCCAACCTTTGACGGATGAATCGCGGCCCCCTCCTGTTCCAGACGGGTCGCCACCTCGTCGAAAATCCCCTTTACAATCTGCCGCTCTCCCCTTCCGTCAAAGCTGGTCATAAACGGTCCCACCAGCCCTCCGGTAGACATGCCCCCAATCATGTGGCTTTTTTCCAACAGCACGGTTTTGGCCCCGCCCCGGGCGCCGGCGATAGCTGCAGCAAATCCGGCGCAACCTCCGCCGCAGACCACGATGTCATACTCATACTCCTGCCCTACAGAAGCTTTATATTCTGTACTCATGCACCTTTCTCCTCCTCATCTCTGTTTGTAACGTTTTCGTCCCTTCATCGTCACCTTTGTTCATAGATTTCTTTTACCATGTCGGCAAATCCCCAGGTGGAAAATTCCAATCTCAGCAAATGCTGTACAAAGGTATGGGCGGCGATCTCACTGGCCTCTCCTGATCTTCTGTTCCATGGCAGCACCCCAAAAAGCTTTGACCGATACCGGACAATTCGCCCTGGAGCTCCGAATTGGCAGCGTTCCAGATGATGAAAAAATTCATGAGCGAGGCACATGTCCGTCAGGGAAAGGCGCTTAAAATATTCAGGATGTCTGGTCTTCAATGTTTTCTCCACCTGAGCGATCCGGTCGCTGTAGAGCACAATTTTCTTTCTCCCGGCTTCATATTCCGCAAGATATGGAAGCGGGTATTCCGTGGTCACCCGCTCCACCTTCAATCCGTGCTCCATGACCATATTTTTAAGCACCTGCCCGTCCGGCACTCCCCATTCCGCTTGCAATTCCTTTGCTCTCTTTATCCCGTATCCAATACTTTCACGGATTACTGTCTTCTTCTCCTCGTCGGGAACAGCCGCAAAGCTTCTGTTTTTCTCCATCATCTTCATATAAGCCGCCCACTGGCGGGGTGTACATAATTCCTCCATGAGATCCCCCATTTCCGACGTTCCTCAGTCGTCAGACCGCCGCCTGAAATACAACCATAATCTTTTCGTCCGGATTCACTCCCGCCAGCTCCAGCTGCAAGAGTGCCTCCATCTGTTCCTTGCTCGCCAGCTTAGAGAAATCCAGAAGGCGGGCACCTATCATCACATACATTTGCGGCAGCTTCTCCCCGCCGTCGGAATATTGTATCAGCTTTCCCAGACAATGATCCACATCGCTCATACAGCTCTGCGGATCCGTGGTCAGTGCCCTGCCGTCCTGGCACTGGATTCGCACAACCCCCTCGGAATTGACAATCCGCATAGGCGTCCGTCTGCTGTTTACCAGCCCAAACAGCTTCTTCCTGACCACACTCCCACTCACCACATAGAAATCATCCGTTTTCATGGCTATGCTCACGTCACCGCACTGGTCAGCCTTCATGGTTTCTTCTGCAATCCTGATGATATCCGCCTCCGACACGCTGCCGGACAGCCGGTTTTTCGTCTTTAACTCCGTAGCACCGGTGGCGATGGCGCGGACGATATTGTTCTTCGCATCCGCCTCGATAAACACGTCAATCGTTCCCGGGGAGGCGCCGGATTTCAGCGCCTGCTGCTCCGCCTCTCTGCGGACCATCAGTATATCGTCGTCCGTGGGATTTGCAATCGTCCGCTCCACAATATCACGTACCATGGCAAGGGCCACTCCGATAGGCGAAATAACCTCTGCATTGCGGGCAATCTTATATTTCATCCCCAGTTCCTCCGCCAGATAAGGCACCACCGCGGCAGCTCCTCCGCCTCCACCCACCAACACGGTCTGTTCGGGGGGGGGTGAGGTGGTAATCCTCGATCAGCAGTTTAACCACGGCTCTGTTTTTCTCCGCCGCCTTCTGATTGACCTGCTTTAAAACCGCCTCCACAGGTATGCCCATATATTCCGCCAGGACGCCGAAGGCCCTTTTTGCGCTTTCCGCATACCCGCAGGCATAGTGTTCTTCTTTCACATAGCCGGAGGCATTGGCACAGCAGGCCAGGGTGAGGGCATAGGTCTTATCATGGGTCCTGTCATAGATGGCGCAGTAATCATCGAAATCTCCCTCGTGAGGGCAGATTAGTTTTACCTCCAGCTCTCCCAGCTCCTCGGGTCTGGTGTAGACCACATAGGACAGGTTGGCGATATGGGCGCTCCGAGGCCCCACGTCAGCGATTTTTCCTTTACCTATACGGATCATACTGCCTCCTGCGATGGCAACCGTCCGCACATCCAGGGAGTTGACGTAGGTCTTGTGGCCGCCCACCTGGGCGTAGCTAACCATTACCTGACCGTTGTGGATGGCAGACATATCCGTACTGGTTCCACCCACCTCCAGGAAAATCCCCTCCGATACCTTCTCATACATCAGAGCTCCTGCCACCCCAGCCGCAGGACCGGAGAGCATGGTGAGGACGGGACGTTTGCGGATCTCCTTCACACTCATGACGCCGCCGTCACATCGCATGATCATCAAAGGCGCCTTGATATCAGTCGCCAGCACACTCTGCTCCGTCATATCCGCTGTCTGTATCATCTTAGGGAGAATACTGGCATTAATTACAGCCGTGCGGGTCCGTATGCGCAGTCCGTATAGTTTGGATATCTCATGGCCACAGGTTCCCGA
>Ga0192243_10313_pt1 | contig 18837 bp, 22 predicted proteins | sample Koala_Koa27_K3_FD_131233 | JGI IMG/M metagenome (GOLD analysis project Ga0192243, IMG submission 131233) | Enriched cells from koala feces incubated with labeled cellulose particles, San Francisco Zoo, California, United States - Koala_Koa2-7_K3 ... | reverse complement strand
ACTTCACTTTCGTCAATATAATCAATCTCAATGGCCTCCAATATTTGCGCCTCAGCAAAATGACCTATGCGGCATTTAGCCATAACGGGAATAGAAACTGCTTCCTGAATTCCTTTAATCATTTTGGGATCGCTCATCCTGGAAACACCACCAGTTGCACGGATATCTGCTGGAATCCGTTCCAGTGCCATGACAGCACAGGCGCCGGCTTCTTCTGCGATTTTAGCCTGCTCCGGAGTCGTAACGTCCATAATTACGCCTCCCTTTAACATCTGGGCCAGCTGGGCATTTAATTTATAACGCTCGTTCATATATGTTCCTCCGTTCTTTACAAAAGAATACATATCATAGTATACTTATATCTGGATATTTTTATATACCCATTTTATTATTTTTTATTATAGCCAGATAGATTGTCACGAAAGGATCCCCATGCTGACTTACACTTTTGACAACAGACACGGTATGAGCATGTATGAACATCTCTACCGCTGCATAAAAAATGATATAACAAGCGGGAAATTATTCGCCAGCGAAAAACTTCCTTCAAAACGCACCCTGGCAAAAAATCTCGGCATAAGCCTTATTACTGTTGAAAATGCATATGCTCAGCTGCTTCTTGAAGGATATATATTTTCCCGACCGAAAATCGGCTATTTCGTAGCCCCGCTCATTAAACAGCCGTGCCCCAGCATATTGCCCGAAGTCACAGACAAACAACCAAAAGAAGAAAGCTTTTTTGCCTCTTTTTCCCAAAGCAGCGTACCTGAAGAAACTTTTCCATATAATATATGGGCAAGGCTCCTGCGTCATACCCTTACGACGGCAAATGAACATGATCTGCTTTCTGATACATCAGCGGGCGGCGTCCTTGCCCTCAGACAAGCTATTGCGGGATATTTGTATGAGTTCCGTGTGGTTAATGTTGACCCGAGCCAGATCATTATAGGTGCCGGCACCCAGATTCTGTATAATCTGATTGTACAGCTTCTGGGACGTGATAAAGTTTACGCTCTGGAAGACCCTGGTTATCCGCGTTTAGCACAGATTTATCTTGCAAACAGTGTATCCTGCCGCTGGCTGCCCATGGATCCAGCCGGCATCTCCATGGATTCTCTTAAAAAGAGCCAAGCGGATATCCTGCATATTACCCCGTCCCACCAGTTCCCCACGGGGATCGTTATGCCAATCAGCCGCCGCCAGGAAATCCTGCGATGGGCATTAGAAAAAGCTGACCGCTATATTATTGAAGATGATTACGACTGCGAGTTCCGCCTGTCAGGCCGGCCGATCCCGCCGCTGCAAGGTATTGATACGGCGGAAAAAGTTCTCTATATCAACACTTTCTCACAGACGCTCGCACCCACATTCCGTATAAGCTACATGGTCCTGCCACGTCATCTGACCCAGCTTTTTTACCAAAAACTCGGTTTTTATTCCTGCACGGTTTCCAACTTCGAACAGTTTACCCTGGCCAAATTCATAATGGACGGACATCTAGAACGCCACATTAACAGAATGCGTACACATTACCGCAACAAGTGCGACCTGATTTCATCCTATATTGCCAAAAGCTTTCTTGCCTCTTATTTTAAAATTGCAGGGGAAAATTCAGGGCTGCATTTTTTACTCCACTTTGAAACTTGTGCGTCCGACAAAGAACTTTCCCTTGCTGCAAAAAGAAAAAACATCGATGTCAGGTTCCTTTCTCAGTACTATCATAAGAAACCTTCGGACAATTCCCATATGCTGCTCATAAACTATGCCGGGATTCCTGCTGAAAAGCTGCTTGCTGCATTTGACTTGCTCTTTGAGGCGCTTGCCCCTTATGCAGAAAACTAGTGCCGCAGGACCTCAGCCCAGCGGCACTTCTATGACTTCATCACTTTCCCTTTTCAGCGTTACTTTGGAATTCAGCCTTTCTCCCAGCCAGCTTTCCACCTGGGGAAGGTTGGAATCCTTCATCCTCAAAACCACACTGGTCTGTTCGACATATTCGACATCAGCCACTTCAAAAAGCTGCTGTCCGTAAAAACTGTTTAACCTCCTCCAGCAAGAAGTCCCCCGCTTCTAAAGCGGTGGGGTGAATTGCGTCCCACTGTAATATATAGTTGACATGGCGAAAAAAACGTGATGTACTGAAATCAGTCGAAGTAAAAGAAGAACTGAGGTATAGATGAAATTAGATAATAACGCGCATTCAGTATTTTTGCCGCGCTACCATCTCGTGTTGTTTATGAAATATCGAAGAAAGGTTTTTGACGATGATATATCGGCAAGAGCGAAAGAAATATTTGAGCGCGTCGCACTTAATCACGATATCGCTTTGCAAGAATGGAATCATGATAAAGACCGTGTTCGCATTCTCTTCAAGGAGCATCCCAATACGGAAACAAGCAAATTCATAAACGCGTACAAAAGCGCGAGTGGCCAACTTCTAAAAAAAGAATTTCCTCAAATCAGGCAAAAGCTATGGAGAGAATGTTTTTGGAGTCAGGGTTTTTGCTTGCTCACGACAGGCGGCGTACCGACGGAAGCAATAAAAAAACACGTCGAAAGCCAAGGTGAGAAGCATTGAACAAAGCTTACAAATTTAGAATATATCCAAATGAGAAACAGCGAGTTTTGCTCGCTAAAACCTTTGGATGTGTTAGATTTATATACAATAAAATGCTAGCTGACAAAATCGAGCGTTATAAACATACAGGAAAAAAGCTAAGCAATGCTCCCGCCATGCATAAATCCGAATTTGAGTGGCTTAAAGAGGTCGATAGTTTAGCTTCGGCGAATGCGTGGCTTAACTTGCGAACGGCTTATGGCGATTTTTTCGAGAACCCTAAAACAGGCTTTCCAAAGTTCAAATCTAAGCATAGAAACAAGAAAAGCTATACTACGAATAATCAAAAGGGGTCAATAGCCTCAATCGATGGCTATATCAAACTCCCTAAAGTTGGATTGGTTAAGGTAAAACAATACAGACAAAACCCATCTGATTATATTCTGAAATCTGCGACTGTTAGCCAAACTCCAAGCGGTAAATGCTATGTTAGCGTTCTGTTTGAGTATGAAAACCAAATACGGCAAATAGAACCACGAACATTTTTAGGTCTGGATTTTTCAATGCGCGAGTTGTACAAGGATAGCAATGGTAATGAACCCGCTTATCCTAGATATTATAGACAAACGGAGCAAAAACTTGCTAGAGAACAGCGTAAGCTATCCAAAATGCAAAAGGGTTCTAATAACCGCAACAAGCAACGTATTAAAGTAGCGAAATCACACGAAAAAGTAGCTAATCAAAGAAAGGATTTCTTGCGTAAACAGTCTAGGCAGATAGCCAATGCTTATGATTGTGTTTGCATCGAAAATCTTGATATGAAAGCTATGTCATAGTCACTCCACTTTGGCAAATCAGTAGCCGATAATGGTTGTGGTATGTTCACTACATTTTTGCGATACAAGTTAGATGATTTGGGCAAGCAACTGGTTAAAGTAGACAAGTTCTTTGCAAGCTCGCAGACTTGTAGCATTTGTGAATACAAAAGTCCAGAAACGAAAAATTTGAGCATAAGAGCATTGGATTGTCCAGAATGCGGTATACATCACGATATAGATGTAATCGCCGCTATAAACACAAGAAATGAGGGTATGCGATTAGTACTGGCATAACCTAAACTATGACGAACCGTGGGGCTCACGGGGATAGCTCGTTGATACTCGGCACGCTAGTGTCGTTGAGCGAGAAGCTACCGCCTCTATGCGTTAGCATAGGCGGTGAGAATAGGTCACCCAAAGCCAGTTTGGAACGCTTGTCGTGTAGATGCGGGATCAGGCCTCCTGTGCCGAGCTTTATTCCGCCAAAATATCTAGTACCCACCGCTGCCGTATAGAAAAGGCTGTTTTTCTTAAGCACTTCTAGCATGGGGACTCCTGCCGTTCCTGCCGGCTCCCCGTCATCGCTTGAACGCTGCTGCATTTCATCTATCACATAGGCGGAACAGTTATGGGTTGCGTTCCAGAACTCCTTTTTAATGCCTCTAATGAATTCCTGAGCTTCAGTTTCTGAGGCCACCTTTTTCAGGCTGCAGATAAAATGCGATTTTTCTATGACTATTTCATTCCTGTAATCCTTAACTATAGTAAACAAGATTCTGCCTCCGTTTTATGCTCCCTCTATTATAGCACAAGCTGCCGGATCAAATAATCCGACAGCTTGTTTTGTATGAAATATCTTAATGTCATGATGCAGAATTTAAATTCCCAGCATTACATCTATAATTTCCTTATCGGTTTCCACCATGCCATGGCTCGCAATTTTCCCAATAGCGGCAATAGTTTCATCAGCAGTTTTCTGGACTATTCCGTCACTGCCGGCAAAATTTTTCCCAGCCATCATCATCTCAAAGGCAAGTTCGCCGCCTTCAACGGCCATAGCAATCTTAGCGGCGCATGAAGATTTAGCACCGTCACAGATAATACCTGAATTAATGACAAGAGCGTTTTCCACCACATGCTCAATCTTTTTTTCCGTACGGCCATACAGGTAGGCAATACCGGCTCCGCTTCCGCAGCCGGCGCTTACAGCGCAGCAGTAGGCCGAAAGTTTACCAATGCCTTGTTTTAAATATATGGTAATCAGATCGCTTAACAGGATTGCCCGCCACTTTTTTTCATGTGATACGCCAAGTTTTTCCGCATAAACCGCTACAGGGACGGATGCCGTAATTCCCTGATTACCGCTTCCAGATACTATGACAACGGACAGTTCACATCCATTCATGCGTGCATCAGATGCTGCAGCAGCTCTAGCCTTAGCCTGGATTCTGAGGCTCTCAGGATCACGGTGCAGCAGGATTTTTCCAATGCATGCGCCATAATCTCCCTTAAGTCCCTCTTCCGCTATAGCCATATTGTATTCTACCTGCCGCTCCAAAAGTTCTTCTATATTATCAAGCGGCATATGTGCTGCCGCCGACACGACATCGCTTATTTTCCATAAGGATTTCTCCTCATCATGGTATGCGTCCGTTTTCCTGCCAAAATTATCTTGCTATTTTTCGTAATGGACGTGATATTTGTATGATCCCTGCGTATGGTAACCGATGCCGTATGCCCTTTTCTTTCCGCTTCCACACGAATATAAAAAATATCGGGTTCGGACGCCACGTTGATTTTTATAATATCCGCTTCAACATATTTTTTGATAAGTGCCTTTTCGGCAGCATTTATATATGCCAGCACCTGCAGCCGCCGCTCCGGATGACCTGCCACGAATCATGCTATGCAGGCAGTTTCTATGCCTTTCATTTTATCGGTATTCGGTACCACCACACTTTTTACATTTTTTATAATATTGCGGCTTACATATATGTCTATTTTTTACGGGAATTCCCCAAACTACTCCAAGCAGGCAGCTGATGCGTACGCAATGGCAATAGGCTCAGTACAGCCCATTGCAGGCAGCAGTTCTTCCTTTATGGCCTTCTCATATACATCATATTTATCCTTCTGCATGTCCGTTCCCCTCAAAAAACACAAACATCTGTGGCATCATTTAAAAAAATCCGTAAAATCAAAGGTTGCGAAATAATCTGCGGGTGTTTCTGCCCGGCGGATCAACTGTGTCGTTCCGTCCTCTTTTAATAATATCTCCGCACTGCGCAGCTTGCCGTTATAGTTATAGCCCATAGCAAATCCGTGAGCCCCCGCATCGTGAATGTAAAGCAGGTCGCCAATATCAATCTTTGGCAACATGCGGTCTACGGCAAATTTATCGTTATTTTCGCAGAGGCCGCCCGTAACGTCGTATTTATGGTCACAGGGGGCGTTTTCCTTGCCCATAACCGTTATATGATGATAAGCCCTGTAAATTGCGGGACGCATTAAATTGGCTGCACAGGCATCAAGACCAATATAGTCCTTATAAATATGCTTTTCGTGGATAGCTCTTGCCACAAGTGCTCCATGGCTTGCCAGCATATAACGTCCCATTTCCGCAAAGATTTTCACATTCCCCATGCCGGCAGGAATCAGTACTTCCTCAAACGCCTTCCTTACACCATCCCCGATGACCAGAATGTCATTATCTTCCTGCTCAGGCCTGTAAGCAACTCCTACGCCCCCGGAAAGATTAATGAATTCAAGCTCAACGCCCGTTTCTTCCTTCAGCTCAACAGCAATACGGAAAAGAATCCTTGCCAGCTCCGGGTAATAAGCATTAGTCACGGTATTTGATGCCAGGAATGCGTGCATGCCGAAATGTTTAACGTCCTTTTTCTTCAGTATCCTGTAAGCTTCCGTCAGCTGCTCCCTAGTCATACCGTATTTGGCATCGCCGGGATTATCCATAATATTATTGGCAATGGCAAAATGGCCACCGGGATTATAACGGCAGCTGATAATATCCGGGATGCCGGCAACTCTTTCCAGAAAATCAATGTGGGTGATATCATCCAGATTTATAACCGCATTCAGTTTTTTTGCCAGCTGAAAGTCCTCTGCAGGCGTAACATTGGAAGAAAACATGATATTGCTCCCCGTAATTCCCACGGCTGCCGCCATAAGCAGTTCCGTGTAAGAGGAGCAGTCCGTCCCGCATCCTTCCTCGCTTAAAATTTTAAGCAGAAACGGATTTGGGGTCGCTTTAACGGCGAAATACTCCTTATACCCCTTGTTCCAGGCAAAAGCCTTATTTACCAGCCTGGCCGTTTCACGGATGCCCTTTTCATCGTAAATATGAAAAGGAGTAGGGTATATCTTTGCAATTTCTCCAAGTTTTTCTGTAGTCACAAAAGGAATCTTTTCAGCCACTTTTAATATCACCTTTCCGTTTCCCTGTAAGTAAATTTTATTTTATGCCTTGGAGCCGATTTTCCTAAACAGTCTTTTGACATTTGCTGTAGTCATGGCGGCTAATTCTTCAAAATCAATTTTTAGGATTTCAGCGGCATTTCTTGCCGTGAGTTCCACATATCCCGGATTATTGCGCTTGCCCCTGTATGGGACAGGCGCCAGATAGGGACTGTCCGTTTCAAAAAGAATGCGTTCCTTAGGAACATATTGCAGAACCTTGCGTACTTTGGCAGCATTCTTATAGGTGGAGGTACCCCCAAAGCCAAAATAATGTCCACGTTTAACCAGTTCCTTTGCCATTTCAAGAGAACCCGAGTAACAATGGAAAACCGCTTCCATATTTTTTACCTCTTTCTGGAAAATTTCCAGTATATCTCCATAGGCTTCCCGATCATGGATGATAACGGGCAGGGAAAACTGCCGCGCTAAATCAATCTGCTCTAAAAGCACTTTTTTCTGTACTTCTTTTGGCTCATTTTCCTTCCAGTAATAATCAAGCCCTATTTCGCCTATAGCGACCACCTTAGGATGCCTTACCCATCCAGCCATACGGTCAAGGTATCCTGCCGGAAGTTTCTTAAGGTCTTCAGGATGCCAGCCCACTGCAGCATATATGAAATCATATTTTTCTGCCAGGTTAATCGCAAATTCCGATGTACTGGCATCGCAGCCAGGATTTATTATCCCGTCCAGATCCTGCTCCAGTTTTTTTAAAAGTTCATCCCGATCACCTGCAAAATAATCTGAATCCATATGCGCATGGGAATCCCAAAGTCCAGTTCTGCTCATAAATGGCTCTCCGCTGTTATAATTTCTTAAATCAGTGTATCGAGTAGGAAATGAATCCCACATACAGTTCCAGGAAAAACAGGCAGCTTAAAAAACGTACCTTAAAATGGACACTTTCCTGGAATAAATTTCTTCGCCAGGAATATGGAAAAGGACAGAATCTTTTTCGCTATAAATGAGCTTTTTCCTCGCATCTATGGTAAAGCCGTTTTCTATACTGTCGCCATTTTTTCTCCGGCTACCCTTAGCCTCATTTACAGCCCCGCAGTATTCCCTGCCTTCTGCCGTAAGCGTGAAATAGAGACTCAGCTGACTGCTGCGGTCCCATGTTTTTTATAGCCTGTAACCGTTTCGCTGCCGTGCTTTTTGCAGATATCTCCAATTTCCGGAAAATAGTCCGCCGTCATGGCCTTGACAAAGGAAATGAGCTATATTAAAAGCCCAATTTTGACCATCCAGGCTACGGTCTTAAACATATAAAAATGGTAACCTGGTATATGTCTGTCCAGCCACACATGCGGCAGGACATAATGGGCAAAACTGGCAATAAATATCAGAAGAACACTTATAAGGACCAAAATGTAAGGACGCCAGTACAGTCTTGAAAAGAGCTTTTCCGACATCTTTACCGCCTCTTATTTAACCCTGCTGCCGGATGAAATACCCGGAGCATCGGCAAGGACCAGATTGCCATCGCAGTCCGATGCCGCCAGCAGCATGCCGTGGGATTCTATGCCACGGAGCTTTGCCGGTTTTAAGTTTGCGACAACTATAATATTGCAGCCAATAAGCTGCCCCGCCTCATAATGCTTTGCAATGCCGCTAACAATGATGCGCTCCTCAGCGCCAATTTTTATCTTAAGCTTCATCAGCTTATCTGTTTTTGGTACACGTTCAGCGTCCATGATCTCGGCCACCCTGAGATCAAGCTTCATAAAATCATCAATAGTAATTTCCTGCGGCGGAGCTGTTTCTGCTTTTTGTACTGGGTTTACCATAGCATCTTTTTGAATACTACTCCCTTCATAGCGCTTATCACCTATAATAGTGTCACCGTCCTCTGCGATTTTAATACGTGGATACAAGGGGTCCCCTTTCTGGACCTGTGTTCCATCAGGCAGTCTGCCCCAAAAAGCATTTTTCAGCAGGAACTGATCCGGTACGGTAAGTCCAAGCTGGGTAAAAATTTTGGGACTAGCATCCGGAATGAAGGGGGCCACCGAAATAGCCACAATACGCAGCGTCTCTGCCAGGTTATACATAACCGTCTGCAAGCGGTCTGCTTTTTCCGGGTCTTTTGCCAGAATCCAGGGAGTGGTTTCATCAATATATTTATTGGCACGACCGATCAGCGCCCAGACTCCCTTAATGGCGTTATTTATTTCCATGGCGTCCATATATTTGATATATTCGTCCACTGTTGTTTTTACAAGTGTCTCCAGTTCCTTATCTATTTCTTCTTCCTTCCCTGCATTTTTCACTATCCCATTATGATACTTTTCAATCATGCTGACGGTCCTGTGCAGCAGGTTGCCAAGATCGTTTGCGAGATCGGCATTAATACGTGCTATTAATGCATCGCGGGAGAAATTTCCGTCATTGCCTAAAATTATTTCCCTGAGCAGGAAATAGCGAATGGCATCGGCGCCAAACTCATCAATCAGTCCAAGTGGATCAATGACATTGCCCTTGGATTTTGACATTTTATCGCCATCTACCACAAGCCAGCCGTGACCATAAACCTTCTCCGGCATTTCTAGACCCATGGCTTTTAACATAATCGGCCAAATTACCGTATGGAAACGGACAATTTCCTTTCCTACCAGGTGCAGGGAAGCAGGCCAGAATTTATGGAACATGTCATCATTGGTACCATATTTTATGGCTGTGATATAGTTGATCAGTGCATCAAACCACACATAAACAACATGCTTTTCATCAAAAGGTACAGGAATGCCCCAATCAAAAGTCGTCCTTGTGACGCAGAGGTCTTCCAGTCCCTGTTTCACAAAGTTAATCATCTCATTGCGGCGGCTGGCCGGCTGGATAAAGTCAGGATGTTCCTCTATAAACTGTAGCCACCAGTCCTCGTATTTTGACATCTTAAAGAAATAACTTTCTTCCTGCATTTTTTCCACAGGCCGCCCACAGTCAGGGCACTTACCATCCACCAGCTGGCGTTCCAGCCAGTAGGATTCACACGGCACGCAATAAAACCCTTCGTAGTCCTTTTTATAAATATCACCCGCATCGTAAATTTTCTGCATTACATTCCGTACCACCTTATGGTGGCGTTCTTCGCTCGTGCGGATAAAATCATCGTTTGAAATGTTCAGCCGCTTCCAGAGCAGCTTGAAATTAGCTATGATGGCATCCACATATTCAATCGGCTTAATGCCCTTTTCCATAGCCTTGCGCTGTATTTTAAGGCCATGCTCGTCACTGCCAGTAAGGAAAAAAACTTCTTCATCCTTGGCACGGTGATAACGGGCAATGGCATCCGCAATTGTAGTGCAGTAGGCGTGTCCTATATGCAGGTTATCACTTGGATAATATATGGGGGTAGTGATAAAATATGCAGATTTTGTCATTCTTTGATCCCTTCTTCTGAAATTAGTCGGTTGTAGAGTTCCCTTTTGGGGATTTTATATTTTTTCGCGATTTCTGCGAGGGCAGTCTTCCTGTCTATTCCTCTGTCAAGCAACCCTTTCGCTTCGGTAAATGGATCTCCTTTTTTCGCATTCTGCGGTACATCCCCGCTTTTTCCAATCACCAGGCAGAATTCCCCGCGTGGCGGTTGTTCTTCCAGCCATTTAAGACATCCCGAAACACTGCTCCTGAAAATTTCTTCGTGGAGTTTGGTCAGCTCTCTTGCAGCTGTCATGGATCTGTCACCCCAAATCTCCAAAATATCCCTCAAAACTTCTTCTATTCTGTGTGGCGCTTCATATAAAACAGTCGTCGCAGGCATATTACACCATTCTTTCAGCTGCTCACGCCGTTTTTTCTTTGTTTTTGGCAGAAAACCGCCAAAAAAGAAAGGAGTGGCAGGCAATCCTGATACCACAAGGGCAGACAGTGCCGCATTGGCCCCAGGCACTGGAATAACATTAATGCCTTCGCTAATGGCTTTTAATGCCATATTTTCGCCAGGATCAGCAATACCGGGAAATCCCGCATCGCTTACAAGCGCAACATTTTTCCCTGCTTTCAGCTCCTGCAGCAGAAAATCCCCTTGGCATTTTTTTGTGTGTTCATCGTAGCGCACCAGATGTTTTTTTATTTCAAAGCGATTTAAAAGCTGCAGGGTATGTCTGGTGTCTTCTGCAGCGACAATATCCGCTTCACTTAGAATTCTTAAAGCCCGGGGAGTCATATCTTCCAGATTGCCGATAGGCGTTGCGCATAAATACAAGGTTCCATAGAAGATTTTTCCTTTTTCCATGATGTAGCGCCTCTAGCAAAATTTCAGGGCTTCCAATGCCCAGATAGTCTTTATTTTATCATATGGGGCCGCACAGAACAATAAATTTTCAATTTCTCTTAAAATCTCCCCGAGCCACCACGACATTGAAGCCTATGCCTTTCAGCCGCTTTTTAAGTGATGATAGGGCCTCTGCCGCTTCCTCACCGGTACAGATTTTATTATCGTAAAGACTGTATTTACCACGTACGGATACAGGCGAAAGATTTGGCATAACCACATTGGCTCCTGCAAGAAGACCCCGTTCCCTGCCGTCTTCGCTTATTGTCGCGAGCGCTGTCGTCGCCGGAAGAAGAACTCGGGGAAACATCAGCCGGATAATGCTGAGCAGCATCAGAGTCAGTTCACTGCGACCATGATCCTCTCCCGCAAAAGGGGTATCCCTGTGCGGAATGAACGGACCTATCCCGACCATTTCAGGTTGCAGCCCTTCCAGAAATTCCAGATCATCTATAAGGCTGTTTATATTTTGGCCAGGTGATCCCACCATAAAGCCACTACCGACCTGATAGCCTATCTCCTTTAAATTCCAAAGGCATTTTTTTCTATCCTGCAGTTTCTGCCATTCAGGGTGCAGAAAACGGTAATGAATTTCATTTGCTGTTTCATGCCGCAGAAGGTACCGATCGGCGCCTGCATCAAACCATTCTTTATATGCTTCTTTCGGATGCTCACCAAAAGATAAAGTAACAGCGCAGTCAGGATGGTTCTTTTTTATGGAGCTTATTAACCGACTTAGTGCGTCACGACCAAAAAAAGGATCTTCGCCGCCCTGCAGAACAAAAGTACGAAATCCTAAGGCATAGCCTTCTCGGCAACAGCCCAGTGTATCCCTTTCAGAAAGTCTGTAGCGCTCAGCTTTTTCGTTACTGCACCGGAGCCCGCAGTAATAACAGTCATTGCGGCAATAGCTGGTGAATTCTATAAGTCCCCTTATATAAACATCCTTCCCATACCACTTTTCGCGCACTTCGCGGGCCTTACTTGCCAGATATTCCCGATCTTTAGCCCCACATTCTTTTAAAAGTCTTGTAACTTGCCGTCTTGTAATACTGCCTTCAGCCGCCAATTCGTCTATTATATCCCTTATTCCCATCTTGACCGAATCCTTTTTCTCATGTTCTGGTAATATCTTTTTATCACGTTCAAAATACCCCGCCAATGCTTTATTATTAATAAAACTGGCAGGGAATTGCATCTACTGCCAGCTTTTCGGGAATATCAATTATCTATTGGTTTTCTTCAGGTATTTCACAGGGCAGGCTTTCTACAGTTTTTACCGCTTTTTCAAACCGTGAGCGCGATATCATTACAAAATGCCCACAGCCGCAGCATTTAATTCCAAAATCCATGCCCGTCCTCAATATCTCCCACCTGTTGCTGCCACAGGGATGGTTCTTTTTCATGGTAACAATGTCGCCCACATGAAAAACTGCGCCCTTCAGCATTATTCCAGTCCTTGGATAGTCATAATGTTCTGTACGTCATAACCAGCTTCCCTGATATGTTCAATAACATCCATGCCGTTTACGCTTAAATCAGCACGGATAGTGATTTCCGTATTACCGTCGGAATTCTGTTTCGTAACCAGAGAAATGATGTTGATATTATTTTCTTTAAAGATATTACATACTTCAGCCAAAACACCTACCCTGTCTGCAGTTTCCAACGTCATGCGGGTACAGCCACGGTTCATGTTCATCATTTCAACAATAGCACGGAACATGTCGGTTTGTGAAATAATACCGCACAGTTTGTTATTTTCATCCACTACCGGCAAAGCATGGATACGGTATTTATAGAGCTGATAAGCTACGTATTCAATGGTATCGTCGGCATTAACCGTAATGACGGACCTGCTCATGACCTCACGTACTTTTAAACGTCCCAGTAGGTAATTTGCCTCATACTTTGAAAGAGTACTGGCATCTCCCGGTGACGCCCTCCCGATATCAACTGCCGTAATAATTCCGCGCAAACGACCAATATCATCTACCACCGGCAGACTGAGCAAATTTTTTCCCCGCATAAGTTCGCGGGCCTCTAAAAGATTCTGGTCCTCCCTCATGGTAATTACCGTAGCCGTCATAAAGTTTTTAACTAACATACGTCACTCTCCTTATCAGCCGCCAAGATATGCCTTGCGCACCGCTTCACTGCTGGCAAGTTCTTTGGCAGTTCCACTTAATGTGATGCGCCCTGTTTCCAGTACATAAGCTTTATCCGCAATGGATAAAGCCATATTGGCATTTTGTTCTACCAGCAGCACTGTTGTGCCACTTTCATTTATTTCTTTAATGATATTAAAGATTTCCTTAACCAATAGCGGGGCAAGACCCATAGAAGGCTCATCCATAAGCAGAAGTTTCGGTTTCCCCATAAGTGCACGACCCATGGCCAGCATTTGCTGTTCGCCGCCTGACAAAGTTCCTGCAACCTGATTTTTACGCTCTAAAAGACGGGGAAATTCCTCGAATACCCATTTCATGGCCAGTTCAATGCCATCCTTATCCGTACGCAGATATGCTCCCATTTCCAGATTTTCCATGACGGTCATATTCGCAAAAATGCGGCGGCCTTCAGGCACCTGGCATATTCCCATGCCTACAATCTTATGTGCGGAAAGCCCTGCTATATCCTGATCTTCATAAATAATTTTGCCCGTTTTCGGTTTCATGAGTCCCGAAATCGTACGCAGTGTAGTGGATTTTCCGGCACCATTTGACCCTATGAGTGCCACTATCTCGCCGTCCGTAACATCCAGGCTTATATCCTTAATAGCGTGAATAGCGCCGTAATAGACATTGATATCTTCAACCCTTAACATCAGCTGATTACCTCCTCACCTAGATATGCTTCAATAACCCGCTTGTTATGCTTGATTTCCTCAGGATTGCCTTCTGCAATGAGGCAACCGTATTCCAGAACGTAAATTCTTTCGCACACGCCCATAACCAAATTCATGTCATGCTCTATGAGAAGTACGGAAAGTTTGAATTCATCACGAATCCAACGGATCATTTCCATAAGTTCTTTGGTCTCTTGTGGATTCATGCCTGCGGCAGGCTCATCAAGTAACAGGAGTTTAGGCTCCGTAGCAAGGGCACGGGCAATCTCCAGACGGCGCTGCTGGCCGTAAGGAAGATTTTTGGCCATTTCATATGCCTTATCTTCCATATGGAAGATTTTCAGAAGGTCCAGAGATTTCTGTGTAATCAGATCCTCTTCCTGCAGATATTTTTTGTCACGCACGATGGCATCTGCCAAGTTATAGGAAACGTGCATATTATAGGCAATTTTTACATTATCAATAACGGGAAGTTCGGAAAAGAGGCGGATGTTCTGAAAAGTACGCGACATTCCCATCTGAGCTACCTGATAGGACTTTTTGCCGCTGCTTTTCTGTCCGTTGAAATAAATGTCGCCTTCCGTAGGTGTATAAACACCGGTAATCATGTTAAAGGCAGTAGTCTTGCCGGCTCCGTTAGGCCCAATCATGCCGATAAGTTCGCCTTCATCAATATGCATAGTTAGGTTTGAAACGGCGCGCAGACCGCCGAAAACCATAGAAATATCATCTACCTTCAGCAATTCTGCCATCGTCTTTCCCTCCTAACCCAAACATTTTTAAACTTAGTTCCGTGCTGCCAAACAACCCCTGCGGGCGGTGCAGCATTAAAACAATCAGTGTAGCGGCGTAAATAATCATACGCCATTCAGGATAATCGGACAACCATGCGGAAATGAATGTCAGCAGGACCGCACCGGTAATGGCGCCGGTCATGGAGCCAAGTCCTCCCAAAACCACCATAGTCAGAATATCAAATGAACGCATGAAAGTAAAGGTAGCGGGATGTGCCAAAAAGAAATAGTGACTGAAAAGAGCCCCCGCCGTTCCTGCAAAAGATGCCCCAAGGGTAAATGCCATAACTTTATATTTAGTCGTATTAATACCCATGGTATCCGCAGCGATCTCATTTTCACGTATTGACAGACAGCACCGCCCATGCGCGGAATTTTTAAAGTTTTTAATAAAGAAAATAACAAAAATCATAATCCAGAAAGCAGAAGCAAATGTGGTCAGTCGGGGAATGCCCATAAGCCCCGAAGCACCGCCGACATAGTCAATATTTAAAATGCAAATGCGGATTATCTCACCTAGTCCCAAAGTTGCAATGGCCAGATAGTCACCATTCAGCCGCAAAGTCGGCAAGCCGATTAAAAAGCCTAAAATTCCCGCCGCTACAGTTGCAACCAATATACCTAATGGAAACGACATACCAAGTTTTACGGTAATAATGGCACTGATATAGGCCCCCACGGCCATAAACCCCGCATGACCTATAGAAAACTGTCCCGTATAACCGTTAATAAGGTTAAGACTGACAGATAAAATAACGTTAATGCAGATCAGTACCATGTTCAGTTCCCAGAAAGGACCAATAAGTTCCGTAGCTATCAAAGTCTGGAAAACAGCGAATGTTATGATGCAGGCAACGATGGCCTGAAAATCGAATTTTCTTAACGGATTCATGACCACCACCTACACTTTCTCGCGAATATTTTTGCCCAAAAGACCTGAAGGCTTATAAAGCAAGATCAGGATAAGAATGCCGAAAGCAGCGGCATCACGTAAAGTGGATGATATAAACCCACTGATCATGGCTTCCACGACCCCCAAAATAAGGCCGCCCATCATAGCACCTGGGATAATACCGATGCCACCTAATACTGCAGCAACGAAGGCTTTAAGGCCTGGCATCATGCCCATTAGCGGATCGATGGAATTATAATACACACCTACCAGAACGCCGCCGGCAGCAGCCAGTGCACTGCCCAAAGCGAAGGTAGTGGAAATTACCCTATCAATATTTATCCCCATCAGTCTGGCTGCATCGGTATCAAAAGAAACCGCACGCATAGCCTTGCCTACTTTGGTTTTATTTACAATAAAAGTTAATACTGCCATTAAGATAACAGCACTAGCCAGAATCACAATCTGCTGGCTGTTAACTACCAACGAACCTATTTTATACACAACCGGTGTAAAAACAGCCGGGAAAGTACGCGGCTGGGGAGATACCAGCAAAATCATGGTATATTCCAGAAAGAACGATACCCCGATAGCAGTTATGAGAATTGCAATACGAGGTGCATTACGCATAGGCTTATAAGCAACTCGTTCAATAATAATGCCCGTCAGTGCGGCGCATACCATTGCCAGAATTATAGCCGGAATAAAAGATAACCTTAACTGTGTTGTGGTAAAAAATCCGAAATAAGCACCCAACATATAGATGTCACCATGGGCAAAATTAATAAGTTTTATGATACCATAAATCATGGTATAGCCCAAAGCAATCAAAGCATAAATGCTGCCTAAAGAAATACCGTTTATCAGTTGCTGGAAAAACTGAGATAGAAAACTTTCCATAACTTTCCTCCTAAGCACTTATAATGAAGAGAAAAGGCTGTTGCTTTAGAAAACAACAGCCTCATTGATGTTTAACTTAAGGGTTTACTTTGGTCTTAAAGATCTGTGCTCCATTAACATGTTCAATAATAACTGCGCTCTTAATAGGATTGTGTTGTTCATTAAAGGTTACATCGCCGGATACGCCTTTAAAGCCGGAGATTTTTGCCATTGCAGCGGCAATCTTTGCAGGTTCAGTAGATTTTGCATCTTCGATAGCTTTAGCTACCAGCAGGGCAGAATCGTAAGCAAGAGCTGCGAATACGTCAGGTTTGCTTTTGTAATCCTTTTCGTAAGCAGTTACGAAAGCCTTATTGATATCGGAAATATCATCCGAAGAATAGGGACTGGAAAAATATGTTTTATTCAGAGCTTCTTTACCTGCGATTTCAGGAAGCTTTGAACTATCCCAGCCGTCACCGCCGGCCATTACACCTTCATATCCGATCTCACGTGCCTGTTTCACAATAAGGCCTACTTCCTGATAATAAGCGGGAACATAGATGATATCCGGATTAGCTGCTTTGATTTTTGTCAAGGTAGATTTGAAATCAGTATCTTTCTGCAGGAAGGCCTCTTCTGCCACGATGCTGCCGTTGAGTTTAACAAAGGTCTCCTTAAAGAAAGCTGCCAGCCCTTTAGAATAATCACTGCTATTATCTATGAGTATGGCTGCTTTAGTAACTTTCAGGTCTTTTGCAGCAAAGTTTGCCATCACCGTCCCTTGGAAAGGATCAATAAAGCAAGCGCGGAAACTATATTCTTTAGTCTTCTTGGTGGAAGGGTCCACAGTTACGTCCGGGTTAGTGCCCATAGGTGTAATCTGTGCAATTTTAGCACTGTTGGCAATGGCGCCTGATGCGATAACGGCAGAAGATTGATTAGGTCCGATAATAGCTACTACCTTATCCTGAGAAATCAGTTTCTGCATCCCATTGGCAGCCTCGGAAGCTTCCGATTTGTCATCAGCAACAACAAGTTCCAGTTTTTTGCCGTTCACGCCTCCTTTGGCATTGATGTCCTTAAATGCCAAATCAACACCGTTCTTACTGGAAATACCAAAGCTAGCACTACCGCCAGTCATTTCCAACAATCCACCAATTTTAATGGTATCTCCGCCAGAAGCAGCTTTTTTTTCGCCGCTGCCACCGCCGCAGCCTGAAAGTACACCGGCAAATAAAGCACCTGCAGTCAAAACTGATAGTAACTTAGTCATTCTTTTCATGGCTTATTCCCCCTCTAAAAATTATATAAAAAGCATGTCATTATGGCACGCTTTTTAGAAATATAAACCGTCTGCAAAGCCTATACTGTTTATTATAACCAACGTCACATTTTTGTCAACAATATTTTCTTTTTTCTGTATTTTTTATTATTTCGCTGCAATAATATAATAATGATACGTTTTTAATATGCTTTTGTGTTGTATATTATTTATCCAAAGCGCCTTCCTTGGTCTATACTACCTTTTAGTGTATAATAAAAATATATCTGCAGTCTGAGGTATCTACACCATGAATGTAATTCCCTTGTTTTTTATAACTATTAAAATGTTTGCCCTTATGAACACACGGCAGGTAGCTTTTTCCATCCAGAATATTGTTACCATGCTTCAATCCATGGGGAAAAGCTCTGGAAAAAAGCAATTTGTACTTGTTAACCAGTCGGCAATGATCTTCATTTTCTATATGATCGCCGATATTCTTTTCCTATTTTATTGTCTCTGGTTGATGTGCAGCGATGACACTTGGACTCCTGGCTGCATGCTCCTAATTATCTCCGCTATGGAATCCTACGCCATGCATGTCCGCATAGATGGTACATATACGGCAGACCCTCTAGGTTTTGTTTATCCAAGATTATGGTTCAAATATCTTATGAACGGACAATCCCTTTTTATTCTTTTGAAACTGCTCCATTCATGAATTCAAAATATTCTAGCCAACATATTATGTTTGTCAATTTTCGAAAATTGCAAGTGCAAGTTGAACACATCCGTGTAAAAGTTTAATAGAGTCCAGCTTAGCTAGGCTTGATTACCCAACAGCAGAGCCATTTAGCAGGGTCAAGGTGGCGTAAACCCCCTTGACCCTGCTAAATGGCTCTGCTACTCACGCAGTGTAGATTTCATCCAGGCAAGCGTCAAAGAGTTCTTCCGGTGTACGGTAGCCCAGTTCCTTACGAGGCAGTCCACAGATCAAGTCAGCAGCGTGTTCCACGTCCTCATCGGATAAGTTAT
>Ga0192243_10308_pt1 | contig 18954 bp, 12 predicted proteins | sample Koala_Koa27_K3_FD_131233 | JGI IMG/M metagenome (GOLD analysis project Ga0192243, IMG submission 131233) | Enriched cells from koala feces incubated with labeled cellulose particles, San Francisco Zoo, California, United States - Koala_Koa2-7_K3 ... | reverse complement strand
CCTGTGGTATTGAGCAGTGAACCGGTATCAGGAGCGGCAGACATTCCCATCGTCATAAACTATGAGCCTGGAGCAGGAGCGACGGGAATCTCTCCGGAATCGGAGTCTCTCACAGACGGCAGTCCTCTGACACCGGCGGTCAACCCTTATACACGGGGGGACGGCAAGATATTTACCGGATGGAAGGTTACCCTGACCGGTGTGGAGGCAGCCAGAGGGGATGGGACGGCAGTGGCGGACGGAGAGACCGTTTCCTGTACAGAGACCGTGCTCCTGACCGTAAAAAACGGAGTTACCGCCCCAGTTGTCACCCTGGCGGCCGTGTGGGGAGAGGGCCATGTGGTCTATCTAAAAGGCTCCGGTGGCAATGACGGGGCCGATGGACTCACAGAGGGAACTGCGGTGGCAAGCCTTGCCGCAGCCTATGACAGACTGCCTGCGGATGGGACCTTAGAGACCAACCGGATTGTTCTTTGCGGTGTATATACCATCCCGAATGTTGTAACGGCAGGAACCAAGCCTGCCACGATCTCAGGTACTGGGGCAGGAAAGCTGTATTTTTCTGCATCCGGCAGTCAGCTTCTGTGTCAGGCCGACACGACCTTTGAGAACCTGACGATTGAAACCGCATACCAGACACCCAATTCCAATACTTTATCAGGACTTGGAATCTATGGTCAGGGCAATCGGCTCACCATGGGATATGGCCTGAATTGCCTCGATAACAAGCTGTTTGTGTATGGAGGAACTCCGACCGGAAAAGCGCTGACGGGTGATACCCATGTGACAGTCTGCAGCGGAGATTATCGGTTTATCTATGGAGGCGGTTTTAGTAATGTGAGTATTGATGGAAATACCTATGTGGCGGTTTATGGTGGAACCATGTACCGAATCTATGGAGGGAACAACAGCGGACCTGTCAGTGAAACGTGCAACGTGTCTGTCTACGGCGGGAATATAGGGACGGTCTGGGACAACCGCCTTTCCATAGTTGCCGGCAACCGGTACGGAATTATCTCAGCAGGCCGCCTGGCGGAATACAGCACGAAGGTCGAGATATACGGAGGTATCCTCAATCTCGATATCGCAGGAGGAAATCATTCTGGTTCCTATAGCGGCAGTTACATTCAGAATAAGTCCTGGATTCGTGTTCATGGAGGAGAAATCAACGGCAATATATACGGGGGAGGTATCGATCCGGCGCGAAACTCCACCGCCGTTCCCTGCCTGCAAGGCGGAGCTCATATTCAGGTTTATGATGGGGCGGTGATCAGGGGAGATATATACGGAGGCGGATATTACAATGAGAGTGTGGCGTATTCGACCATTCAGGGGGATATTCACTGTGAGATTTATGGAGGAACCGTTTCGGGAACCATCTATGGCGGCTGCATGAACACCGACATCATAGGCAGCACAGAGATCGCATTATACGCAGGAACGGTATCCGATATCTATGGAGGCGGATACGGAGCACGGATGGCCGCCGGTGTGCGCGAGTCATCTGCCGTTCGGATATTGGGAGGCACGGTGACCGGCAACATCTATGGGGGCTGCAATAACAACGGAAACATTGCGGGTACTTCCAACGTATCGGTAACAGGCGGAACCCTGGGAACCTCATCGGCCCAGACAGAGATCTTTGGAGCCGGAAATGGTTCTTCCACCAGTGTGACGGGCCTCACGACCGTAACCGTGGGCGGTAGCGCCGTAATCAACGGGAACCTGTACGGAGGCGGTAAAAATGGATCGACAACCGATACGGATGTTATTCTTTTAAGCGGAACCGTCAACGGAGATGTCTACGGAGGCGGCAGCCAAAAAGGAACCGGTACGGCCGCCGTCACCCAGAGCGGCGGAACCGTCAACGGGACCATCTACGGAGGTTCTAATGTATCTGGAGACATCACGGGAACTATCGCTTTGAATATAGGAGGAACCGTGACCAATGTCTACGGAGGCGGAAACGGTTCATCTACCAATGCCAGGGCCGGCACGACCGTACAGATCAGCGAGGGCGCCAGGGTTGCCGGTGACGTCTATGGCGGAAGCCGGGCCGGAACTGTTTTGGGAGGCGCGGCGATCACGATGAACGGGGGAACGGTCGAGGGCGGAATATTCGCCGGAGGCTATCAAAAGGGTGTTACCGGCGCGGTCACCATCAATCAGGCGGGTGGAACGGCGGGCAGCATCTACGGAGGAGCCAACGACACCGGCACGATCGACAATCCTAAGGTGACGATAAATGGCAGCGTGACGGACGTATTTGGCGGAGGCTTTGGAAGCACCACCAAGACCACGGCACCTGTCATCACCGTTGGTTCTACAGGCAATGTGACCGGCAGCTTATACGGCGGAGGCAACCAGGGCGAAGTCACCGGGGGAACCACCATCACACTGACGGGAGGCAGCACGGCCAATGTCTATGGCGGTGGCAGCAGCGCGGGAGTCAGCGGCACAGTTACCATAGCGCAGACCGGCGGAAATGCCGGAAGTATCTATGGGGGAGCCAACAGCAGCGGAACGGTATCAAACCCTAAGATTACCATCAGCGGGAGCGCGGCCAATGTATTCGGAGGAGGCTTTGGAGGCCCCACAAAAACCACGGCACCTGAGGTCCTGATCGGATCAGGGGGAACGGTCACCGGCAGCGTCTACGGAGGCGGCGACGAGGGCCAGGTCACCGGCGGCACAAAGATTACGGTGGACGGAGGAACGGCGACGAATGTGTTTGGCGGCGGCAATCAGGCAGGAGTCACCGGCGCGGTTGTCATCGGAATCGAAGCGTCCCCTGACACGTCCGTGACCAATCTCTACGGAGGCTGTAACAATTCCGGCGCCGTCAGCGGTCCGGCGATTACCATCCGAAACACTGTGGAGAATGCCTACGCGGCCGGTTTCGGCCCGGACACCCGAACTACATCCCCGGTGATCACGGCGGAGGACGGCGCCAGGATCACCAATCTGTATGGCGCAGGAGAATCCGGCCCGGTTTTAACGGGTACAACCGTGATATTAAAGAATAAAAGCCATGTGGAAAACACATTCGGAGGCGGCAAGGATGCCGGAACCGATGGAATCGTCAGCATCACGGCGGAAAGCGGCTCCGAGGCGGTAAACATCTACGGAGGCAGCAATCACACCGGAACGGTGGGAACCGTCCATATCACGGTAAACGGAAACGTAGGAAAAGCGGCCGCAGACCAGGCGGCAGTCCCCGGAGCCGTCTACGGAGGCGGTCTGGGAATCGGAACAACGACAGCAGCCCCTGCGGTTACCATCGGCGCAGCCGGTGTGATATACGGCCATGTCTATGGAGGCGGATCAGACGGCCAGGTATCGGGCAATACTGCCGTGAAGCTGGAGTCCGGCGGCAGGATTACCGGCAATGTCTATGGCGGAGGCTTTGGTTCCGCGGCAAAGATCGCCGGCAATACGGAGTTGGAAATAGGAGGGGCGGTAAACGGCGATGCGTATGGCGGGGGAGCTCAGGGACCGGTCATGGGAAACACGAAGGTAACCTTAAAAAGCGGTGCGCGCATACAGGCTGCCAAAACCACGGAAGGAAATATCTATGCCGGGGGCGATGCCGCCCCGGTTGGCATAGAGAATGATAAAACCGTAGGAAACACTGTTCTGACCGCTGAGAAGGGCGCCGTCGTGTCTGGAAGCCTCTACGGCGGAGGAAAGGGCTCTGATGCAAGGGTGTACCATGATACCGGCATAGTCACGTCTGCCGATATTAACGGAAGCGTATTCGGAGGCGGAGCCGCAGGCGCCGTCTACGGGGATACCCATGTGGATGTGGTCCGGGGCGCCATCGGGGACGGAAGCAGCGGAAACGGGAATATCTTCGGCGGCTCCGACCGGGCCATGGTGTACGGCAATACCAATGTCTGCATAGGAAAGAAGGCGGCGGCGGATGCGGGAATCGCCGTCTCAGGGGAGAGTCTTACCGTCAGAGGAACCGTATTCGGAGGCGGAAACACAACCGACGACGGCGACGCATTTAACGCTACCAATCCTTTCGTAATCAAGGATGCCACTGTGTCTGTGAACGCGGAAGGATACACTGACCTTCACATCGAGAAAAGCATATTCGGGGATGGAAACAAGTGTACGGTCAAAGGAAAGCGTACCATCACCATTCAACATTACAATGCAGTCAAAAACCGGGCGGGAACCTCCATCCAGAGAACCGATGAACTGACCCTGGACCAGAGCAGTATCGAGTTATCCGGCGCCACCGACAGCGCCAACTTAGTTACGACTATCGCCTACTCCTTAAACCGTGTGGAGCGCCTGATCCTGAAGGATAACAGTACCTTAAAGATCCAGGCTCAGGTCAATCTGGTGAAAGAACTTTTGAGCGTGGACAGCGCCGGGCAGCTGGTAAGTTCAGGGGCCACTACAACCGCGGCCCAGGAACCGGCTGTGAAAAACAGCATCTATATCCAGCAGGGTGCCCAGATGGAGCTGAGAACCAGCGAAGATGTAACCCGCCAAGGCTACGGCCCTGTGTCCGGCTATTTGCTGCTGGGAAATTATGACAGAAACGGCGCGCTGATCCAGAACGGTGTGTACGTGCTGGGCGGTTTTGACAAGGACGGCTCGGAAGGCGGCTTTCTCTACGCGGAGGACAACCCGGACGACGGTTACTTCCGTTATCAGAAGATCGATCCCACCACTGACTCCACAACCTGGAGAAACTGGGCCCTGGGAAAAAATATGACCAGAGAAGGACTATTGGTCATGTCCAACAAACCGGCGGGCCAAAAGCTCTTAAATGTGGAATGTCCGTGGCCGGCGGATGGCTCCGTCTACCGTCTGGCCAGCGGCAAAGCGCTGATTCAGACACAAGACGGTTTTTCGGAAACCTTTGTATTAAAGCCACCCCATGAGCTGACAGAGACAGACCCTGCGGCCACCACCCTGGGAATCGGAATCAGGACCGGCCTGGAGGGCTGGATGGATCAGGCGGATATCGGTTATGTGGAGGGGACCAGCGGTTTAAACGGCGAGGGGCAGTTTGTCAGCAGCATGAAGCCAGGAGAGAGCCTCAGGACGGTCAATAACTTATCTGTAAAGCCTACCTTTCGGATCGAGCTGACCAACCGCAGCGGAATCGCCGCCGATGACGGAGATAGTTATCCGCTTTACGTGGAGTTTGCGCTGGAGAGCGTTAAAATCCAGCCGGACGGAACGACGTGGGAAAACGGAACATTGACCATCAAGCTGCAGATCAAGCGCGAGAGCATTCAGGAGTATCAGGATATCCTTCTGGAACCGGGAAAGGAATACGGCAGCCGTTCCCAGACCTACACCTATGAAACCGCGAGAGGCGAAGCGGGAGCCACCATAACCAGGGGCAGCGCCATCAGTCTTCAGTATGCCAAACGCTATACCGGCGGATACGGCGCCAGGGATCACGAACTGTCCTTTACGGCAGGCGACGTCCCGGTGACCCTGACTGAGGGAATCACTATCCTGGCAGTCGATAAAAGCAAAACGCCGGTGGTCTACAGCCGCTACGAGGTGCCTGAGGGGGGCGTTACGTCGGTGAAGCTTGGCGACTTTATCTTAAACGGAACCATGACGGAGCACTATCAGGAAACCTTCGGGGACGGTGAACCGGAAAACTTCCTGTTTGTCTTTGACTTTGCAGGGGCGCCGGGCTTTACCCGGGAAAACCTGTGCGTGTCATTTCTGCCGCTGTATAACAATCCGACGGCGGACGCGGCGGCAGAGCCCGCAAAAATGGTGTTTAATGTGGCGGATTTACCACCTAAGAACTATGTGATCAACAGTTCCGATAAGACAACAGAAAACGGGGAGGGGATCACCTACGACAGAGAGGGAACCGCCGGCTTCGGGCTGATGGTCGTTTCCAATGTTGTGAACGCTACGGATACCACAGGATATGACGCCCGTATGGGGGCAAGGCTCCGGCTAAAGAGTCTGGATGTGGGAGACTATGTACCGATACCGGGCAGCTGGCTGCTGTCCATGGAGGGAGAGCCCTGCAAGCCGTCAGGCATGAGCATCACGGTGCCTTTAGCCTCCAGCATGATGGTGATCAACACCAGTCTGAGCGTAAAAATGGCGGACAGCAGCTTGTCCGCTGGAAGATACCAGTGGGAGATTTATCTGACATCGTCGGCGTTGGCAGAATACCCTGGAACTCCGGTGGGAGAGCCGATCTATATCAATTTCCAGGTGAGCGATAAGCAGTATTCTGTGGACGCAGAGTTTGAAGACACCGACAGGCTGTATCCCGCCGATGCACAGAACCGGACGCCGCTGCGGCTGCGGGTCAGCGCCTTGGCAGCAAACGGAGCCCAGACCGCGGCAGTAGCGCGGAAGGTGAGCCTCTTAAAGAAGAACGAGTCTACAGGAGAGTATGAGGAAATCCAGTGGAATACCGTGTTTACCGGGGATACCGCCCCGTTGGGAGCATTTCCGTGGAACAGCGCCGCTGAAGGAGAGGGGACGGAAACCCTGGAAGCCACGCTGAAAAACCATGCGGAGGTGGGAACCTACCGGCTGAAGGTGGAGCTGATCCTGGGAGGAGAGGCGGCCAAGACTGTCGCATGTGATATCGCCAATTTCCTGATTGTACCGAAATAGAATAAATTCTCCCGCAGTCGGGCACTGCGGGAGAACGTCTTTAAAAATCCGAATAAATATACAAAAACCCGTAGACGAATCCCGCTCTATATGCCATAATATATCAGATAATGTTTAACAGACAAGTTATACGACAGAGGAAAATGGAGGTAGAGCATGGAAAATCAACGTATTATTCAAGTGGAGGACAAGGTACCGTTTAAGCTGTTAGTGCCGCTCAGCATTCAGCACATGTTTGCAATGTTCGGCGCATCGATCCTGGTACCGTTTATCTTCGGGATCAACCCGGCGGTCGTCCTCTTCATGAACGGTGTGGGGACACTGTTATTTATCTTTGTGACAAAGGGAAAGGCTCCCGCTTATCTTGGTTCAAGTTTCGCATTTCTGGCGCCGGCCGGCATCGTAATCCAAAATTTTGGTTATGAATATGCACTGGGCGGTTTCGTGGCCGTTGGTTTCTGCGGATGTATCCTGGCATTTATCGTTTATAAATTTGGTACGGACTGGATCGATGCGGTTCTGCCGCCGGCAGCCATGGGACCCGTTGTGGCGCTGATCGGTCTGGAGCTGTCTTCAACAGCGGCAGGCAACGCCGGACTTCTGGACGAGACCATCAGCACTGGGAATCTGGTGATCTTTCTGGTGACATTGGGAACCGCGGTTTTCGGCTCAATCTTATTCAGAAAGTTCTTCTCGGTTATCCCGATCCTGATTGCAGTCATCGCCGGTTATGTGGCGGCGCTGTGCTTTGGCGCGGTGGACTTTACGGAGGTGGCCATGGCTCCGATCCTGGCCCTGCCAAACTTCTCCGCTCCTAAGTTTAACGTAGAAGCCATCATCACCATCCTTCCGGTGATCCTGGTAATCACCTCCGAGCATATCGGCCATCAGGTGGTGACCAGCAAGATCGTGGGCAGAGACTTACTGAAAGATCCGGGTCTCCACAGATCCTTGTTCGGAGACAACTTCTCCACCATGATCTCCGGCCTGATCGGTTCCGTTCCCACCACCACCTACGGTGAGAACATCGGCGTCATGGCCATGACCAGGGTCTACAGCGTCAGAGTCATCGGCGGCGCCGCGATCCTGTCCATCGTCTGTTCCTTCGTGGGCAAGCTCTCCATGATGATCAGCACAATCCCCGGTCCGGTGATCGGAGGAATCTCCTTCCTCCTCTACGGTATGATCGGAACCTCCGGCCTGCGGATTCTGGTGGATTCCAGAGTGGACTACGGCAAGTCCAGAAATCTGGCTCTGACCTCCGTCATCTTCGTGACCGGCCTTTCAGGAATCGCCGTAAAGATCGGCAACATCCAGCTGACCGGTATGGTGCTGGCCTGTGTGGTTGGAATGATTCTCAGTCTAGTGTTTTATGTGTTGGATAGATTAAAATTGACGAATGATGTAGAGGCATAAAGGTAAGAAAACCCGTATCGCGACTGTGTGAAACTGTCTGCGATACGGGTTTTTTATATCATAGGAAAGTGCTCTATGATATAAAAAGCCCTCCGGGCAGGATCGCACTGCGGCGGAGAGGAATTATGTCGCTGAAGCGACCCGCCGCAGGCGGAGAATCCCGCGGGCGGGATTCTTTCTTGTATGATTTCTGGGATAGGGCAGTGTAACCTGGGAAGCCGGCAGACGATATGCTCATCTGCCGGCTTCCAATGGGTTTGCCGGCCGGTCCACTGACCGGCCAGTCCAAAATATTTAATGATTAGCCAAAGTATCTGTTTAACAGGCCCTGGAACGCTTTGCCGTGACGGGCTTCGTCTCTGGCCATCTCATGAACGGTGTCGTGGATTGCATCCAGGTTCGCTGCCTTGGCGCGCTTTGCAAGGTCGAACTTGCCGGCGGTAGCGCCGTTCTCGGCGGCAACTCTCAGCTCCAGATTCTTCTTGGTGCTGTCGGTTAAGCACTCGCCTAACAGTTCTGCAAATCTTGCGGCATGGTTAGCTTCCTCGAAAGCAGCGGTCTCATAGTAGAGTCCGATCTCCGGATAGCCCTCTCTGTGAGCAACTCTCGCCATAGCTAAGTACATACCAACCTCGGAGCACTCGCCCTCGAAATTCGCTCTTAAATCCATGATGATATCTTCAGATACGCCCTGTGCAACGCCTAATACATGCTCGGCAGCCCAGGTCATCTCATCCTCCTGCAGTTTAAACTTATCAGCCGGAACCTTACATACCGGGCAGAACTCCGGTGCAGTCTCTCCCTCATGAACATAACCACATACTGTACAGACCCATTTCTTCATATTTATTTCTCCTCTCGCTTTTTAATAGATTTTGTTGTTATTAATATTAGTAATTGTTACTGATATTAGGATAGCACAAGATTCTGGAACTGTCAACACCTTATTGAAAATTTTTTTGCTTTTCTGTTGCTATTCCTATGCGGACAGGAAAAGAAGTAGAACAGGACTGCCGCCAATGGTCGCGAAACCCGGGTCGGTGTGTTATGATAGGAGATAAGAGAAGATTGTCAGCAGATCAACGAGGGGGGAATACCGATGTTTACAACAGAGCAGATTAAAAGCATGAATGAACTGGAGCTGTCCGTCTACCAATATATTATGGAAAAGAGAGAGGCGGTCCGGTATATGAAGATCCGGGATTTAGCGGAGGGTGCCCATGTGTCCACCACCACGGTTCTGCGGTTCTGTAAGAAGGCGGGCTGTGACGGCTATGCGGAATTTAAAATCCGTTTCAAACAGTACCTGGAGGACGAAAAGGGGCAGAAAATCAGCGAGGATGCCTCGGAGATCATCGACTGCTTAAAAAAGGTCAGCACGGGAGACTTTGAGAAAAAGATTGAGGAGCTGACGGACATTGTGGACCAGTCCAAGCGGGCGATCTTCGTGGGCAGCGGCATGTCGGGGATCGTCGCCAAGTACGGCGCCAGGTATTTTTCCAGCATCGGCAAATTCAGCCTCTATATCGATGAGCCTCACTATCCCACGGAGGGACAGTTCTTCGAGCACGCCCTGGTCATCGTGTTCTCGGTGTCGGGGGAGTCCAACGATACCATCGGTCATATCAACCGTTTTAAGAAAGAACAGTGCCGGATACTCAGCGTCACCAACACGGAAAACTGTACGGTGGCCAGGATATCCGATTACAACATCGCCTACTATGCGCCCTATGTCCGGCTGGGGGTCTACGACATCACCACCCAGATACCGGCCATCAGCATCATCGAGCGGATAGGGCGGAAGCTGTACAACCGGATGCTTCCGAGATAAAACATATTGTTTTATATATGTAACAAATCATATCTGCCGTAACGTGTTTTATATCGCCTCCAAATGGATGACAAGCGGGACAGAATCATCTATAATCAGACTCATCAAGGGTTTGGACCATTTCGGTGCACAGGAATGAGGCAATCCTGAAATCAAGAGAAGATTATAAGGAGAGAGTAACATGCCAAAAGATTATGGGCCAATTTCAAGAGCGATTGTAGAGAACCTGGGCGGAATTGATAATATCACAGGGGTCACCCACTGCATGACCCGTCTGCGTTTTGTGCTGAAGGATGAAACCAGGGCCAATGAGGAGGCTGTCAAGGCCATCAACGGAGTGATCGGCGTGGTCAAGCAGGGCGGCCAGTTTCAGGTGATTATCGGGAACAATGTTTCCTATGCATATAAGGAAGTGTTAAAGCTGGGCAATTTCGGCGAGCAGAGCGAGATTGCCAAGGGCAACATAAAAGAAAAACTGACGTTAAAGAAAGTGGGGAGCAACATCCTGGATGCGCTGATCAGCACCATGTCACCGCTGATCCCGGCCATCATCGGCGGTTCCATGATCAAGCTTTTAGTCATGGTTTTAAATATGACGAATCTGCTGCCGGCGGAGAGCTCCACCTACATTATATTAAATTCCATCGGAGACGCGGCGTTTTATTTCCTGCCCGTCATGGTGGCCGTGTCCGCAGCCAAGAAGTTTAAGACCAACACCTACCTGGCCATGGCGATCGCGGGAGTCATGGTACATCCGGCCTTCATCGACCTGATGGCCCAGGCGGCGGAGGGAACGGCGGTGACGCTGACGATTCTTCCGGTCTCCTCGGTCAAATACACCTATACGGTGATTCCGGCTCTGTGTATGACCTGGCTCTTATCCTACATCGAGCGGGCGGTTGACCGGATTACCCCTGAGGTGACCAAAAACTTCTTAAAGCCCATGCTGATCATCCTGATCGCAGCTCCCATCGCCATCGTGCTGATCGGACCGTTAGGAATCTGGATCGGAACGGCGATTTCATCGGCTGTTTACTTTATTCACGGAAAACTGGGTTTTGTGGCGGTTGCCATCATGGGCGCTCTGTGGCCGCTGCTGGTTATGACCGGTATGCACCGGGTATTTACACCTACGATTATCACCACTATCGCAGAGACCGGCATGGAGGGGATGGTTATGCCCTCCGAGATCGGAGCCAATTTATCCTTGGGCGGCGTGTCCCTGGCGGTTGCATTTAAGACAAAAAACAAGGAGCTGAGACAGACAGCCATCGCGGCCGCTTCCTCCGCCATCGTGGCGGGAATCACGGAGCCTGCCATGTACGGCGTGGCGGTACGTTTGAAAAGGCCCCTGGTGGCATCCCTCATCACCGGAGGCGTCTGCGGCGCGCTGGCGGGAATCGCAGGACCGGCCAGCCACTCCATGGCTTCCCCGGGATTATTTACCAGCGTCCAGTTTATCGACGCGGCCAATCCCTCCAGCATCCTGTGGCTGATTGGAATTATGGTTCTGGCTGTGGTGATGTCCTTTGTTCTGACTCTGATTCTGGGCTTTGAGGATATTCCGGAGGATAGCGTGCCGGAAGACCAGGCTCAGGAGATGTAGGGGGCGCAGGATGAGCAGTTATCGATTTCCGGAAGGTTTTTTGTGGGGCGGCGCCCTCTCTGCCAACCAGGCGGAGGGAGCATGGCTGGAAGGCGGGAGAGGGATCAGCAACATCGACGTGATTCCTCACGGTGAGAACCGGATGCGGGTCAAGCTGGGGAAGGAACCCGCCCCCAGGATCGTGGAGGGCGAGTATTACCCAAGCCACGATGGTATCGACTTCTACCACCGGTATCGGGAGGACTTAGAGAGCCTGGCGGAGATGGGACTGAAGATTTTCAGAACCTCCATCTCCTGGACCAGACTGTACCCGGAGGGGGACGAGGAGGAGCCCAACGGGGAGGGAATCCGGTTTTACCGGGAGCTGTTTACCGAGTGCAGAAGGCTGGGCATGGAGATTCTGGTCACCTTATCCCACTTCGACGTTCCTATGGGACTGGTGAACCGCTACGGCTCCTGGAGAGACCGGGAGATGATCACCTTCTATACCCGGTATGCGAAAACATGTTTGGAGGAGTTCGGCGATCTGGTGAAATACTGGATTACCTTCAATGAGATCAACATTATTCTTCACAGCCCGTTTTCCGGGGCCGGTCTGGCATTCCGGGAAGGAGAAGATGAGGACCAGGTCAAATACCAGGCCGCCCATCACATGCTGGTAGCCAGCGCCGCCACCGTGAAGCTGGCCCACGAGCTTCGGCCGGAGTGCCAGATGGGCTGTATGCTGGCCGGAGGAAGCTTCTATCCCTACAGCTGCCGTCCGGAGGACGTGTGGACCGCCTGCGAGAAGGAGCGGGAGAACCTATTGTTCATCGACGTTCAGGCGAGAGGATATTACCCGTCCTACGCAAAGCGTCTGTTTGATGAGAAGGGGATCGCGGTCAGGATGGAGAAGGGGGACGAGGAGATTCTCAAAAATACCGTGGATTTTGTCTCCTTCAGCTACTATGCGTCCCGCTGCGCCGCCGCCGATATGGAGGGCAAGACGGCCAGTCAGGGCAATGTGGTCAAGTCCGTGAAGAACCCCTACTTACAGACCAGCCAGTGGGGCTGGGCCGTGGACCCCCCGGGCCTTCGCATCACGATGAACCAGCTCTACGACCGGTATCAGAAGCCGCTGTTTCTGGTGGAGAACGGCTTAGGCGCCGCGGACGAGGCGGAGGCGGACGGCACCATAGCCGACGACTACCGGATCAGCTATCTTCGCGACCACATCAAAGCCATGAAGGACGGCATGGAGGACGGAGTGCCTTTAATCGGCTATATTGTCTGGGGCTGCATCGATTTGGTGGCCGCCTCCACAGGCGAGATGAGCAAGCGCTACGGTATGATCTATGTGGACCGGAACGACGACGGAGGCGGAAGCATGGAGAGACGGAAAAAGAAGTCGTTTGCATGGTATCGGCGGGTGATAGAATCCAATGGAGAGTGTCTGTGACGTTTCTGAACTGTTACTATTGTACAAAAATAAAATGATCCATTGTCAAAATTGACCATTGATTTGCCTCTGCCAATGTGCTAAGATAAATTTTACAAGCAGGATAGCGATTGCAGATGCAAGCTAAACCTATATACAGAAATATCGCTTAGACGTCCAGAACGTTTAAGGCGTGTTTTTGTATATAGGTTTTTTTGTTAGAAAGAACAGGGCAGGGGGCGAGGCGGATGAGAATCCATAAAATTTTAAATAACAACGTGGCCGTGGTACTGGATGAAAGCCAGAGGGAAAAAATCGTTATGGGCCGGGGAATCTGCTATAAGAAGAAGGCGGGGGAGGAGATCGGGGCGGAGATGGTTGACAAGGTGTTTGCCCTCTCGAACTCGGAGGCCAACAGCCGGTTCCAGACGCTGGTGGGGGATGTGCCGTTGGAACACATCGAGATGGGAGAGCGGATTATCACCGAGGCCAGACTCCGGCTGGGAAAGCCATTGAACGAGATGATCTACATCTCCCTCGTCGACCACGTCTATACCTCCATCGTCCGCTTTTTGGACGGTATCACGGTGAAAAATGTGCTCCTCTGGGATATCCGGCGGTTTTGCCGGGAAGAATTCCAGATCGGCTTATGGGCGCTGGGACAGATCCGGGAGACCTTCAATGTGGAGCTGCCCGAGGACGAGGCCGGTTTCATCGCCCTTCACATCGCCAACGCGGAGATGGATGAGAAGGAGATGCACAACATGTATGAGATCACCAAGGTCATGCAGGAGATCATCAATATTGTCAAATACTTTTTCCATGCGGAATTCAATGAGGACGACGTCTACTATTACCGGTTCATCACTCATTTAAAATTCTTCGCCAAACGCTTGGTGGAGCACAAGACCTATGACGGCAGGGAGAATGACGATCTGCTGGACGTGATTAAGAACAAATATCAGAACACGTTCCGCTGTGTGGAGAAGATCACGCAGTTTATACAGAAAAAGTATGAGTATCAGCTGTCGAAGGAAGAACAGCTTTACCTGACAATCCATATTGAACGGGTGATCTATAAAACCCAGAGCTGAGATCAGGCGCAGGAAGCATATGATCGAACACGTATGCCGGGATGGTGACATTGAGTTGGCCAAACCTTCATAAATAAAACTTATAAAATGGAGGTAAATCATGGGCAAGTATCAACAATTAGCAGAACAGATTGTCAAACATGTAGGAGGAAAGGAGAACGTCAGCAGTCTGACCCACTGTATCACCAGGCTCCGCTTCAAGCTGAAGGACGAGAGCAGAGCGGACGATGAGGTCCTAAAAGCCATGGAAGGCGTGGTTACCGTGATGAAGAGCGGCGGGCAGTACCAGGTGGTCATCGGGAATCACGTGCCGGAGGTCTATGCGGACGTCCTGCCGCTTATCGGTATGGAGGAAGGAGGGGCGGAGACCGTGGAGGAAAAGTCCGGCAGTCTCTTTAACCGGGCTATCGACGTGATATCCGGCATCTTCCAGCCGATTCTGGGAATCATGGCCGCCTGCGGTATGGTCAAGGGGTTAAATGCCCTGTTTGTGGCCGTAGGACTCTACACGGCCGCCGGAGGCGGGTATCTGATCCTCAATGCCATCGGAGACGGACTGTTTCATTTCCTTCCGCTGTTTTTAGGCTACACCGCTGCAAAGAAATTCGGTTTAAAACCCATGATCGGTCTGGTGATCGGCGCAATTATGTGTTATCCAACCGTTCAGGGCAGCGCGCTTTCAGCCGGGGGCGGCGCACTGTACACGCTGTTTGCGGGAACCATGTTTCAGTCGGACGTGTACACCAGCTTTTTCGGGATTCCGCTGATCGCCATGGATTACACGGGCACGGTGGTTCCGGTGATTTTTGTGGTTTATTTCGCCTCCGTATGTGAGCGGTTTTTCAACAAATTTATCCCGGACCTTGTAAAGTTTTTCTTTGTTCCTATGCTGACGTTACTGATAGCGATTCCGGTGGGCTTTCTGTTAATCGGGCCGCTGGCAACCTTCGGCTCCGCGGTGATCGCCGGTTTCGTCATGACGATCCGCAACTTCAGCCCCATGCTGGCCGGCGCCATTGTGGGCCTGACCTGGCAGATCCTGGTAATCTTTGGTCTGCACTGGGGATTCATACCGGTTTACATCAACAACATTATGACCAATGGCTACGACAACGTTATGATGCCGTTTTTTGCCTGCACCTTTGCGACCTCCGCGGTTGTGCTGGCAATCTTCTTTAAGACAAAGGACAAGAAACTCAAAGAGATGGCTCTCCCCAACTTTATCTCCGGCATCTTCGGAGTCACCGAGCCGGCCATATACGGAATCCTGCTTCCCTTAAAAAAGCCGTTTGTCATCAGCTGTATTGCAGGCTGTATCGGAGGCGGGTTCTACGGAGCATTTAATTTCCGCAAATTCATGATGGGCGGTATGGGGATCTTCGAGTTCCCGGCCATGATAGAGCCGGACGGAAGTATGGGAAACCTGATCGTGGCGGTAGCCGGAGTGGTGATCACCATGGTGATTGCATTTGCGGCGACCATGATCCTGTATAAGGATAAAACGACTGCAGACACCGCAGAGACTCCGGCAGGAGAGGAGACTGTACTCCTGGCCAGAACCGAGATCGGAAGTCCCATAAAGGGGAAGGTTCTGAAGCTGGAACAGATCAAGGACGATGCCTTCGCCTCGGGAGTGCTGGGCAAAGGCGCCGCCATTCTCCCGGAGGAGGGCTGGGTCTGCGCTCCGGTAGCCGGTGTGGTCACCGTGCTGTTCCCAACCCTCCACGCCATAGGTATCCAGTCGGACGACGGGGTGGAGCTGTTGATTCACATCGGACTCGACACCGTTCAGCTCCAGGGAAAGGGCTTTCAAGCCCATATCAGCCAGGGTGACCGGGTGGAGAGAGGACAGCTGCTGGTGACATTTGACAAGGCGTTTATCGAGGGGGAAGGGTACTGCTTAGAGACCCCGGTTCTGATCACCAACAGCGACAGCTTCCTGGATATCGTGGAGACTGCGCAGACGGAGATCAATCCCGGTGAGAATCTGCTGACCGTGCTGAGATAAGGAGGAGAACATGGGATTTCCAAAAGATTTTTTGTGGGGCGGCGCTACGGCTGCCAACCAGTGTGAGGGCGGCTATAAAGAGGGCGGAAGAGGGCTGGCCAATGTGGATTTGTGCCCGGCCGGACCGGACAGAAACGCTGTCATAACAGGCCGTAAAAAAATGCTGGACTTCGACGGGGAGCACAGCTATCCGGCTCAGACCGCCGTGGATATGTATCATCATTATAAAGAAGATATCCGGCTGTTTGCCGGGATGGGATTTTCCGTATACCGGATGAGCATTGCCTGGACCAGAATCTTCCCCACGGGGGAGGAGACGGAGCCGTGCGAGGATGGCCTCCGCTTTTATGAATCCATGTTTGAGGAGTGCAGGAAGTACGGAATCCGGCCGCTGGTGACGATCTCTCATTTCGACTGTCCCGTCCATCTGATCCGAGAGTACGGCGGCTGGAGAAGCCGGAAGATGATCGGGTGTTACCTCCGCCTGTGCGAAGTGCTGTTTACCAGATTCCGGGACTACGTCACGCTGTGGCTCACGTTTAACGAGATCAATATGATCCTCCACGCCCCGTTTATGGGCGCCGGACTCTGCTTTGAGGAGGGGGGAGGATGAGACAAAGATCAAATATCAGGCCGCCCACCATGAGCTGGTGGCCAGCGCCATGGCCGTGAAGCTGGCCCACGAGATCAATCCCGAAAACCGGGTGGGCTGCATGTTCGCCGCAGGCAGCGCTTACCCATATTCCTGCAGGTCCGAGGACGTGTGGGAAGCCCTTCTCACAGACCAGGAAAATTATTTCTTTGCGGATGTGCAGGCGAGAGGGTATTATCCCTCCTACGCCGTGGCCCGGCTGACAAAAGCCGGTGTGTTCCCACAGATGGAGGAGGGGGACACGGAAGTGCTGAGAGAGAATCCGGTGGACTTTATATCCTTTTCCTACTATAACAGCCGCTGCATCGCCGCCCCCCCGGGGGGGGGGAGAGAAAGAGGAGGCGGAGGGAAACTTATTTAAGTCCGCGAAAAATCCCTGGCTGAAATTCAGCGAGTGGGGCTGGCCCATCGATCCGTTGGGCTTTCGTATCACGCTGAACCAGATATATGACCGGTATCAAAAGCCTCTGTTCGTGGTGGAAAATGGCTTAGGCGCCGCAGACCACCCCGACGCCAACGGCTATGTGGAGGACGATTACCGGATCGATTACTTACGTGACCACATCCGAGCCATGCGGGACGCCGTCGCCGAGGACGGGGTGGACTTGATGGGATATACCTCCTGAGCCCCCATCGATTTAATCAGCGCCGGAAGCGGGGAGATGAGAAAACGCTACGGATTTATCTACGTGGACCGCAACGACGACGGAAGCGGGAGCATGAAGCGATACCGGAAGAAATCCTATGAATGGTATAAGAGAGTTATCGAATCCAATGGGGAGATTTTAGAATAAATATCACAGAAGGGGCACAGCCACAACGGCCGTGCCCCTTCTGTGATGTCTGGTCCGATACACCAATTATTCCTTCACTAAAACCTTGACGATCTCCGCAATATACATCGTATGGTAATCCTTTTCCGGATACCATTTTGCATCGTTTTCCTTTGCGATAAAGTTCTCGGACGGCATAAAATCCTCATAGATCTTCTTGCACACGAGAACCATGCCGGCCTCCTCAAAGGCGGGGGTGCCGTCGGTAAAGAAGGGGGTCAGCCCCGCCTCGGCGATCTTGTCGCGGTCCCGTCCGGAGACTGAGCCGCAGAGATTCAGTGCCTTTCTGTATTCCTCCGGGAGAAATGAGATGGTAAACGTCTCATTGGCATCCACAAATTCCTTTGTATATCGTTGAGGACGTATGTAGACCGTAGCCACATTCTTCCCCCAAAACACTCCCAGCCCGCCCCAGCTGGCGGTCATGGTGTTGATCTTATCCTCCGTGCCGGCGGTGATTAACATCCATTCCATTCCTATCTTGGAGAATGGATTCATCTGCAGTTCTTCCGGTTTTACTTCCCTAAAGCTCATAAGATTACCTGCCTTTCTGAAAATTCTATTACACGTTCCCATTATATCACAGTCCAAAGTGACTTTCACCTTCCAGATTTAAAAATATCCACAGCGTCTCCTGAATCTGCGCCGTATAGGTTTTAAACTTTAAGACGCGCAGCCGAATCCAGGAACCGTCCGTTTTTTGATAAGTAAATTCCGGCGTGATATCCTGGTTTAACTGGGGCTTCAGATATCCGTAGTCGCAGAAGCTGATAAACTTCTGCCGAAACTCCGGCATGACGATGCGCCCGGCATAGATGAGCAGCGCCTTGCTGAAGATATCGTCCGCCTCCTTTAACATTTCCTCAAAATAAGAGGGGATGTAGAGATGACGGATCGTATCGCTGCCCAGATCGACGAAATAGACGCCCTTAAAATCCGGTGCCAGTATGGAGAGAAAGGTATCCGCATCCTGCTTTTCCAGAACCATCTGTTCCAATTGCTGATCCAGAGCCCGCAGCTGACGTTCCCGGCCATTTTTCTGATAATACAGCTTCTTTTCCCGCTGCATGGCTTCCTCGGCCAGATTGACCATTGTCTTGATATCAGGGTCTTTATCACTCCACTTCATACCGATGGAAATCTCATAGCCCAGTTCCTCCAAATCCCTGCGGGCAAGCTCTGCTTTGCGGGAAATGTCCTGTTTGTCCTCATCCTTTAAGAGCACTACAAATTCATCACCGCCGATACGGTAGACATGGAGCGGGGAGAAGATACGGCCGAATACTTCGGCCACAGCCTTCAGCATCTGATCACCGGCCTGATGTCCCAGGTGAATGTTGATCTCGTGCAGTCCGTTGGCATCGATGTAGAGACAGGCCAGGGAACGGCATGTGCCCTCCGACAGGGCGTCCAGCGCCGCGTGATAACTGTTCCGGTTCATGATACCCGTAAGCGGATCATGATTGACCA
>Ga0192243_10307_pt1 | contig 18957 bp, 24 predicted proteins | sample Koala_Koa27_K3_FD_131233 | JGI IMG/M metagenome (GOLD analysis project Ga0192243, IMG submission 131233) | Enriched cells from koala feces incubated with labeled cellulose particles, San Francisco Zoo, California, United States - Koala_Koa2-7_K3 ... | reverse complement strand
GACTGTCGGGACATTTTTCCGTACCATGTTATTACCTCTCATAGAATAGGAGAACGATTATGAAACGAATCTTAGCTGTTTATGATATTGACGCCAGTTATGCGGAGCGTTTTGCCGATTTTGCCAACCAGAAGGAACAGACGCCGTTTACGGTGATTCCCTTCACCTCCATGGAGAAGCTGCAGGCTTACAGTGAAAGAAACCAGGTGGAGATCCTGCTGGTCAGCGACTCCGTAGATAAGGAGATTCTGGCAGGTGTGAAGGCGGGGCAGATTGTGACGCTGTCGGACGGGGAGGTGATCCCGGCGGATGGAGAGTATCCCAGCATCTACAAGTACCAGTCCGCAGACGGAATCGTCCGGGAGGTTATGAGCTGCTACTGCGAGAATCCCATCGAGAAGGCGTTGGCAGTGCTGGCCCAAAAGGCGGCTGTCATCGGGGTGTATTCGCCGGTAAACCGCTGTTTAAAGACATCATTTTCCCTAACGCTGGGACAGCTTTTGTCCAGGGACTCCAAGGTCCTCTATCTGAATCTGGAGGAGTATTCCGGTCTGGCGGCACTGATGAACGAGGACTACAAGGGAAGCTTATCCGACATCCTGTATTTCTATCAGCAGAAGAATTTTAACTGGATGCGCCTCAGTACGGTGGTCTACTCCTGGGGGAGTCTGGATTACATACCGCCGGTGTGCTTCCCTGAAGACTTAGATCTGATCGGAGGCGCGGAGATGGCCGAGCTTCTCACCAAAATAGCGGTGGAAAGTCCGTATGAGATTCTGGTTGTGGACCTGGAACAGTTCGGGAAGAAGGCGCTGGAGGTGTTGGAGATCTGCAAGACAGTCCATATGCCCATCAAGGAGGATTGTGTGTCCGCCGCGAAGCTGGAAGAGTTTGAGGACTATGTCCGCGCGGCGGGAAAACCCCAGATTTTAGAACGGATTCAGAAGGTGAAGCTGCCTTATCACGGAGGTTTGAGCAGGAAGGAGAACTACGTGGAGCAGCTGGTGTGGGGAGAGCTGGGGGATTACGTCAGAGGGCTGCTGAAAGGCCAGGTGAGCAGATGGGAGAACTGAGAAGAGGGATCAGGGAACAACTGAGGGAGGAGGTGATGGCTGCGTTAAACAGCAGGGGACAGACCGAGGACGACGAGCTGATGGAGCTGATCGATCAGGCCATACTGGATATGGGACAGCGGGAGTATCTGCCCCTGAAGGAGAAGATCCGGCTTCGCACCAGCCTGTTTGACTCCTTCCGGCGCCTGGATATCCTGCAGGAGCTGGTGGACAACCGGGAGATCACTGAGATTATGGTTAACGGCAAGGACCATATCTTCGTGGAAAGCCACGGTCAGATCCGGCCGTGGGAGAATCATTTTGAGAGCTTAGAACAGCTGGAGGATATGATTCAGCAGATCGTCAGCCGGGTCAACCGTATCGTCAACGTCTCATCCCCCATCGTGGATGCCAGGCTGGAGGACGGATCCCGTGTCCACGTGGTTCCGCCTCCGGTGGCGCTTGACGGACCGACGCTGACGATCAGGAAGTTCCCGGAGCCCATCACCATGGAAAAGCTGATGGCATTCGGGGCGATCAGCAGTGAGGCGGCAGAGTTTTTGAAGCGGCTGGTGGCGGCGCGCTACAACATCTTCATCAGCGGCGGAACAAACTCGGGAAAGAGCACCTTTTTTAAACGCGCTGTCGGCCTATATCCCCTCGGACGAGAGGCTTGTTACGATAGAGGATTCGGCGGAGCTTCAGATCCGCCACGTTCCCAATCTGGTCCGTTTGGAGACCAGGAACGCCAACGGCGAGGGGGAGGGGCAGATCACCATGGGAGGCCTGATCAGGGCATCCCTGAGGATGAGCCCCAACCGGATCGTGGTCGGCGAGGTCCGGGGGAAGGAGGCGCTGGACATGCTGAGCGCCATGAATACGGGCCATGACGGTTCCCTCTCCACCGGCCACGGCAACAGCCCCAGGGATATGCTGACCAGACTGGAGACCATGGTATTGATGGGCATGGAGCTGCCGCTGGCAGCGGTCCGAAGCCAGATCGCCTCGGCTCTGGACATCATCGTCCATCTGGGGAGGCTGAGGGACAAGAGCAGACGAGTATTATCAATTATGGAGGTGGGCGACTATGAAGACGGGCAGATTAAACTCTATTCCCTATATCAGTTTGAAGAGGAGACGGGGACAGGTGCGGGAAAAGGAAAAGACGGGGAAAAAGTCCGGGGCTGCCTTAAAAAGACCGGTCAGCTTCGGAACACGGCCAAGCTTAAAGCGGCAGGCTATCAACTATGACGTCTACCGGCTGTCCATAAGGGAGTGGATCCTCTATGCGGCGGAAGGCGTCGGGATCTGCGGTGTGATAGTCTATACATTTTACCGGAGTCTCCTGTTGTTTCTGATCTCATTACCGTTGGGCTTTCTCTATCCGCTTTATAAGAGGCGGGCCCTGAAGCGGAAGCGGCTGGAACAGCTGAACCTGCAGTTTAAGGAGGGGATTTTGATTCTGTCAGCGTCCTTAAGCGCGGGATATTCGGTGGAAAACGCATTTGCGGGGAGCGTCCCACAGCTTGCACAGCTCTATGGAGAACAGGCGTTGTTGACGCAGGAGTTCACATCCATTGCTGCCCAGCTGCGGATGAACAGGACCGTGGAGCAGGTGCTGGACGAGTTTGCAGACCGAAGCGGACTGGATGATATCAGGAATTTTGCCAGCGTGTTTGCGGCTGCCAAGAGAAGCGGCGGCGAGCTGGTATCCATCATCGGTCATACGGTCAGCGTGATACAGGACAAGATTCAGGTGCAGCAGGAGATTATGACGCTGACCTCCGCCAAGAGGATGGAACAGCAGATTATGAACCTGATCCCCTTTCTCCTGGTGGCATACATAGACAGCACATCCCCGGGATTTTTTAACCTGATGTACACAACGGGGCTGGGGAGGATACTCATGACCGTGTGTCTGCTGGTGTATCTGCTGGCCTACGGCCTTTCGGAAAAAATATTAAATATAGAGGTTTAGGAGGTCTGTGGTGAAACGGGACAATGTGATAGGGAAAAAGCAGATCATCTGTCTGGCAGCAGGCGTGGCGCTGTACCTTGCGGCGCTGCTGGTGAACCGCCAGAGCTCGTCTTTAAGCGCGGACTACAGGATTGAGAGAAATTCTTACGGACAGGGCGAACGCAGCTATGACCTGCTGGTGGAGGGGCTGCAGGATGAGGCGCTTCCGGTGGAGGTCCGGGTTGTGCCCAGAGAATATACGGCGGCGGAGGCGCAGGAGGTTTTTGAGGAGGTGATGGAACAGATCGGTGAACTGATCTGCGGGGACAATCCATCCCTGGAGGAGGTCAGACACGATTTAAAGCTGGTCACACGCCTGGACCGGTATGGAGTTAGCCTGGATTGGGAATCGGAGGACAGCCAGATCATAGATACCTTTGGAACCGTCTCCAATAGCCAGCTTGGTGATAACGGCAGGACCGTCTATCTGGGAGTCAGACTGTCGGACGGAGTCCATCAGGCCCGCTATCAGGTTAAGACCACCGTCCGTCCGCCGATTATGACAAAGGAGGAGAAGACGGCAGAAGCCTTTTTAAAGGAACTGGCACGGCTGGATCGAAGCCAGAGAACAGAGAAGGATTTAAAACTGCCGCAGCAATATCATGGAAAACAATTGCTATATCGAGAAAAAGAGAGCGCCGATTACAAGATATTACTGGTTTTGGGTGTGCTACTGGCAGTCCTATGTCGTGCAAAGGATCAGTCAGATGAAAAAAAGCAGCAGGAGGCCCGCTCCCGGCAGCTGTTGTTAGATTATTCGGACATTATATCAAAGCTGGTGGTGTTTCTGGGCGCAGGCATGACCGTACCGCTGGCCTGGGAGAAGGTCGTAAAAGACTATGAGAGGAGACGGGAGACCAAAGGAGAACCGGTGCGTTTCGCCTATGAGGAGATGCAGAAGACCTATTATCAGCTGAAAAGCGGGACGCCGGAAGGTCAGGCATACCAGGAGTTTGGAAGAAGATGCCAGCTGAGACAGTATGTAAAGCTGGGAAGCCTGCTGGATCAGAACCGGAAAACAGGGACCAAGAATCTGAAGAATCTTTTGCAGATGGAAGTCACAGAGGCATTTGAGCAGAGAAGGCATCTGGCGAGAAAGATGGGGGAGGAGGCCAGTACCAGGCTTTTGATACCGCTGTTTCTCATGCTGGGGATCGTGATGCTGATGATCATCGTACCGGCCTTTCTGTCCTTCTATTAGAGCGTACATTCACATAGAAAGGAGGTGAAACTATGAAGCTCAGAGAACAGATGAAAGCGTTTATCAGGGAAGAGGATGCCATCGGTGTGATCGAAGTTGTGTTGATATTGGTGGTACTCATCGGTTTGGTTATCATATTTAAGAAACAGATTACAGCGCTTTTAAACAACATATTTGCAGAGATCAACAAGCAGTCAAAGGAGGTGTATTAGTTGAGAAAACAGGGGCAGATAACAGTATTCCTGAGCCTGACTCTGGTGTGTATGTGCGCGCTGCTGCTGGGAATTCTGGAATCTGCCAGAACGGCAGGAGCCCGCTGCTACCTCAGAATCGCGGCGGACTCCGCGCTGGATTCCGTGTTCAGCCAGTATCACAGACAGCTATGGGACCAGTACAGGATACTGGCGCTGGAATACGAGGATCAGAAGGATATTGAAAAACGCTTTGAGACCTGGCTGTCCCCCTGCATAGAGGAGGATAACTGCTATCCGATGCAGATCAACGGCGTTCAGGCACAGCAGATCGTCCAGATGACCGGCGACAGCGGTGCCTGCCTGGAGAAAGAGATCCTCCAGTATATGAAATACGGAATATGGCATGCAGATATAACGGAAGAGTCGGCAGGTGACATATACACAGGGATCAAAGAGGCGGATGTGCTGAGCGGACTGTCGGATCAGTATGCGGGACATACGAGGGAAGCGTTTCGACTGGAGGAAGCGCTGGAGGCGATTGCGGCCTGCTTAAAAGAGCAGGAGAGGCTGTACCAGTTGGCGGAGGAAGAGCTATATGCCGAGGATGGACCGTCGTTTCGCAGGGTAGCCAGGCAGTTGATCACCGAGTTGAAACGGATTCCGGGGCTTGTGAAGGATTATGAGAAAAAAGGCGGACAGCTTAGGAAAGGCTTTGGAGCGGTCCCGGCAGGAATTTATGGAAGGAAGGGAAGAACTGAGCAGTGAGATGCGCAGTGCTATGGAGCAGGAGATTGCCAGATACGAGGAATACACCGATCAGGACGGGTTACGGCGTCAGGAGATCGTATCGCTGATTCCGGCCGCCGCAGCCAATGAGGAGCTGGTCAGAGAGACCATCGAGGAGGCGCTGCGCGTGGAGGAGATTATAGAGGAGTGGGAGGAGAACGAGGATGAGGATAGTGAGGTCGAGCTGGATACCGCTGCGCTGTGGAGGCCGGTTCAGGAGCATTTTCACAGGTTTGTACATAAAACGCTGTCCTTTGAGCCGGGGGTGAAGGATAAAGAGAAACAGCATAGTCTGGAGCAGGCGAGAAAGATGATCGATGTGGATCTCCTATCCCTGGTTCTGCCGGAAGGCTGTGAGATATCCAAAGGCGTGCTGGATTTATCGCTGGCGCCGTCTGTGACCGAATATCCCGATCAGGGGGAAGGAAGCGTGGGAGATCAGATCTCCGGGAGAGTAAAGGGACTTTTGACGGACGAGTATTGCGTGCAGTTTTTCAGTGATTTTTTGACGCCGGAGGTCAAAGAAGTCAGATATGAAACCGAGTACCTGATCGGGGAACAGCGGACGGATGAGGAAAACTTAAAGGCGGTGGTTTCTGAGATTCTGGTGATGAGGACCGGCTTTAACCTGGTGTGGCTTCTCTCCAACCCGGAAAAGAGACAGGAGGCCGAAGCCATGGCGGCAGTCATTGCGGGAGCCGTTGGCGCCGGCCCTCTGACTGGTATTGTCTCCTTTTTATACTAAGCGTATGGGCTTTGGGGGAGGCGATCTGTGATATCAGGACTCTGCTTCATGGCTGGAAAGTTCCGCTGTGGAAATCAGAAAGCTCCTGGAAGCTGAGCCTGGAAGGTCTGCTGCAGATGGGAAGGGACGGCCAGGCCGGGGCCGGAAGCAGTCAGGATGAGGGAATGCACTATGCCTCTTATCTGAAGCTGCTGCTGTTTATGAAAGATCCGAGAGAAAAGCTTTACCGTATGATGGACGTGATGCAGATGAATATACGGAGAGAGCAGCCGGACTTTTTGATAAATCACTGTGCCTATAAGGTGGATATCCGCCTTGACAATCGTGGAAAACATGTATTTTTTTCGCTGGGACTGTGGAAAAGTCTGATGGGAGGAACGGAGGCCGGTTATGCCATGCCGGTCACCGTACAGAAAGCTTACTGATGGCAGAGAAGGAGGTGGCTGCTGATGCCCTTTTATCGCGTAAAAAAATTAAGAAAAACCGTAACTCTCCAAGTACGAATCCGTGATATCTGTAATCGATTTGGTGGTAAAAGGGTGTCATCAGCCGCCTCCTTGACGGTGGAAGCGTCACTGTGTCTGTCGCTGTTTGCGTTTTTTCTCAGTTGCGATGCTCGTCCCTCTAAGGCTCATGAATACCCAGAGACAGATTCAGGCTGCGCTGGAGACTGTGGGTGAGGAATTTAGTCAGTATGGATATATCGGCTGGCGTCTGGATGAGGGGAAGGATGACTTGTCGGATTCGAGCGGATGGGATCAGGAGATCTTAAAAGCCATGGCGGAAACGGCTTGTGCTTCCTATGCGGAGGCGAAGATTAGAAGAACGGTTCCGGAGGGGACCTTTCGCGCCCTCTCCATGGACGGCACACAGGTTTTGAAAGATTCGGAGACGCTGAGGCTGCGGGCTGTTTATCGTCTGACCCTGCCGTTTCCTGTGCTTCGCATCAGGGAGATACCGGCCTCCTCCATATGCGTTAGGAGACTCTGGATAGGCAGAGAAGGCGGACGATCGGGAGCCGATGAGGATGGCAGTGAGGATGAAACTGTCTATATCAGTAAAAACCCGACCTGCTACCATCGTCTGCGGGAATGCCGCTATCTCTATAATAATATTCGCCCGATCCCGTTTGAGCATATTGAGACGGAGACTAATTCTGACGGGAAACGCTATCAGCCCTGCGCTGTTTGCGGCGCAAAAGCAGGAAAAGGGGAAACGGTATATGTCATGCAGGGAGGGGAGCGCTATCACAGCGACCGTTACTGTTCGACAATAGTCGCCTATATACGCGCGGTCCCCCTGTCGGAGGTAGAGGCGCTGGGAGCGTGCTCGTATTGTGGAGAGAAGGAGGGAGCAGATTGAGTATGGAAATGATAAACAGGCTGCTGTTATTGAGTTTTATGATTGTGACAGCCTTTCAGGATTTGAAGACGAAATCAGTATCTACGTGGATATTCTGGAGTGTTGGAGGTGCGGAGCTGATCCTTGGATGGATGAACGGCAGTTTCGCGGAGGCCGGGCTGCTGGAGCGGGCGGGGAGTATGGGGATCGGCGTTCTGCTGCCGGCTCTCGCCAGGCTCAGCGGAGGAAGCATAGGAGAGGGAGACGGATGTTTTTTGCTGATTACCGGCATGGTACTTGGCTTTTGGAACAATCTGGCTCTGCTGTTGTACGGCTTGCTGTTCTGCAGTTGTTTCAACCTGGGACTGGTTCTTTGGGGATTTGTGCTGCATGTGGATATGAGGAAAAAGACAGTTCCATTTCTCCCATTCCTTCTGCCCGCGGGAATCTGGATGGTGATGCTATGAAGGGGAGGATGAAAGGCAGTTATACCGTGGAGGCATCCTTTGTTATGGCGATTACGCTGTGGGTCATCGTATCCTGCATTCAGTACGCCTATCTGATACATGATGAGACCACAGGCGCCATGGTTTTGCAGGAGCTGATCGAGATCGCCCGGCATGACGAGGAGGGGCGCACGATGAAGGAACTGGCGGAAAATGGCGGGCGGCTTGCCGGAAAGCCCTTTTCCCTTCCGGAATATGCCTTTGAGCTGGATCAGACGCCTTTGACCGTGCATGGGAGTGTGCGGGGCGGAGCGTGGGGCATGGAAATACGCATGAGCAAGTTTAACCCGGAAGAATTTTTGAGGGTGACAACGCTGTTTGAAACCAGAGATTATGCCGGGGACCAGAAAAAAAGAAGATTTGACAGGAGCAGAGGAATGAAGATCAGTTATAAGCGGGAGATGAAACACAATTACATGATGATAGACCCGGAGACAGAGGAGGCTGAGGGCTATGAACGCGAGATGCTGGAGGGGAACCATATAGAGGGACTGTTGAAATTTCAGGTTCGTCACATAGACAGCAGAAGCTATTACTGCTATGAAATCACCTCCAGGCAGCCCCTAAGCCGTTTGTTTGAGCACAAAAGCATGAAGCTGACCGAGATACAAAATCTGATATTTGGCATTGCCCGTACGCTGGATCATATGGAAGCTTATCTTCTGGGGGAGGAACAGATTCTGTTGAAACCGGAATATATCTACGCCGACCCAGAAAGTCTTACTGTGATGTTCTGTCTTGTGCCGGGAAGCCGATTTGATTTCATGGAAAGTCTGACGGAATTGCTGCGATATCTGCTTGGAAAGGTGGATCACCAGGACAAGGAGGCGGTGGTTGCGGCATACAGGTTGTTCCAGGAAAGCCAGAAAGAAAATTACAGTTTAGAGGATCTGTTGAATGTGCTGAGAAGCAGCAAAGCCTCCGCAAAGCCGGAGGAAACAGGCGAGGGAGAGGATGAGGGAAGTCCGTTTGGATTGAGAGAAGAGGGGGAGAAACGGTGGGAGGAGGAACCGGAATGGAGTGATAAGGATCGAGGTACCATAGATTCGGTAGAGGAGAGCGGTTTCTTCCGCCTGGGCCCAGGACAGATGTTATTCCTGGGAGCCGTTTTTCTGGGCGGACCGGCGTTGCTGTGGTTTTTGTGGGGAACCGAGGGAATTATCAGGAATTTTTTATGGCTGATTGCTGCGGATATAGGGGCGATTGCTATGCTGACGATGCCTGAGGTATTCAAAAGGAGCAAGCACGGGAAAGTGTCGGAGCAGCAGGAGGCGGAAGGCAGTCAGGCGTGGAAGTTGTCTCTGGCGCAGGAGGATATGGATAGCTGTGAAGGTATTTCCTGTGAGAACACACCCGCGGCGGAAACGGATTATAAAAGCTCTGACACCGTCCTTTTACGTGATCTGGATGAGAATGTGGAGGTTCGAAGGCTGGTCAGCCTGGACAAGCAGACAGAGGATATACCGATTCCCTATTTTCCATTTATTATAGGAAAGCAGGGGGATCTGGTGGATTATGTTTTGGATAAAAATACGGTCAGCCGCCTCCATCTCAGGATAGACCACACCGATCTCGCCTACCAGTTTACCGATCTGAACACGACCAACGGCACCAGGGTAAGAGGCCATATGCTGGAAGCCAACGAAGCAGTCAGCGTGATGCTGGGAGATGAGATTTATATTGCTGATTTAGGGTATTTGTTTTTATAGCAAATCAATTCCCTTATTGTGGTAGAGAAATACCAAAATATTACAAAAAACTTAACAAAAGGGTTATTATATGTTAAAATAATTCATATCGCCATAAAGGAGATAGGGCATGAGATACATACACGGCAAAAGAATACCATACGTCAATTTGACAATTATCGCTGTCAATATTGTCTATTTCTTGTTTTTAGAGATAGTCGGTTCCACATATGACACGGATTTCATGAGAAGGTTCGGAGCCATGTATGCACCTGCTATAGTCGGAGACCATCAATACTACCGGCTTTTAACGTCTGTTTTTATGCATTTTGGCATCGAGCATATTGCCAACAACATGTTGATTCTCTTTATCCTTGGGGATCATCTGGAGCGTGTGATGGGCAGGGTCAAATATCTCATACTATATCTGGTCTGCGGAGTCGGGGCCAATATTGTCTCTCTTTTAATGACAGAGCAGTCTCAGTTCGGATTTGTAGTATCCGCGGGGGCTTCCGGAGCCGTGTTTGGCGTCATCGGCGGGCTGGTTTACGTTGTAGCCGTCAACAAAGGCAGGCTGGAAGATTTGAGTACGCAGCAGCTGGTTATTGTGGTTATTTTATCTCTGTATTTTGGATATGCCAGTGGAAATGTCGATAATGTAGCACACATAGCGGGCCTGGTGCTGGGAATCCTGGCAGCGGCAGTATTGTATTGGAAGCCGAAACGACCTGCGAATCGTGGTTACTGGAATTAGACCGTGAAAAGGGAGGTGATGACATGAGAGACAACGATTGCATATTTTGCAAGATAGCGAATGGGGAGATACCATCCTCCACCATATATGAAGATGAAGATTTCAGAGTGATTCTTGATCTGGGACCCGCGTCAAAGGGACACGCACTGATTCTGCCGAAGAATCATTACAAAGATGTGTGTGAACTGGATTCTGAGACGGCGGCAAAGATTCTTCCGTTAGCTGGCAAAATAGGTGCGGCTATGAAAAAGGGACTGGGCTGTGCTGCCTTTAATCTGGTACAGAACAACGGCAGAGAAGCAGGCCAGACTGTATTCCATTTCCATATGCATATCATACCGCGTTATAGTGACGGACCGGCTATGGTCACTTGGGAACCGGGAAAGGCAGGTTCGGAAGAATTAGCCCAGACGGCAGAGACAATCAAGGCGGCACTATAATCATAGGAGAATAAACATGCAACAAGATCAAGATATGCAGTTGCAATCCATGTATGATACTTACCAGGCCGTTTTGCGTACGATAGCCAGAAATCGTGGGATACCGGTGGACGATATAGAAGATATGCTTCAGGAAACCTATATCGCATATTACCGGAAATATCCGTTAACTTGGAACGAATCACGAAAGAAAGCCATGCTGGTAAAAATCTTGAAGCGTAAGTGTATCGATTTTTACAGAAGAAACAGTCACTATGTGAAAGTAAGCATGGATGATGAAGAGTCATTGGATGAGTTGGAACTACTGACACAAACTCTGGTTAAGGATTCGTTAGATTCTGTTATCAACAATGAAACTTATCGTGAGGTCAGGGCCTGTATTCTGGGCATGAAGAAGGACTGGCGGGACGTGGCGTTTCTGTATTTTGTAGAAGAATTCGAGATCAAAGAGATTTGTATGATTCTGGAGATATCGGGAACGGCATGCCGCTCCCGGACATCAAGAGCCAGAAAATATCTGAAATCAGAGCTGAAGCACTTGCTCAACATTTAATTCTGGGCGGCCTCTTCAAGCAGGTTGATAATGGTCTCAACAGCATTGGTCAAGGGGCCGGTTCCCATAGCCTGGATAAAGGACCGACGGTTTTCGTAGGTATCGCTCACAGCCTGATACAAGGTCTCGGCTGTCAGCGCTTCTTCTTCCAGCACAGTGCTGAAGCCCTGTTTGGAAAATGAGTTGGCGTTTAAGATCTGATCACCTCTGCTGGCAGCTGCCGACAGCGGAATCAGGATATTGGGCTTTCTGAGAGCCAGTATCTCACAGATCGAGTTGGCGCCGGCCCTGGAGATCACCAGATCAGAAGCAGCAAACAGGTGTTTTAACGGAGCATCTACATATTCGTATTGGACATATCCTTCCGTACCGATCAGGCTTTCGTCAAGATTGCCCTTTCCACAGATATGTATGACCGAAAAGTCATGCAGCAGCTGAGGAAGTGCCTGGCGGACTACCGTGTTGACAGTTACGGAACCCAGACTTCCGCCGATAACCAGAAGGATGGGGCGGTTGGAGGATAAATTGGTATACTGGAGCCCGGCAAGACGGTCGCCCTTCAGCAATTCTGCCCGTATGGGAGAACCTGTTAAGACAGCTTTATCCTCTGGCAGATAAGCCAGGGTCTCCGGGAAATTACAACAAACCTTGCTGGCAGAAGGGATACAGAGTTTATTGGCCAGCCCGGGAGTCATATCAGATTCGTGGATAATCACCGGTATTTTATAATGCTTTGCAGCTAAAACTACGGGTACGGCCACAAAGCCGCCTTTGGAGAAAACCACATTCGGTTTGTATTTCTTCATCAGTTTTAGTGCTTCAGCGTAACCTTTCATCACGCGGAATGGATCAGAGAAGTTTTTGACATCAAAATATCTCCGAAGCTTTCCTGAGGATATTCCATCGTACGGTATGCCCGCCTGCTCTATGAGCTTGCGTTCCATCCCCTGGTAAGAACCAATATAGTGGATTTCATAACCCAGTTCCCGCAAAGAGGGAATCAGCGCCAGATTTGGGGTAACATGGCCGGCTGTACCACCACCGGTTAGGATGATTTTTTTCATTTTGTTGCCTCCAGCTTTCATAAAGATAGAATCCACGGCGATTCTTCCGACTGAAAGACTCGGGCGCGGATCATAGACTGAAACAAATCTATGATATAATAGTAAACGTTAGACATAAAAAGTCAACCCCAAAGAGTGTGGTAACTTTAGGATAACATGTAATAAAGAGGTGCAGTGTGAACGGAAAAGACAAACCACCATCAGAAGATGACCTGATCAAAAATATCATGCAGGATGCTTTTGGCATGAGTTCCAGGGAATGTCTGAAAGAATACGAAGAAGCCGAAGAGCATCCGGATCTATCCCCGGAGCTTCAAGCTCCATCCAACGGCTATCAACGAATCAAAGACATCATCGACCTGGAAGGCATCCCATCCTACGCCGAAACCAAAGGCAACAAGATAGTCAGAATCAAAAAGATCATGCGTCCTTTGGTGGCGGTTGCGATAATAGGGAGCGTGATGTGGATATTCGCAATGGGAGCTGCGGGGCAGAAGTTTTATGGGTATCGAAGTAGAATTAGATCAGATATAGGAAATAATGTGGTCTGGAACAATGACTCTGCATTAGTTAAAGTAACGGCAGAAGAGGAAGCATATGAAGCAATTTATGAGCAGTTAGGGATTGCAGTAATTCAATTGTCATATAAGGCGGATGGTATGCAGTTTGAAAAAGTAATTATAGAAAATGGCCATTCTAATATGCAATTTTTATATGGAGACGCTATAATTAATTTTTCTCAGGTAAATTCTAATGTGGCAAAGTCTGACAATATAATATCAGACCCCAATGAAAGCCAAGAAATACCTAATGAATGGCTTCAAAAGGATATTAATACTAATCACCATATAATTGACAGTAATAGCGTTGAATATAATGCTATATTAGAAATAGACGGGGAAATTTATCACTTATATGGTGTATTTGATGACGAGAATGAATTTATTAAAATTGTACAGGGATTAAGCTTTTATAAAAAATAAAAGCTTTTATAGGGAAGGAAACTGCAGATGGGAGTTAAAAAAAATTTTAAGGGGAATATTGGTTTGTTTAATTATAAGTTCTATGATGGGACTTACAGTACTTGCAGATGATTTTGATTGGAGTAGATTTCCTTGTGTAACACCGGATTCAGTTTTATTACCACCAGGACAAGCTAAATCAGATGTATGGTACTATCCTAAACAAAGAGGCGATTATATTGCGGGAGCCAATTTAAGCATATCTGATGAAGGTAATGGAACGATCGGGATTTTTGCTCAAACATTGACTCATTATCCTATAGATAAATGTAGGATGAGAGTATATTTAGATCGCTGGTATGAAAATAAAAATGCTTGGGAGAATCTTGATTATTGGGATATCACTTTTTTAAAAGAAAATGAGGAAAGCGGTGTACTAACTATGCCTACAATATATTTTCATGCATACGACTTGCCTACGGGATATTATTATAGGTTAAGAGGATTGCATGCAATATGGGTAAATGGCACAACAGAAGGATTTTCTACACAGACAGATGGTATTAAGCTTATAAAGTAACTTTTAAAAACAGATAAGGGACAATATCTTTGCATGATATTGCCTCTTATTGAAAAGCCGAGATATATACAGTACAATAAACAAAACTTGGAGGAAAAGAGCATGCTGAAATTAGATTTTTCAAGAGGATTGGATAACGGAAGATTAACAGATGTCGAAGCGATGCACATTTTAAAAGAAGAACTGGAAAAAGGCATTAAGAGCATGAACGAGGAACCATTGTTTACAATTGAAGAAGCGTGGAAGGAGATTGACGCAATTTAGGAGAACAGATGAAAGAACCAAAGAAGTATAAGATACATTTAACATCAGAGGCTAAAGGAGATATTTTAGAGCCAAAAAAGTATATTTTGAATACATTTAAGTATCGAGAGACAGCAGAGCGATTTACAGAAGATATCAGACATACTATATTACAGTTAACCCTTTTTCCTGCGGCCTACCCCAAGACAGGGGTGTTGATTCAAGGAGATGAGGTATATTATAAGCCTCACAATACATATTTGATATTCTATGTTATTAAAGAAGAAAGAGTCATTATAATACGAATTATAAAAGACAGAATGTACTGGCACCCTATCATCAGGCGCACTCATTTGATCTAATGGAGTCTATTTATCAGATATTCTTTACAATCCTTACAAGATACAGTCACAATATTTTACCCGTAACAAAATAAATATCAACTATAATTGCATGATCTCAAAAACATTGAAGCGTTGTAAAAAACATTGAAAATATCACCTATAAGTAATATAATTAAGTAATTGAAATGGTTTTTAGAATGTAAAATGGAGGAATTTTTATGAATGACAAATACAACTCTGGTATAGACGAATTTAAAGAGATCTTTGGCGACAGTATCACAACTTCAGATATCGTTTCCGCCGCCCTTTTAGGCCAAATATCAGCCGAAATCGTGGCACGCCGAATTGAAATGAATATGACACAAAAAGAATTTGCAAAATATCTGGGAGTCACGCAGGGAATGGTTTCCAAATGGGAAAGCTCTGATTACAATTTCTCCATAAAGACCCTTGCCGATCTGGCAACAAAATTAAATATGATATTAAAAGTTGAACTGAGCAATTCCGAGTCCATAGAGAGCCCGCAAGAGAATACTTGCCAATCATAATAGTATTTTTAATTGGGCAGTCAGTGAGGTGTCATGTCATTCCATCTAAATTTATAAAAAGAGAGCAAATGTGGTTGCGTTTGTTTAATAAAGATAGTGATGACAGACATAAATATGACACGGAAAGTAATCAAATAAACGATCCATTATTAAGGTAGTAATATTGGTATTTATACACCGGATTTTGAAAATAATTTGTTTCATTAACAGATATTAACCGTGTGCAGTTCGAGGCGGTTAAATATGAAACGATTTCAATTAGGAAATCGCAGTGTTTTATTTTTAATTCATGAAGCAGAGTGAATGTGAACATTTAATTCCCTCGAAATCGGTGGAATTAAAAATAGAGGATTTTAAAAAGCCAGATATAGGGGAAAATACAGACATAGCAGTTATTTCAACAAATACTGAGAACTAAAAGTATGATGCGAATGAATAACAATCAAAAAAATAATGTGCAAAGTTTTGAACTTAGTACAATACAAGAAATTATGGAGGGCTTCATGGAAACAGATAAAAAATTAAAAGCACGAGTTACTGCCAAAGAAATAGAGATTTCCGTTATCTCTGGTGGTTATTATGATGACTATATCTCACTGACAGATATCGCAAAATATAAAAGTGGAGATCCGGCGGCAACCATCCAACACTGGATGAGAAGTCGTGATGTGATCGAATTTTTAGGATTATGGGAAATATTACATAATCCAGACTTTAAACGCCTCGAATTCGAGGGGGTTAAAGCAAGAGCCGGCACGAATGCATTCGCGTTGTCACCAAAACGTTGGATTAAGACGACGGCGGCAATTGGAATGTACCCTATGTCTGGTCAAAATGGTGGTATTTTTGCACAGCGAGATATTGCTTTTAAATTTGCTTCTTGGATATCCGCTGAAGGTTAACTATCTATTATCAGAGATTTACTTGTGTAGCGGAAGCGGATGCGCTAAATGTAGCAATGTTTGGCAGGACAGTTTTTGGCCTATGGAGTATGGAAAAAACGCTATGTACGTTTAGGGTTTACACCCTGTAGTAATTATGATACAATACATTCACCCACAAAAGGAGCGTGATGTTATGACGGATAATGAGCTGTTACTAGCTTTATCAGAAATGCTGGACAGGAAGTTGGAACCTATTAAGAGAGATACTCTTGATATCAAAGTTACATTAGAAAATGATGTAATGCCTCGCTTACAAAATATCGAAAACTGTTATACAAGTACCTACAAGCGGTATCAGTCAGGGGCTAACCAGATTGAGGCCATGCAAAGTGATATAGACCTTATGAAGATGGTTATCACAGAGCATAGTAAAGAGTTTCAAAAAATTTCATAAATTATTACAGAGTGTAAATTTATTGAGTTATCAAGGATTTACACTCTTTTGATTTTAGGAATGTGGTTCAATCGCGATTTCAACCTCCCCCATACAACATCCGCAAGACAGCAGGATGGAGGAAGCACCGCAGCCGAGGTCATGGCAGAGAACGCTTCCAGTGTTTTGCTAAAAGAATCGGAGCAAAATGCTGCGGTATCAAATAAGGCCACAGGAACCTCACTTTCATGAGTTCTCCTGTGGCCCATTATTCACTTACTCTTCATCATACATCAAATCATTAATCTTACTCTTAATCAAATCCGCCTTCGCCCCAAACACAGCCTGTATACCGCCCTTTACTTCCAATACGGCGACGGCGCCTTCGTTTTTGATGGCTTCCTTGTCAACCTTGGAGACGTCTTTGACGGCTACGCGCAGACGGGTGATGCAGGCGTCGCAGTCTTCAATATTCTCCTGGCCGCCGAGGGCTTCCAGGACGCGCATGGCGGTTTCGGCGATGGAGCCTTTGGTCTCGACGTTGACCTCGTCACCTTCATTTTCGCGTCCGGGTGTCTGGACCTTGAACTTGGTGATGAGGAAGCGGAATATGACGTAATAGAGGGCAAACCAGAATATGCCTACGATCACTACATAGATCCAGTGGGTTTTGGCATTGCCCTGCAGGATACCAAACAGTGTAAAGTCGATAAAACCACCTGAGAAGGTGTTGCCGATACGGACACTCAGCAGATCGGCGATGGCGAAGGATACGCCGTCCAGGAACGCGTGGATCACGTACAGCCAGGGCGCTACGAACAGGAACATGAATTCCAGCGGTTCTGTGATACCTGTCAGGAATGAGGTCAGCGCGGCGGAAAAGAGAAGTCCGCCTACGATCTTTCTGCGGCCCTTGGGTGCGCAATGGTACATGGCCAGCGCGGCGCCCGGCAGACCAAACATCATGGTATCAAAACGGCCGGCAAAGAATCGTGTGCCGTTGCTGAACATGCCTGTAAATGTGGGATCAGCCAGCTCTGCGAAGAAGATCTTCTGAGCGCCGGCCACGGTCTGGCCCGCAACCACTGCGGTTCCGCCCAGCTCCGTATACCAGAACATGGGATAGATCATGTGGTGAAGTCCCACGGCTCCGCACAGACGCATGAGGAAACCGTAGAGGAATGTGCCCAGAACTCCCATACCGGCGATGGCTGTCCCGGCGTGGGTAAGCAGCATCTGGAACGGCGGCCACACGATATAAAACGCGGCGCCCACAAAGATAGCCGCAAAGGAGGATATGATGGGAATAAAACGGGAGCCGCCGAAGAATCCCAAAAACTGCGGCAGCTGGATGTTGCGGAATCGTCCGTGGAAGTAAGTGACCAGACAGCCGATCACGATGGAACCGACGACACCGGTGTCGATGGCGTTGCCGTCAGGATTAAATATGCCCAGCAAAGCGCCGATGGTGGCATTCATGACGAGGAAGGCCACAGCCGCAGCCAGACCAGCCGTGCCCTTGTCCTTCTTGGCAAGTCCTACGGCCAGACCGATACACATGATCAGCGCCAGATTGGCAAACACGATGTTGCCTGCCGCGCTCATAATCTGGAACAGCGCCTGCAGAGCGAACACATTTAAGACAGGGTAAGCCTCTATGGTGGTCGGGTTGGACAATGCACCGCCGATACCAAGCAGCAGACCGGCTGCCGGCAGGATCGCGATGGGCAGCATAAATGCTTTTCCTAATTTTTGCAGTTGTTTAAACATATTGACATCTCCTTCTCGTTTAAGGACTCGTGGTATTCATGATGTGGTAGATCAGATAACCCTGCTCGTCCTTGGTGATGCTTCTTCCGAGTCTTTTTTTCACATAGCGGTTGATGAGTCTCACACAGGCATACGCCTCCGGAAATTGTTTTTTGCCGATGTTATAAAAAATAATTGTCGTCCCTTGACTGGTCGGCCGGGTCCATGATTCTGCGGATGAAGAACTGCAGATGTCTGACCAGGCGGCTGTAGGGAAGCGACTCGGTATCCAGCGTTTTGCCGAAATACTCTTCTATGATGCTCAGAATATCCGGTATCATGCGGGTGGCTTCCAGCGTGACTGCCAGTTGCTGATCCATGGAAGCGTTGACGATGTGAAGGGTGATAAAACCGATCTCATCCTCGGAGATACGGACCTGGGTCCGTTTCCATATGATCTCTGCGGCCATCTGAGCCAGTTCAAATTCTTTCCGGTAAAACTGTTTGATATCGACCAACAGCGGGTTTACGCAGGCGATTCCAGCTTTTTCACGTTGAAGCGACAGGCTGATATGGTCCGTCAATGTGAGATAGATGCTTTCATTTAACTCCAGCCCGGTATCCTCGATCATTCTTATGATCTCCTCAGACAACTCCAGATAGATGGGCGGCATATCATCGATTAAGGATTTTAGTTTGCTCATCACGGTTCCGTCTTTTAAGACAAACAGCTTTTCCACCTTCCCAGGCTCAACCGTGTCTCCGGCCTTCTTCGCAAATGCCAGTCCTTTTCCGATTGCCACCATCTCGTGCCCGTCATCATCCTGTGTCACAACAACATTATTATTATAGATTCTTACAATTTCCATGCAC
>Ga0192243_10306_pt1 | contig 18998 bp, 19 predicted proteins | sample Koala_Koa27_K3_FD_131233 | JGI IMG/M metagenome (GOLD analysis project Ga0192243, IMG submission 131233) | Enriched cells from koala feces incubated with labeled cellulose particles, San Francisco Zoo, California, United States - Koala_Koa2-7_K3 ... | reverse complement strand
TCAACTCATTAATGCGGACCCCCTTCTGTCCATGGAAATCTACAGTTTCAAATATTCCATCCAAATGTTCGATCATGTTCCACCTCATTTTCTTTCCGGCATAAACTAAGCAATATTTGAAGCTTATACCGCAACAATTGTAAAGCAAATTTTTTTGTAGTCTGTTATCTTTAAAGCATCAAATTATTTTTGTAGGAGGTCAAAATAAGTGAGAGAATATCATGTTGCATTGTCGGGCAATGACCGGGCGGCGGGTACAAAAGAGGCCCCTCTGCGCACCATATCCAAAGCCGCCGGGCTGGCGGAAGCCGGAGATACGGTTATCGTACACCAGGGAGTCTACCGCGAATGGGTAAAGCCTGCCCGCGGCGGCAGCAGTCCTATCTGCCGCATAACCTATCAGGCGGCGGAGAACGAAAAAGTAATCGTCAAGGGCTCCGAGCAGATTACCGGCTGGGAACCGTTAGAAGGCACCACCGTATGGAAGGTGAGTCTGCCCAATTCTTTTTTTTGGTGATTACAATCCCTATCAGGAGGTTTTATCCGGGGACTGGCTCATCTCCCCCGAAGACTTCTCCCTCCATCCGGGCGAGGTATACTTAAACGGCAAATCCTTTTACGAAGCCAGGACTCTGGAGGATGTGATGCAGCCCGTCATGCGCACGGATGGCGTGAATCCGCCATGGACCATGCACAGAGAACCGCTCCTGCACCCCGAGGATTCCATATACCAGTGGTATTGCCAGGCGGACGAGGAAATCACTACCATCTACGCCAATTTCCACGGGGCCGATCCCAACCGGGAGCTGACGGAGATCAATGTGAGAAAATGCTGCTTTTATCCTGACAAAACAGGCAGGAACTATATCACCGTGCAGGGCTTTGAGATGGCCCAGGCGGCCTGCCCCTGGACCCCGCCCACTGCCGATCAGCCGGGACTGCTGGGAGTGAACTGGAGTAAGGGATGGATTATTGAAAACAACATCATCCACGATGCCAAGTGCAGCGGCATCAGCATCGGCAAAGAGATGTCTACAGGACACAACGACTGCACCTTATATCACCGCAAGCCGGGATATCACTATCAGATGGAAGCCGTATTTGCAGCCAGACAGATCGGCTGGAGCAAGGAGACCATCGGCTCTCATATCATTCGGAATAATGAAATCTATGACTGCGGCCAAAACGGGATCGTGGGACATATGGGCTGTGTGTTCAGCACCATTGAGCGCAACCATATCTACAACATCGCGGTCAAACACGAATTCTTCGGCTATGAGATCGCAGGCATCAAGCTTCACGCCGCCATAGACGTGCAGATTCTCCGCAATCACATCCATCACTGTGCCTTAGGCACATGGCTGGACTGGCAGGCTCAGGGAACCAGGGTCAGCAAAAACCTTTACTATGGCAATGACCGGGATCTTATGATTGAGGTAACCCACGGCCCCTGTATTGTGGACAACAATATCTTTGCCTCTGATTACAACTTTGACAATATCGCTCAGGGCACCGCATATCTTCACAACCTCTGCTGTGGAACCATGCGGAAGGAGGCTGTTTTAGACCGGTCAACCCCTTATCATTACCCTCACTCCACAGAGATCGCCGGGGTATCCTTCGTGTACAGCGGGGACGACCGCATTTATCAAAACATATTCCTGGGCGGAGCTGTAACCTACACGCCCCAGTCCAAATACGGCACCTCCGATTACAACGGCCATCCGGCTTCCATGGAGGAGTACGTGGATACCATCACCTCCCTTGGCAACGGGGATCATGAACAATTCCAGAGCGTGTCCCAGCCAGTCTACATAGACAGAAACGTATATTTAAACGGCGCAGGCTCCTATGAAAAGGAAGCGGTCTTTTATATGAGCCCCAGCTCCCCCAACGTGAACATATCCGAGGAGGACGGCAGGGTTTATCTGGAGATCACCGTGGAACAGGGATTGCTGGATCTAAACACAAAGCTGTACGCCACCGATGATCTGGGCGCGCCCCGAATCACCGAAGCCATCTTTGACAGTCCCGAAGGGAATATGATTTCCTTCGATACCGACTATCTGGATCAGCCCAGGAACGCTCAGCCCACGGCAGGTCCCATCGAGACTCTGCAGGCCGGAGCCAATAAAATCCGAGTCTGGTAATAACCGGAGGCAGACGAAAGGGTGCTATAGTTATCATGGCACTATAGCACCTTCTCTGATCTCTTTTCTGTATTGAGTGGGGGAAACTCCCACGCATTTCTTAAAGGCCAGCGAAAAATAATTCGTATCCCGGTAGCCCACCATGCATGCGATCTGTCCTGTTTTCATGTTGGTGGTCTCCAGAAGGGATTTGGCCTGCTCAATCCTTTTTTCTCACCAGATATTCATTGCACCCCTCCCCTGTGACCCGTTTAAACAGACGGGAAAAATAGTTGGGCGTCAGATAAAAGGCTTCCGCGATGCTTGCCACAGAGATATCCTTTGAGAGATTCTCGTGGATATACCGTTTCGTTTTTGAGATGATTTCGTTGGTGTCCCGGGCCTGGTTTTCTAAAAGGTCCTCCATAAATTTACGCGTGATCTCACAGGACTCTCTGCGGTTTGCGTTCATCAGAGTGTTCATGAGAGAGTGAACCGTATTGCCGGAATTGTCCCCGGAGTCCACAAGATAGGAAAAGTTTACGGAGGAAGCGATCTCAAAGCAGCATTTCCGCACATAGGCATCCGAGATGTTATAGGAATCCGTGGCGGTACAAAAGGAATCAAAGGCCCTCATAACCTTGTCCGTATTCCCTACATTGCTGCTCATAAAGGTTTTCAGCTCCTCGTAGATCTCCCGGAACATCTCCAGACGGCTTTTGGTCTCCCTGGGTCTTAGGATGGTCTGCACCGCGTTCCTCTTCTGCTCCAGAAGCAGCATCGCTTCATTGTAGGAGATGTGCAGCTGGGAAAAGCCCTCCGCCTTGCTTCCCAACACCACCTTGACGCTGATCCCGCACTCCTGCATGATCAGCTCTGTAAAGTCCTCTATCAGAGTCTCCAGCTCATCGCTCTTCTCCGGTATCATGAGGACGGCTGCAAGATACCCGTTTCTCGTCTCGAAGGTGATTCCCTGCTTCCTGGCATCCACCACGCTGATCAGCAGACTCTTCATGGTGATGCGGGTAAAGGAAGCGTTGTCGTCGTCGATTTTCCCATTCCAGTCAATGGCCGGCACCAGCAGCGCAAGGCGCAGGGCCGCATGTTCCTCGTACTCGTAGATCTCGGTCAGAGTTTTTATCTCATCCCGGGGCACCTCCCGGTTTGCCAGAAAATCATTCATCATCTTTTCCAGATAAGACTGCTCCGCGATCCCGCGGATGCGCTGCCTCTGCTTCTCTGCCGCGGCCTCCTCCCCGTTGGCCTCCAGATCCCGGATCAGCTTTTCGACAGTCTGAATCAGGTAATCCTCGTCCACCGGCTTTAATAAGAATTCATCCACCCGCATACGCAGACATTCCCTGGCATAGTCAAAGGAATCATAGCCGGTGAGAACTATGATTTTGACGTCCCTGTTGCTCTCCCGGATGTTGGAGATCAGCTCCAGCCCGCCTACCTCCGCCATGCGGATATCGGTGATCATGATGTTGGGCTGTTCTTTTTGAAAAATTTCAAAGGCTTCCTGGCCGGAGGCGGCCATAAACACCTCGCTCACTCCCAGGCGGTCCCACGGCACAACCATGCGGATTCCCTGGCGTATAATTCTCTCATCATCTACAATCAGCGCTTTATACATGGCAATCCTCTCTCCTCTGCACCCAATCCTGACCGGGTATCAGCACCTCAACAGTGACTCCTCCCGCAGCGTTGGAATGATAGAACAAGCCGTATCTTTCTCCGAAAAGCAGCTCAATCCGGCGGTTTACGTTGTGAACGCCATAACCCATGTTCTCGTCATAGTCGGATATGCGGTCGTTCATGCTGGCGATTTGCGCCTCGGACATCCCCTGGCCGCTGTCCTGCACGGTGATTTTCACATCCCGTCCTTCGGCCGCTACGGATATGGCGATATGACCCTGTTTTCCCTCCTTGACCTTGATGCCATGGTAGATGGAATTCTCCACCAGAGGCTGCAGCGTCAGCTTGGGAATCCGCACATGGTCAAATTCCTCTGACGAGACAACCTCGTAGGTCAGGGTATTGCCATAGCGCATCTGCTGGATGTAAAGGTAGTTCCTGATATGGGCCAGCTCCTCCGACAGATTGATGATGTCCCTGCCCTTGCTGAGACAGGTCCGGTAGTAGGCCGCCAGAGCCTTCACCATGTTGGAGATCTCCGTATTGCCGTCCATGACCGCCTGCCAGTGAATGCAGTCCAGGGTATTGTAGAGGAAATGGGGCTGGATCTGTGACTGAAGAGCATTAAACCGAATCTGATCCGCCTGCTTCTGCTCCTCCTTTACCTGTTCCATGAGACTTAGAATGGTCTCCATCATGCTGTTAAACCCTTTGGTAATCCGCTCCATATCCGGGTCCTGTTCCTCCTGGACGAGCCTGGCGGACAAGTCCCCCTTGGATACCGTATCCATAACGGCAGCCACATTTTCCCACGGCATATAGGCTCTGTGGATCATGCGGACGGCGATCTTCAGCATGATGGCCGTAAGAATCAGCATCATGGCCACCGACACCGCAATGCTGAGAATATTATCGCGGCACATGGAATAAAGGCTGATGGAAGTTACGTAGGTGTAATTCCAGTTTTTGAGCTTCCTGTAGATATAGAACTTTCCGTTCTTCCAGTAAGAGCCCTCGTTGCCAGTAATGGCCGACACGTCCTCCCTGGTCCCTATCTTTTCGGGAATGCTGCAGGATACCACCGTGCCGTCGTCATAGAGAAAATAATTATAGGTATCGGGGTGTTCTTCGTTCTCCTCCAACAGCTGCCCCAGGTCCGGATCGTTGATGTTCATATACAGCAGTCCTATGTACTCGTCCAGCTTTGTCCCCGAAAATACCGGCTGGTATATCATAAGCTCATACTGGTTGGTCCGGCTGAACGTGGTGTTGTAGGTCATGGTGCGCATGCTTGTACTTTTTCTGGACAAGCGTATACTGTTGTTGATCTCCTCCATAATCTGCTTTTGCAAGCCCTGTTCATTGCTGGGTACGGAATTTCCCTTCACATAGCTTTTTGTGCCGTCCTCGGACAGGATGCCGATAAAGTTCATGTTCTCCCACATGACGAAGGCGTTCTCCAAGGCTCTCTGCATGTAGAGAAAATTCCCATAGGGTTCATCATTTTGCAGATAATCCTGCACATCTGCATCAATCATCAGCGCCCAGAATATGGCCTGATACTGATTAAAATTATTCTCAGTGCTGTAGGCCATGGTCTGAACCTTCTCCTCCACCAGCCGTTTAGAGGATTTTACAATGGAGCGGATGGAGAAGGTGATGGTCAGTACCAGAAGAAATACCACTGAAATCATCAGGGCGCTGGAGATAAACAGGCACATCTTCTTATCGAATTTCCATGTATTATATTTTCCGATCAGCGTTTCCCGAATACTCGGTTTTTTATGATTCATATGCTCGTTCCTTCCGGTTTCTTATCACTAATTATAAAAAGGAACGAGCTGATTGTCAAATAAGGATATTATTTTACTTATTTATCCGAATATTCCGGTGATCCGATCCCAAATCCGTTTGAATACCGCTGTAATTCTGTGCCACAGGCCCACGTCCGCTTTCGCGGGCTCGATGTCCACCGCGTTGGTGTTGAGGTCCTCGTCGGTGATCTCCTCCGTTCTTAATATCACCTGGATACTGGTCGGCGTTTTGTTCTGGTCTGAGGTAAAGGAGATTAAATCCGCCTCCGCGTCCATGTTCAGCACGTTGGTATCGTCCTCGATCTTATCCAGCTCTGCCTTGACGCTGTTGCGCATGCTCTCGTTGGCATCGTGAATCTTATCTAAGGTTCCCCGGTCGTCTAAGTTGTCAAAGATCCTGATGAGTCCGTCTAAGGTCTGCTTGGAGCCGCTCTCCAACGGGCCACGGATGTTCTTTAACGTCTCGTGTATGCTGCGGATGGAGGCAGTCAGGCTTGCGCCGCCCTGGGCCAGAAGTCCGGCGGTGGCAGCCGTGTCGTCCAGCAGCTGATCCAAGTCCTCTTTATTGTTGTTGAAGGTCTGATTCAGCTCGTTGATCCTCCAGATGGTATCGCTCAGGGTGCCGCACACATCGCCCAGCTCAAAGGCCAGATCCTGGCTGTTATCGAAGGCGTCCTCCGTCAAATCGCTGTTTAACAGGCCCCTGACGTTGCTGATCACCTTTCTGGTCTGCTTGGTCACGTCTTTTACTTTTTTGGTGTAGCCTACGAGCTGGGAATAGTTACCGACAAACTCCTCTGGCTTCATATTTTCCAGCTTTTCAATCAGAGCCGCCATCTTATTCTGTGAGTTTCCGGAAACACTCGACAATTCATCCAGCAGTTCAATCAAATTTCCGATATTTTCCATCATCTCATCAGGATCAAACTCACCGGTTGGGACATCCCCCAACGCTACATCGGCGCTCGAAGGGCTTCCGATCTTCACATGCGTATCCAGCACGCTTCCCGCCATGGAGTCCATATCGTTTAAAATCTCATTAATATCCCCCAGCAGATCTCTCATATCATCCACATCGGAGGAACTCAGTCTGCCCTGAACATCATCCAGATTCTCCTCCAGCTCTCCTAACCTTCCGGCCAGCTCCGTCAGATGATCCCCCGTTACCCGGAGCGCTTTCACCATCTCGTCGGTGCTGTCGCTGATATCGTCGATGGCCTCCTTGTTGGCGTTGATATCCGGTTCTATGGCAGTCAGCCGCGCATTGAGGGCATCCGCGTCGGCCAGGCTCTTATCCACATTGGCGGTGATGGAATCCTTGGCCCGGTCCAGACTTTCCCTGGCCTTCTGCAAGTCCTGAAGGCCGGATTTGGCGGAATCCATCCCCTCCGTGGAGTCGGCCAGCTGGGCGATCAGCTGGTTTAAGCTGTCCACCAGCTGATCCGTGGAATCGTACATGGTATCCTTGACTTCCTTGATATCCTTGACTTCCTTAATCTGGTCCAGGGTTCGCGGCACCATCATCATGATCACGCCTGAGGACGTAAAGTCGCTGGTTCCGATCTCAATTCGAAACGTCTTCTCCTGTCCCGGAACCGCCATAAAGACCACGGCCTTGTAGGTTCCGATCTCCTGAAGCTGGGACCCTTCCGCCCGTATGCTGTTCACATCCTCCATATCCACCATGGCGGCTACCTGAAGCAGCATGTTGTTCCTGTAATACTCCCTGGCCTGATCATTGGGCATACAGTGGATCTCGATCTCCACCAGGCCGTCGGCGTGCAGAAGCGCAGGGGCCTCCACCGGCACGCCGTTCAGCCTATAGGACACATCAAAGTCCCAGGGAAGCGTGACCTGCTCCTGATCCAGACGGCATTCATAATAAAAGCGCTCTTTGGTGTCCTCCGGCAGCTGCCAGACCACGCCGTCCTCGGTGAGCTGGGGCTGAGCGTCATTGGACATATTGATCACCTTGTCGTAGGTGCCAAAATCCGTGAAGGTGCGGGTGCCGTTGAGGCTGCAGCCCTTTACGATGTTGACCTCCTGCACCTTTCCGTAATAATCCAGATTCACATACAGCGACTCGTCGGTGTCAACGGTGGGAGGTCCTGCGTAGACGGACGAGGCCATCAGACTTCCGGTTATCACCGTGATCAATACCGCGGACGCGGCTCGATATCTAATCTTCCTCAGAATCTTCATCTTCATCCTCCCCTTCCTGATCCTCCGGCTTGTGGAAGCCTGCAATCAGCGTTTTGATTTTTGTTTTACAATGGCTGGCTGACTCTTTAAATGTCTCCACAGAGATTACCCGCTCTCTGGCCCGCACCAGCTCCTTATCGATGGCCACCAGAAGCACAGGCAGCAGGAACACCACCATGAACATACTGATCATGGCTCCTCTCCCGATCAGATGGCCCAGATCCGCGATGGCCTGAACGGAAGATATCATGTACAGTCCGTATCCCACGATCGTCAGGATCAGACCCGACGTCAGGATGGACAGCAGACTCATGGAGATGGTCTTTACGATGGCGGTCAGCTTATCGGCATAGATCTGACGGTTATCCACGTAGTTGTTGGTCAGCAGGATGGAATAATCCACCGTGGCCCCCAGCTGCAGACAGCTGACGATAATATATCCCAGATACAGCATATCTCCCCCTGCAACATAAGGCAGAGCCATGTTAAAAAAGATCGCCACCTCAATGGGGATTAAGACCACAACCGGAACCAGAACCGATTTAAACGTCAGCATAACCACCAGAGCAACTCCCAGGATTGACAATATATTAACGAAGTTATAATCCTTGGTGATGATATCCTTGATATCCTGTGTGGAGGGCGTCACCCCCCGTCACATAGGAGTCCTCCGGGTAATATTCCGTCACGATAGAGCGGATCTCATCTGAACACTGAAAGGCGAAGTCGCTCTCATCCGACGTCCTGATATAGACCATAATTCTGCTGTAATTGTCGGTGTGCAGCAGGCTTGTGGCGCTCTTTGGCAGAATGCTCTCCGGCACGCCCACAGGCAGGGTTCCGGCGAGGGAGGTCACGGATTTGGTGTAGTAGAGATCGTCGATCACATCCGTCAGCTCTTTTTCCTTCACCATGCTGGTGTTGGGCACCAGAACCAGAATCAGATTGCTCTTGCCAAACCGGTTGTTGATGTCCTGCTCATCCTTATAGACCTGGGTGCCGGGGCTGGACCCCAGCGCGCTGTTTCCAAAGATAAACTGGTTCATATTCTGGGCTGCGTAGGCTGGAATCGCCAAAAGGGCGACGACGATCAGCACCACGTAGCGGACCTTAAATACCAGCTTTCCGATTCTCTCGTAGGCCGTCGGCACAAACTGGCGGTGGGCCGTCCTCTCCACCCGGTCCCCCCATTTTAAGATTAATGTGGGCATCAGAAGGATGACGGTCAACAGACTGATGACGATCCCCTTGGCGAGCACAAAGCCCATATCCTTGCCGATATTAAACCGCATCAGCATCAGGACGATAAATCCCACGATGGTGGTCGCCCCGCTGGCAAGAATCGACGCCAGAGAGTGCTTCAGCGCGCGGGCCATGGCGGTCTCCTTATCCGGTGCCGTGGCCTTCTCCCTGATAAAGGAGTGGAGCAGAAACACCGAGTAGTCCATGGACACGGCCAGCTGCAGGATCGCCGCCACACTGAAGGTCAAAAACGAAATTCTATGTATGATAATATTGGTTCCCATGTTGATGATTATGGCTATGCCCATGATCATCAAAAACAACACCGGTTCGAACCAGGACGTGGTCGTCAGACACAGGATCACAGCGATCATAAACACGCCCATAGCCATAGCCAGCGAGATCTCCCGTTTCAGCGTCTCATCCAGAGATTTGTTCTGCACGGCGGAGCCTGCGAAATATCCACGGTCCCCCAGCATTTTCTGCATCTGCCTGATGGCCTTTCTGGTCTGGGGATCGGCGTCCCCCTTTTCAAAAATAATATCCATCACCGCATAATCGTCCCGGTAGTAATCCTGGATATCGTCGTAATTGATAAAGGAATTGGCACCGTAGATATTCGTCGAGGTGTCTGCCCACATCACCATATCCACACCGTCAATCCCCGCTATCTGGTCCTTGTAGGTCTTGGCCTCATACAGAGACACCGGGCCGATCATCACCCGGGCTGTCCCGGGATATCCAAATTCCTCCTCCATCAGGTTAAGCCCCGCCTTGGAAGGCGCATAGGCAGGAAGATACTCGCTGAGATCATAGTTCACTTCCACGAAGCAGACTGCGATACACGAGAAAAGCACAGCTATGGCGAAGACCAGTTCAATCCATTTTCCCTTTTTTAATGATCAGTTCGATCAGCGTCAGATGCTCGCGGGACTTTTTATCCATTCCTGTCACCCTCTTTTCCTTTTACGTCACTACCTTAATACCAAACGGCATTTTCGTAATTATACAATTGCCCTCAGATGACAGATTTTTAGACAAAAACCTCAATGTGTCCAAAAATAATTTCTATCGATTTTTCGCTTGCCAAATCTCTTGTTATCCGTTATAATGAATCTTACCAAAATCTTGGCGTTCTACAACTCTATTTTTTTATTCCGCATTCCGGACGTTTTCCCTTTCACTGTTATATCTGGGATCTGCCGCAGCGAGATGTAATTCTGCCTTTGTGCAGTTTACATAACTATACTATACCCATCAGGAGGTACGCATATGGTGTACGAACAATTTTTACATGCAGTCAGGGATTCCCTTGAGACAAGGCTGGGCGATGATTATCTGGTCACGCTGCGGCAGATTCCCAAAAACAACGGAGTGGTCTTAGACGGTGTCTGTATCCGCCGAGGCGCCGAGCTGGCCGCCCCCACCATCTATTTAAACCCCTACTATGAAGAGTATGAGGGAGGGATGGCGTTTGATGATATCATCGAAGAAATCGAGAAGCTGTACCATGACAATGAGGGGCTGGCCGCAGAGAAGTTTCGAAGCTTTTCTCACTTTCATCTGGCCAAAGACAGGATCGCCTACAAGCTGGTGAATGCGGACAAAAATCGAAAGCTGTTGGAGCATGTCCCCCACATTCCCTTCTGTGATCTGGCTCTTGTTTTTTATCTGTTTCTGGATTCTGATGACACCGGGCAGATGACGGCGCTGATCTTTAAGGGCCATCAGAAGCTCTGGAAGGTGGATACAAAGGAGCTGTATGACCTGGCGCGGGCCAACACCAGCCGTCTGTTTCCGGCGGTTTTGAAAAATATTGAGGAAGTGCTGAGAGAGATTGCGGCAGCCAGCCTGGGAGACCAGTATGAGGAGGATTATATTGACATGTCCGATGACGGCACGGAACCGGCCGTCCCGCTCTATATTCTGACCAATCATGCGGGACTCAACGGCGCCTGTTCCATCCTGTACGACGGAGTACTAAAAAACTTCGCAGACCAGTTGGAAAAGGACTTGTACATCCTTCCCTCCAGTGTCCACGAAGTGATTCTGGTTCCTGTGGGCGAGACCTTGAGTCCCGCGGAACTGCATCTTATGGTGAGCAGCATCAATCAGAGTGAAGTTCCTGTGGAGGACCGCCTCTCCGATCAGATCTATCTCTATACCAGATCCGATAATCAGATTATCCCTGTATCTACTTTTTCTGAATCAGACGAAATATCGAATCCATGATAAATATTGCCATCGCTATGGCGCCTGCAATCTGTAACGTTTCCATCAGATAATGATTGGCCTGACCGGGCATGTTGCCGATCATATGATATACGCTGCGGTAGATGGACGCTCCCGGCACCGAAGGGAGAATACCAGCCACCAGAAACACCGTCACGGGAGCCTTGAATACCCTGGCAAATATATGGCTTACCAGCGCCACCACCAGGCTGGAGAAGAAGGCCGCCGCTATGATGGAGTGCGAGGACTGGTTCACCAGCAGATAGACGACCCAGCCCACTGCCCCGACCAGTCCCGCACTTACGATATGTTTTCTAGGAAGCTCCAGGATGATTCCGAAGCTGACCACTGCAAAAATGCACCGATTGTCTGAACTATCATAGGAGTCTGCCTCCCATAACATAATGAAATGCGCTGATCCCGGAGCCTACGCCCGCAGCCACTGCCAGCGCAACTACCACCGCTTCCAGCATGCGCGCCGCCCCGGCGGAATAGTCGCCGTTTAACGTGTCACGGATCGCCGTGGTGAAGATCACACCAGGCGCCAGAGGCATGATGGCTCCTATGATGACCGCGTTCATATTGGACGCCGGGAGAATCCACTCCCTGATACACAGGGTAGCCACCGCGATGGCAAAGGAGCACACTGCGTTCTGGCAGAAGTCGTTGAGACGGATTCTGTTCACAAGGCGCGACACCGCAGCCAGCACCACGCCTGCCAGCGCTCCCGCCAGACAGTCCACAGGGGTTCCTCCCAGAAGCAGCACAAAAAACAGCGACACGCCCACAAAACTGATATCCTTTAATATCGGGCGGTACTCTCTCACCGTCCGGATCTCTTTCAGCCTCTCATAGGCGTCCTCCACGCTGAGGTTGCCGTCACAGAGAGACCTGGACACATCATTGACAAGGAACACCCGGTTTAAGTTGGTGGCACGGTCCGCGACACGCCTTGCCACCGTAATCGGTTCGATCTCCATGTCCTTCAGCGTTGCAAAAATCCCCGTGGACAGCACGATGGTCTCCGCGCTTTTGCGCTCCGCCATCCGCAGGATCCGGTTGATCGTATCCTCCACACGGTAGATCTCCGCACCGCTGACCAGCATGATCTCCCCTGCCAGGACGGCAGTTTCCATCAGCAGTTTATCATTCATCATGGCTGTGATTTCCTTTCACACCTAAAAGATCAGGCTTCCTACCTGATACACCAGCACGGCTCCGCACCAGGCAATCGCCAGCTGAAACAGTACCATACCCAGGGTTCATTTGAGAGACCCGGTCTCCTTTTTTGATCGTAGCCACAGCCGCGATGCAGGGCGAGTAGAGAAGGCAGAAGATCATCAGCGCGTATGCGTTGACATAGTTAAAGCCTATCTGCCCCAGCGCCTGGCTGAGCACTCCCATGCCCGCCTGGGAGTTGATGTTGGCGATTCCAAACAGCACGGAGAAGCTGGAAACCACCACCTCCTTGGCCGAGAGTCCGGAGATCAGGGCCACCGCGATCTGCCAGCTTCCAAGACCGGCCGGCTTTAATATGGGCACCAGGGCCTGACCGATCATGGCCGCGTAGCTGTCGGCCACATTGTCTACAAAACCGCTCGGACCGCCGTTTAACACAAACCACAGCACGATGGAGGCCAGAAAAATCGTAGTTCCCGCTTTCGTCAGATAATCCTTGACCTTTTCCCACACGTAGATAGCCACGGTGCGGCTGTTGGGCGTCTTGTACTCAGGAAGCTCTATGAGCAGCGCATTGTCCGTGGATACCTTGGTGGTCTTGTGAAGCACCAGCGCCACCAGGATGGACACGCCCAGGCCGATTAAGTACAGGGAATAGGCCACCAGCAGCGCATGCCTTGGGAAAAACATCTCGGCAAACAGCACATAGATAGGCAGTCTGGCGGAGCAGGACATAAAGGGCGTGATCAGTATGGTTCGCCGCCGGTCTCTCTGGCTCTCCAAAGCTCTCGTCGCCATAACCGCCGGCACCGTACATCCGAAGCCTAAAAGCATAGGAAGAAACGCCTTGCCGGACAGTCCCACCATGCCCATGATCTCGTTCATCACGTAGGCTACCCGCGCCATATATCCGCTGTCCTCCAAAAAGGCCAGGGCCAGAAACAGGATAAAGATGTTGGGCAGGAAGGTTAAGATGCCTCCCACGCCTGCTAATATCCCGTTGACAACCAGGGAGATCAGCCACGGCGCCGCGTGGATGTTTTGCAGGAACAGCAATACCTGCTCCGACAGGGCATCCAGCCCGATCTGAAAATAGCCTTTCAGGAAATCACCTACCATAAAGGTCAGGAAAAACACAACCGCCATGATTCCCAGAAAGATAGGTATCCCCCAGAACCGATGGGTCAGCACCTGATCGATCCGGTCGGTGAACGCCGCCTTTTCATCCTTATTAAACAAGCATTCCCCGATGACTTCCTCTATATAATCATATTTTCATTGATGATCTGTTTTTCATAGCTGCGGTCCACAATCTCAGACACGTCCACGGGATGGTCTCTGCAGACCTCCTCGTCCCGTTCCAGAAGCTTCACCGCATGCCAGCGAAGGTTCTCCATCTCGCCATACTTGCTCTTTAAAACCGCTTCGATCTTGCTGATCTTGTTCTCCAGCCCCCGGCTGTAATGGACCACGATGCCCTGAGGACCTTCCTCATAGTGGCGAACCACCGCGTGCATCAGCACATCCAGCCCCGTCCGTTTCCGGGCGGATACCGGAACCACCGGGATATAGCCAAGCATCTCCGGAAGGCGGTGCAGATCGATCTCCATACCGCGTTCCTCGATGATATCCATCATATTGAGCGCCAGGATAACCGGCTTTTTCAGCTCCAGAAGCTGCATGGTCAGATAGAGATTGCGCTCCATGGACGAGGCATCCACCACATTGATAATGACATCGACTTCCCCGTCCTCGATGCATTTACGTGTGACCTTCTCCTCTATGGAATAAGATGTCAGACTGTAGATTCCCGGAAGGTCTATGACCTTGATGGGCCTTCCCTTGTAGCTGGTCTCCCCCTCCACGCGCTCCACGGTGACGCCCGGCCAGTTGCGACCTTCAGCTTGGCGCCTGTAAATGCGTTGAACAGCGTCGTCTTGCCACAGTTGGGATTCCCCACGAAGCCGACTGTGATCGGCCTGTTGTCATGCTCAGCGCTGCTCATGATCTGCGACCTCCTTCACCTCAATACCGTCCGCTATCTTTCTCCCCAGCGCCAGTCTGGTACCTCGCACCTTGATGATCAGGGTGCCGCTCCCCTTCTTGTTCAGTATGGTCACCGGCGTCATCTCATTAACCCCCAGCGCTTCCAGCCGTCGGTTTACCTTCTCATCGACAACCACACTCTGAACGATGTATGCCCCTCCGATGTCTCCCTCATGGATTTTCATCAATTTATTCTCCCTCGCCTTAGTTTATGAGCCTGATATCTACTATTAATATACGGTCTAATTGTATAGGTATTGAGAATAATTGTCAATATTGGGAAACGATAATAAAGTTCAATAAAAACCTGGTTTCTAATCCATGTCCAGGAGCATCTTTTTCACCTCAACCATACGGTCACGCAGCTCTGCCGCGGCCTCGAAGTTCAGCTCCGCCGCAGCCTGATGCATCTTCTTGGTCAGCTCCTTGACCAGCTTGTTTAACTCGTTCTTGTCCATGGACTCCGGGTCCTTCTCGAAATCCTTCTTATCCTCGATGGCGGCCTTGGAGATGGCGATCAGATCACGCACGGCCTTCTTGATCGTCGTGGGCGTGATACCGTGGGCCTCGTTGTACTCCTGCTGAATCTGCCTTCTCCGGTTGGTCTCCTCGATAGCCACCCGCATGGAATCCGTGATGGTATCTGCGTACATGATCACGTGGCCCTCGGAGTTACGGGCCGCTCGGCCTACCGTCTGAATCAGGGACGTCTCCGAACGCAGGAAGCCCTCCTTATCCGCATCCAGTATGGCGACCAGCGTAATCTCCGGGATATCCAGACCCTCCCTCAGAAGGTTGATTCCCACCAGCACGTCAAACACGTCCAGACGCATGTCTCTGATGATCTCCGCCCGCTCCAGCGTGTCGATATCCGAGTGCAGGTACTTCACACGGATGCCCACCTCCCGCATATAGTCGGTAAGGTCCTCGGCCATACGCTTGGTCAGGGTGGTGATCAGAATCTTGTTCTTCTTCTCCACCTCCCGGTTCACCTCGGAGATCAGGTCGTCGATCTGTCCCTCGACAGGTCTCACAGAGATCTCCGGGTCCAAAAGACCAGTCGGACGGATAATCTGCTCCACCCGCATAAGCTCGTGTTCCCGCTCATAGACGGAGGGAGTCGCGGACACAAACATCATCTGATCGATCTTACCCTCAAACTCCGGGAAATTCAGCGGCCGGTTGTCTAAGGCGGAGGGCAGACGGAATCCGTAATTGACCAGAGTCGTCTTCCTGGACCGGTCTCCGGCATACATGCCCCGCACCTGGGGGATCGTGATATGGGACTCATCCACGATAATCAGAAAATCATCGGGGAAATAATCGATCAGCGTACACGGCGGCTCGCCGGGCAGAGAGCCCACCAGATGGCGGGAGTAGTTCTCGATACCGGAACAGAAGCCGGTCTCCCTCATCATCTCCACGTCGAAGTTGGTCCGCTCCGAGATCCTCTGAGCCTCCAGCAACTTGTCCTCACTCTTAAAATACGCAACCTGCTCCTTCAGCTCATCCAGAATCGTCTGCGTCGCCCGCTCCATCTTCTCCTTGGATACCACATAGTGGGAGGCCGGATAAAACGCAATATGCCCCAGCTGGGCCTTGATCTCCCCCGTCAGCGTATCGATCTCCGTGATCCTGTCCACCTCGTCCCCAAAGAATTCCACCCGGTAAGCCTCCGCTCCCGAATACGCCGGAAACACCTCCAGCACATCCCCCCGCACCCGGAAGGTCCCCCGCTTAAAGTCCATATCGTTGCGGATGTACTGAATATCGATCAGCTTATGAATCACCTCATCCCTGTCCTTAATCATCCCCGGCCTCAGCGAAATCACCATCTCCTTATAGTCGATAGGACTTCCCAAACCATAGATACAGGAAACTGACGCCACAATAATCACATCGTCCCTCTCCGACAACGCCGCCGTAGCCGAGTGCCGCAGCTTGTCAATCTCATCGTTGATCGCAGAATCCTTTTCGATGTAGGTATCGGTTGAGGGGACGTAGGCTTCGGGTTGGTAGTAGTCGTAGTAGCTCACAAAATACTCCACCGCGTTCTCCGGGAAGAACTCCTTAAACTCGGAATAGAGCTGGGCGGCCAGGGTTTTGTTGTGGGCGATGATGAGGGTTGGCTTCTGTAATTGCTGGATCACGTTAGCCATCGTAAACGTCTTGCCAGACCCCGTAACTCCTAGTAAAGTCTCGAATTGGTTGCCTTCTTTGAAGCCCGCAACCAGCTGCTCGATGGCCTGCGGCTGGTCGCCGGTGGGCTGATATTCACTGTGTAATTTGAACTCCATAATGTGTTTTTACCTCCTTGGTGACCCAATAAAAAGTATTTGTATAGACCATATGTTGACTTTACAACTTGTGCAAAATTTGTACAAGTTGATTTTTACGCTACCCAATTCACTATCTGGATTATCCCCCCTTCCTGTTCCCATATTTCAAAAAGTTGCTACGTGTAGCGACTTTCATTCCCGTCTTTGCTCTAATTGTATTTTTGCCCTCTGAATTGCTAAATGCAATTTTGCTTCTAATACTTCTTTGGAAGGCAGCGATGTGAGATATTGTGCAACTCTAATATCTCCTTTATCTAATTCCAACAGTTCGATAACCTCTTCTGATTTTTCAGCACAGAGAATTAATGCTACCGGTGGCTCCTCATTTTCCATACGTTCATATTTATTCAACCACCGCAAATAAAGCTCCACTTGTGCTTTATATGCAGGCTCAAATTCACCAATTTTAAGTTCCACCACTACTAATCTTCTAAGCTTTCTATGAAAAAAATAAAAGATCAATTTTATAATCTTTCCCATCAATGGTAATTTTTTTCTGTCGAGCCATAAAAGCAAAATCATTTCCCATTTCTAAAATAAACTTTTCCAGCTCAGCTAAAATTGCATTCTCCAAATCTTTTTCACTATATGTGTCACGTAACCCGAGAAAATCCAAAATACACGGATCTCGGTAAAACATATCTACTGTCATAATATCTTTTTCTTGAAGTAGCAGTAAATCATTTTTAATAGTTTCTTCTGGACGTTTAGATATTGCTGTGCGCTCATATAACATTGATTTTTTTCTTTCTCGCAATGTTCTCACACTCCAACCCTCATTTCTACATAAAACAGCATAGAAATCTCTTTTTAGTCCATCACTGATTGTAATTAATTCCTTAAAATGCGACCATGATAATTGTTGCGACAATGTAGCGACTTTTTCAAAATCCGAAAAGGACTCATAAAATTGAATCATTCTGAAAAGAGCACTTTTGTCATAAGAATGACCATATTTAATTTCTAACTCTTTACTCATATTTTTCACAACTGACTTTCCATAGTCTGCTTTCTGCCCTTGCAAAATACTATCTTTCAATTCTTGTCCAATATGCCAAAACAAATACACTGTCTCGCAGTTAGCAATTTCATAAACTTTATGTTTTGCCGCCTCAATCATTGTCACAATCTTGCCATATGTCTGCTTATAATTATCCGGTAATTCTAAATGATTTTCCATATATATCCTCCAGTTTTTTTATTCGCTTCTTAGGTACTCTTATTTTATATTTACACCACTTTACGAATGATAAATATAAATCAAGAAGTTTGTCATTCAAAAACATATCATAGTAAACTTATAGGCGAACTTTTACCCATTTACATGCTTAGGATATTTAAATATTATTGAGGGTCATACTCAATAGTTCTTTTTATTTTCAAAGTTCTTTTTTAAATTTGCAAAGTCTTCATACCATCTTGAACCAAATTGCGAATTCAACAGCAATATAGTTTCTTCTATATCGAATACTGTTATATGCGAATCTACTTCTCTTACAGTATTCCTTACACGTCCCGTTGTAAATATAACACCTCTATTAGCATTATTCATATGGACCGTATATGCGAATGCACGTACTTTTTCAATAGACATCTCAGTGGTTCTATACCGCTTACATTCTATAAATACTTTTTCGCGTCTCTCGTAATCGCAAATTTCTGCAATAACATCCTTCCCACCATCCCTAGTTGCAGGGGTAAGGGTTACTTTATATCCCATTCGATCATACAAAATTGCTACTAAATATTCAAAATCCCTCGGACTCAAATTATATAATTTCTTCTCCAACCTGTCTCCAACATTTATATATCTTGCCTCTATAATATTTATACATTGTTCTATACCTATTATTCTATCATCTGGCATAGACATACACTCTGCTTCAAAATATAATTGTAATGATTGAATTGCAGTCAATGGTCGATCTGGTAGCAATTGTAATATCCATGTCACCCCCTCCCATGCCGATTGTTCATTTACAATCCTAGAATAATATTCAATATTCTCTAATGTACACTTCATATTTTCATATAGATCTGGATTCTCTTCTTTGTTTTTCTTTTCTAAAAGAAAAGCCGTTATATCTTCATAAGAATTAATGTCAGCTTTTCTAGTAAATGGCCTCAACAATAGTCTTAATATCCTCTTTATATCTTTTTCAGATCTTTCATGAATG
>Ga0192243_10305_pt1 | contig 19037 bp, 25 predicted proteins | sample Koala_Koa27_K3_FD_131233 | JGI IMG/M metagenome (GOLD analysis project Ga0192243, IMG submission 131233) | Enriched cells from koala feces incubated with labeled cellulose particles, San Francisco Zoo, California, United States - Koala_Koa2-7_K3 ... | reverse complement strand
ATGAGATATCATAGCAGCCGGGAAATGAATCCTTGCCCGCGCTCCGCTTCTGCAGCAGAAACTCATATCCGCCTTTCCCATTGGGCCGGATCAGCCACACATGGGCCGTCCCGTGGGCCATGCCGCTGCGGTGTATAATCATTCTCGCCTGAACCTTTCCGGTGGGGCGGCCATCCTGATCCCTCTCATCTAAAAGCTCCAGTTTCCTTCCATCCAGGACGGCCTCTTTCAGACAATCATGTTCATAGCGGAGCTTCAGAGAAAAGAACGGCTCCTCATTCGTCATCAGCTAGAAGAAGATCTTGTCCCCTTCCCAAAGATTGAGCCCCAGAACCGCGTCCTTTTCCACCCATTCCAGTTGCCCCTCCTGACAGGGAATCATCTCCCCCTCATAGCCGTCCGCCGTATAAAGGCACATATACTCCGGCTGCCACTGGTCCGCGATAAACGTCACTATCCCGCGGAACCGGTAGGAGGTCAGCGTCAGTCCCGTCTCCTCCTTCACCTCTCTGAGCAGACATTCCTCCGGGCTCTCCCCCGGCTCAAAATGTCCTCCCACCCCGATCCATTTGTCCTTGTTAACATCGTGCTCCTTTTTTGATCCTGTGAAGCATCAGGTAGCTGTCCTGATTTTCTATGTAACAGAGCGTCGTCATATTTGTCTGGTGCATGTGATTTGGTATCTCCTTTTGCCGTATTAATCGTTTAGGAACAAAAAGGGATTTTGACCACAGCGCAACGCCATTTTCAAAAACCCTTTTTATGCTTTATGATTCTCCGAAGAACTGATCCCCATATCCATAATGTTCCACAACATAATCGATATCCTTGTCCCCGCGGCCGCTGAGGCAGACCAGGATGGAGCCCTGCTTCATCTCTTTGGCTTTTCTCATGGCATAGGCCACGGCGTGGGAGCTCTCGATGGCCGGGATGATTCCCTCTAATCTGGAGAGCTTAAAGAACGCTTCCATGGCCTGCTCATCGTCAACCGTCTCATACTGTACGCGGCCGATATCGTGGAGGAATGCGTGCTCCGGTCCCACCGACGGGTAATCCAGTCCGCTGGCGATGGAGTAAACCGGCGCCGGCTCTCCCTGATCATCCTTCAGCATAATGCTCTCGAAGCCGTGCATCACGCCTTTCTCGCCAAACTTCATGGAAGCCGCATGATCCCCCAGCTTCTCCCCACGTCCCAGCGGCTCCACGCCCACGATATCAACCGGGTCGTCCAGGAATGGGGTAAACATGCCGATGGAATTACTTCCGCCGCCGACACAGGCCGTCACTACGTCTGGCATCATGCCCGTCATCTCCATAAACTGATCTCTCGCCTCGTAGCCCACCACGGACTGAAAATCCCGGACCATCAGCGGGAAGGGATGGGGCCTAATGCGGAACCGATGCAGTAGATCGAATCCTTGTAATTCTTCGCATAGGACTCAAACGCCGAGTCCACAGCCTCCTTCAAGGTCTTTAAACCATGGGAAACAGGAACCACCTTGGCTCCTAATATCTTCATCCTCGTAACATTGGGCGCCTGCTTCGCAATGTCCACCTCGCCCATGTGAATCTCACACTCCAGCCCGAAAAATGCAGCCGCTGTCGCCAGCGCCACACCGTGCTGTCCCGCGCCCGTCTCGGCGATCAGGCGTTTCTTACCCATAAACTTTGCCAGAAGCCCCTCGCCCATACAGTGGTTCAGCTTGTGTGCTCCCGTGTGATTCAAATCCTCTCTCTTTAAGTAGATCTGACAGTTTCCAATCTCCCTGGAGAGGCGCTCACAGTGGTAAACCGGCGTCGGCCGCCCCTGAAATTCCTTCCTGATTCTGCGCAGCTCGCTGATAAACTGGGAGGAATGGCAGATCGTCTGATAGGCGTCCGCAATCTCCTCAAACGCAGGCTTTAACTCCTCCGTCAGATAAGCTCCGCCATACTCGCCGAACCGTCCGTCAGCGTCCGGGTAATTCTTCAAATACCGTTTGTAGTCCATGTTCCTTCTCCTCTTTTGTTCTATAAGTCATATGCTACTATCTTACCCGATTCACTTGTGAAAAGCAAGTTTCTCCTTCGGCTCAGGCGGCAGCATATTGCCATTATGGTTCCCGCAATAGATTCCCTTCTTGATCGGCGCCATCACAAACCCAATCACCGTACCGGACAAAAACGCCGTCATCACAAACAAAATCTTCTCCGGCAGGGTCCACTCTCTCTTGAAAAATTCTATCATAATAGATACTCCTTTCGATTTTATTTTAGAAATAGTATTGCAAAAGGCGGAGGTATTTATCCGTTTTCATCCCTTTTATCAGAATAAAGAAATCTCCCGCCGCAGGGTCCTGTCTGGTAGCACTCTTCGACCAAAGAATCCAACTTCTCTATATCGGTGTCAAACCACTCATATTCCTCTTTGGATATCAGATAATAACGATTGTACCAGGCCATCCAGGTTATGACAATTTCCAGTATATATCTGTTGTGTTCTTCATCGTAGCCTACACAGTATAGCTTTTTATTTCTAACTTTTTCGTTCTTTAATTCCATTGAGAAATCATCCTCTTTTCACCGGCGAAAGAGAGCCTTCGCTTACCTTTCTTACATTTTAGTATCACCCCCGGGAAATGTCAAATGAACTGATAAGAAAGTTCACTTGACCTGCACTCCATATTCCGCAGTAAAGTCCTTTCCATCCTTAACTGACCAAAATGGGCCTTCTATGAGTTCATGCTCATAGAAGACCCGTTTTATACCGGTTCCTGCTATATTCTCTTTGCCTCAAAAAATACGCCTTCGTAGTAGACGATCAGGTTGTCTGAATCCACCACAAAGAAATAGTTCCCGAAAAAATTCCCTTCGGTCAAAACCGACACCGCCGTAATCTCCGTGGACGTGATTTCTAAGTCGGCTGCCTGGATCCGAAAATCGCTGTACAGCCGATCCACCGGATAGGACTCCTCCTCATATCCATATTCTGATACGGCAATCACCGCCTCGCCATATACAACCTCAGCCCCACTGTAACTCAGCGTTTTTCCCAGCTTCTCGTTGATCTCCTCCTCCGACATAGCGTAGGTAGCCGCGGTTCCCAGACAGGATGTCACTTGATACTTACCGTAATAGCCAGGTTCATCGGCCGTCACGGCCTGCGTCTCCGTGCTTTCTTTCGTCTCGGAGGTGGTGGGCTCTGGCTGGCTGCTTTCGCTTTCAACCTTAGAGGCAACAGCCGCTGAGGTGGTCTCCTGGACGGTGCTTTCGGCTTCCGTCGTCACCGCCGGAGTCTCCACCTCCACCTCTTTGTATTGGCCGCCGCAGGCCGTCATCACCATGCACATGGCCAGAATTAAAAAACAACATTTTTTTCATAATATCTCTCCCTTCCAGAAAAATTTCAGCTGCATCGAACAGACCTATTGTATCACAGATTGGACATTTGTTAAACCGGGATTCCAGGGGCAGTTATGGTTGTAAATTCTTTACAAATTGTGTATACTAAGCTCAAAAGGGAAGGAGGTTCCTACATGCCATTACTGAAACAGAATTGTTATACGATAGATGATATTTATGCGCTGCCGGAGGGCGCAAGGGCCGAATTAATAGAGGGAGAACTTTACAATATGGCGCCTCCAAGCCGAAAGCATCAGGAAATTGTTACTTTTTTTACAAAAACAATCGGCAATTATCTTGATGGCAGGAAAGGTATGTGTAAAGTATATCCAGCTCCGTTTGCGGTATTTTTAAAAACAGAAAAAGATGATGACCAGAATAGCGATTACAGTAATTATGTAGAACCTGATATAAGCGTTATCTGTGATCCCGGTAAACTGAATGAGAGGGGATGTGTGGGAGCGCCGGATTGGGTCATAGAAGTTGTTTCACCATCCAGCAGGAAAATAGATTACTATCTAAAGCTTACCCTGTATCAAATGAATGGTGTCAGAGAATATTGGATTGTAGATCCGGAACGTAAAATTATCATTGTCTATGATTTTGAACACATGGCACCGGCAGCTCTTTACCGGTTTTCTGATAAAGTAAACGTAAACATATATGACAGCCTGGTGATCGATTTTGGCAAAATCGAGTTGGATTAGTGCAGATTCCATCAAGCTACAGGCAAACATAAGTAAACGACTTATGTTTGCCCGATGAACATGTGAGAAATGATTACCCTCTGCTTTGGCGGGTGTGAAGGGTAATCATTTTTATTATGCAGTTTTGTCAGCTTCTCGCCACCTTCACCACACATTTCTTCACTCTCTCAGCCTCCCCAAAGAAGCCTCCCGGGGCGTGGGCTTCTCCGGTCATGCAGATGAGGAAGCGGCCGGGGCCCATCACACAGCTGCAGCCGGGGCCGTTTACGACGGCGGCCTTCTGGAAGTCAGATATGCAGTCTCCGATCAGATCCACCCCGTCGAGGGCCGTTTTGATCGCCTCGCAGCCCTCGATATCGATCTGGATATCGAAGTAATCCCTGTGAAGCTCGTAGCTTTCAGCCGTCAGCTGGTGAGTTTCGGCTTCCATCACCTGTAAGTACACCTGGTCCCCGTCGATCTCGGTCCGGCCAGGCGGCAGAGTGTTCAGATCGGTCCCCAGCAGATAATCCACCGCCTTGTCTAAATTCCTGTCCAGTCCTTTATATTTCCATATATTCGCTAATCGGTCATAGATCATCTCAGCAGTATTTCTCCTTTTCCACTCCGTCTAACGGCCCGTTATCTCCGATAATTTTACTTTCCGGTTTTCAAACCTGGACTTTGTGCAGGCATCCGCCGTGGCGATGGCATTTCTGGCCGCCTCCCCGGTAAGAAGCGGTTTAAATTCCTCGTCCGGCTGCTCCCCGTGCATGATGTTGTTAAAATACTCCATCTCGTCATACATGATGCCGTGCAGCCACATGGGAGGCTTCTTCCCCGGCTTGCCGTACATGATGGCCCCGTCCATCTCCGTTCCGTGATAGATTCTGGTGCGGTCGTCATCCTCCTCCTTCGTCTTGTGAAGAAGGAAATGCTCCTCTTTGTCTCCGATCTTTAACGTGCCTCCGCAGTCAAACATATCCAGCCGTATGGCCCCTTCCGTTCCCTGGATCAGGACGTAATGCTCCGGCCAGTGGAAGGCGGAGCCATATTCCAGCAGCGCATACCGGTTGTCGGGATACTCCATGGTGATAAACAGCATGTCGTCCTCGTCTCCAAAATGTTCTCCCCGGTGGGCCACATTTCCTCCCGCCATCATCACCTCCTCGGGACAGCCTCCCATGAGGAACTGGATGCAGTCCAGCTCGTGGATATGATGGTACAGATGGCCCCCTGATTTGGCTCTGATCTTCTTCCAGCTGACCGAAGGCTGCACGTCCTCCCAGCCGTTTCTGGCGGAATGGCAGTACAGAACCTTTCCGATCACACCGTCGTTGATCATCTTCTTGGCTGTGCGCACGCCTCTGAAAAAGTTCATCACATGGCCCGCCATAAAGGTGACATGGTGGGACACGCAGGCTTCCACCATCTCCACGCAATCCTGATAGGACAGGGCAATGGGCTTCTCACAGAATACATGGACCCCATGCTCCGCCGCCTTCATCACCAGCTCCTTGTGAAGATAGTTGGGGGAGGCCACGATCACCGCGTCCACATCCTCTCTGCTGTGCATGGCGTCTAAGTCCGTCTCCACATCACAGCCCAGCTCCGCCGCCACTGCTTCGGCATTTTCCGGGTCGTAGACGGCCACGATCTTTGTTCCTTCCTTTTCCTTCATGATACGGGCCAGCTCTGCCCCGAAATATCCCGTTCCAACCACCGCATATCCGATTGTCTTCATAACTGTTCTCCTTTACCGATCTATGATTTCACTGAGTCTTACTTTCCTGTTCTCATTTAAGGACAGGGTACAGGCATCCGCCGTGGCAATCGAGTTCCTGGCCGCCTCCCCTGTCAGCAGCGGCATAAATTCCTCCGTCGCCTTCTCCCCATGCAGCACCCCGTTTAAAAATTCCATCTCCTCATCCATGATGCCCTGGAGCCACAAAAACGGCTTTCTTCCGGGACGTCCGAACTGGTTGCCATTGTCCCGCTCCGTCTCCTTGTAGATCCTGGTTCTGTCGTCGTCCTCCTCCTGAGTCCGGTGTACCAGATCATGTTCTTCCCGGTCCCCCGCTTTGAGGGTCATACCACAGTTGCACATGTCAATCTTAATCGCCCCCCTGGTTCCCTGGATCAGCAGATAATGTTCCTGCCAGCGGAAGGCGGAGCCGTATTCTAAAACCGCATACTGACCGCCGGGGTACTCCATGGTGATCAACAGCATGTCGTCCTCGTCTCCGAACTCCTCGTCTCTGTGGGCCGCATTTCCTCCCTCCATAGTCACGGTCTCCGGGCAGCCGCCCATCAAAAACCGAATGCAGTCCAGCTCGTGAATGTGGTGGCAGAGATGGCCTCCCGACTTTTCGCGGGTCTTCTTCCAGGTCTCGGAAGCGCCGGTGCCCTCCCAGGCGTTGCGGGCCGCGTGGCAGTACAGGATCTCTCCGATAGTACCCTGGCCGATCAGCTCCTTGGCCTTTCTCACTCCCCGGAAGAAATTCATCACATGGCCTGCCATAAAGATCACATGGTTTTCCCGGCAGGTGTCCACCATCTCCCGGCAGTCCCCGTAGTTGAGGGCTATCGGCTTTTCACAGAACACATGCAGGCCGTGCCTGGCGGCCGCTATGACCGGCTCCTTGTGAAGATAGTTGGGCGTCGCCACGATCACGGCCTGGATGCCGCTTCTGGACACCAGGGCCTCCAAGCTGTCCTCCGCCTCGCAGTCCAGCTCCTTCGCCACGGTCTTCCCATGGTCAGGATCGTATACCGCCTTGATTTGGGCCCCTTGTTTTGTATTCATAATGCGGGCCAGCTCCGCTCCGAAATAGCCGGAGCCCACCACGCCATATCCTATCACATTCATCATATCCACCTCTTAGTTTTCTATGATTTTACCGCGCCGTCCGACATGCCTCCTGCGATCTTGTTCTGTATGAGGCAGAAGAAGATAACGGAGGGAAGCACCACCAGAGCCGAGGCTGCCATCATGTCGCCCCAGTCCAGAATCTCCGCTCCGTCCAGGGAACGCAGAGCCACGGCCACGGTCATTTTGCTGGTATTGTTCATCAGGATCAATGCGTACAGAAACTCGTTCCACGTATTGATAAAGGTATAGATGGCGGTCGCCACCACTCCCGGCGCTACCAGAGGAGGCGCCACCTGGACAAAGGTCTGGATCTTGTTGGCCCCGTCTATCCTGGCCGCCTCCTCGATCTCCAAAGGCACGGTCCGGAAAAATCCTGTCAGCAGCCACACCGCATAGGGCACGGAGAAGGACAGATACACGATGACCAGGCCGATCCGCGTATTGATCAGTCCCAGCTTTCCCATGACTACAGAGTAGGGAATCGCCAGAAGGATGGGCGGAAATATGTATGTGGTCACCAATACCTTTGACATGGCCGAGCCCAGCCTCTTAAAGAATCTGACGATTCCGTAGGCGGCCAGCGACGCCACCGTGATGGCGATCAGCGTTGTCACCAGGGAGATGATCACACTGTTCTTGATGTTGACAAAGAACTTCAAGTCATTGATCACATGGGAGTAATAATCAAGGGTCCAGGTCCTGGGCCAAAAGGCCGTAGGATTCCCCGTCAGCTCCCCTTTTCCCTTCAGCGACGATATGATAATCCACACCAGCGGGAAGATGGATACAAGAGTCAGCAGAATCAGATACACATGGCTGACAATGGAACCTGCTTTTAATTTTTTCATTTGCTGTCCTCCTTCTCCCACTTGTTAATCACGGCAAAGTAGATGCCGCATATGATCATCAGGAATATGAAAAGCAGTACCGTCACCGCCGAGGAACGGCCGATCAGCTTGGTGCTCCATCCCATGTTGTAGGCATACAGCGGAATCGTCTGTGTGGTTCCCGCAGGCCCGCCTCCCGTGATTAAGTAAATCAGGTCGAAATTGTTGAAGATCCACACGGTTCTTAAAACCACCAGCAGCCCTACCACCATCTTGATATGGGGCACGGTGACGTAGTAAAAGGACTGCCAGGGCCTGGCCCCGTCGATCTGGGCGGCCTCATACTGATCCTTGGGCACCGTCTCCAACGCGGAGAGCGCATTGACCATAATCATGGGCGCGCCGAACCAGATATTGATCAGCACCAGACTGGCAAAGGCCAGGGTTCCGCTGGTCAGAAACTGTGGCGCCGTCTGGCAGAGTCCCAGCTTCACCATGATATTGGGCAGGAAGCCGTACACTCCGTTGAGAATCCATTTCCATGAAAATGCAATGACAATCGATGGAAACGCCCACGGTATAATCAGCAGCGTCTTATAGACCCCCTTGCACACCGTAATCCGCTTCAGCGCCAGCGCCGCCGTAAATCCGACTGCGGTCTGTCCCACTAAAGACAGAAGCGTCCACTTCAGCGAGTTGAAGAATGCATTCCAGAAGCCGCCGTCTTTCAGCACCTCCACGTAATTCTTAAAGCCGATAAATTTATAGACCGGCTTGATTAGGTTCTTGTTTGTAAAGCCGTATAAAACGCTGGAACAGATGGGATATATGAATAATGCAATGACTATGATGACCGCCGGAAGCACAAACAGCCATCTTGTATAGTTTTTCTTCCCCAAAATTACCTCCTCCTTCTCAGTATGAGAGCGTGCCTGAAAATGATACGCTTGCTTTTCAGGCACGCTCCAACAGGATGTACTGCTTATTCAGCCATTTCAAACAAAGCGTTCAGCTTGTCTTCCGCCGTCTTGGCCGCAGTATTGACATCGGTTCCATTGGTGATGATATCCTGGAACATTTCCTCTATGATGTGATTGTTTTGCATGATGCCGGCCTGTACGTTGGGACCGTGCTCATATCCGAAGGCAGTACCGATATTGGCCGCATTGGTCAGCACTTCCTCTGCGTGGGTAAACTGCTTGATGGTGTCGTCGTCCTTGTAGGCAGCGGTATCGGCGATGCCCTGGATGGCCGGAAGCATACCCACAGGTGTTGCGTGAAGGAATTCCACGTAGGTGTCCTCGTCATAGAGGGTCTTCATAAATGCCTTGCAGATCTCCGGATGCTTGGAGGCTTTCCACACGACCATGGGGTGTTGGTGGTCATAATTCCCTGATCCGGGTCGTCGGCATGGATCTTGGGGATGGGATAGCAGTCCACATACTGAAGAAGATCCGGGGAGTTGGCCGCCACGCCTGATATCTGGAAGCCGGAGTTGAAGTCAAACGCCGTCTTTCCCTGATAATACAGGGTTGCCTGATCCAGCACATCGAAGTTGATGGAGTCCTTGGGGGAACAGTCGTTGTATACCTTCAGCCAGTAGTTGATCCCGTCTATGGCCAGGTCGCTGGTAAGGTTGGCCTTTAAGTCGTCGGTCAGCAGGCTTCCGCCGCCGCTTCTTACATAGAAGTCTAAGAAGAAGGTGGCCTGGAAATCGTTGGTGCCGCAGGGGAAGGACAATCCGTAGACGCCGTCCTTGGTGAGAGCCTTCGCCGTATCATAGAGCTCATCCCAGGTCTTCGGCACTTCCAGGCCGTTCTGCTCCAGCAGATCCTTCCTGATCCACATCACATGAGCGTGCCGGTAGAGAGGCAGGGAATAGTTGTTGTCGCCCACCGTGCCCTCGGAGATCGCCGCCTCCGCAAACTTGTCTCTTCCGATCCCGTCGATCAGATCGTTGATGGGAAGCAGGGCGTCGGCGTCAATCATCTCCGCCACCTGAGCCGGCAGCGCCGTACTCATGTCCGGGACATTGCCGGAGCCAAGACCGGTGGTCCACTTGGTATAAAAATCGTTCCAGGAAAATGTCTCGATGTTGATCTTCACGCCCGGATTCTCAGCCATAAACTTGTCCGCCGCTTTCTGGATGGTCTCCAGACGAGGGCCCTGAGTAAAGGAATGCCAGAAGGTGATATCCCCCGACAGCTCGCCGCCTGCGGCGGCAGTGTCCTGTGAAACGGACTGCCCTGCGGCAGTATCCTTAGCCGCCGTGGTCCCCGAAACTGTGCCGGAGCTTCCGCACCCGGCCAGCAAAGTTGCTGAAAGCGCCGCTGCCAGCATGAAACTTACATGACTTTTTTTCATAACTTCTCTCCTTTTCTTTGTTCGTCAATTTGTTGCTTCTAATGGTATTATATTGATTTTATTTATGCATTTCAACGGTCTAGGCAACTAATAATAGCATAAAACGATCATTATATTATTTTTTTATCCAGTTTTCTTTCTGCATAGAAAAAGGACAGGAATCCGGGGCTTACCGCAACCCTCGGACTCCTGTCCACTCATTTTCTATTCCTGAGATCTCTTTCTGTATTGATTCGGCGTCATGCCGAAAGCCTGTTTGAATACCCGTGTAAAATGGTTGGCATCCTCAAAGCCCACGTCGTGGGCGATGCAGTTCACCGGATCATTGGACACCAGAAGCAGTCTGGCCGCTGTCGTTAACCGCACCTGGCGGATGAACTCCGTGACCGTCTTGCCCGTGGCCTCCTTAAACAGGCGGCGGAACGTGGTTTTCGCCACCTCCGCCATATCGCTGAGCTTGTCGGAGGTGTATTCCTCCGTAGGGTTCAGCATAATATAGTCGATAACCGTCTGTATCCTGGGATCGGTCTGCACCGTGGACTTCTTCACCCTCTTGCGAATCTGATCCAGGTTGTATTCCAGCCCATTGATATCCGCCTTGATCTCGTCCGGTTCATCCTGGTTTAAGATGTCGATCAGACTGGCAATCAGCGTATCCAGCGCTCCCCTCACATGAAACGTCTTGGACTTCTTTTTCGTGCGCACCCACTTATAGATGTCGTCAAAATACTGCCCAATCTCCTCCCCCGCATCCATCACAAGAGGGAAATTATAGTATTCTCTCAGGAAATTAGCCCCTTCATAGAATACAGACGACGTGAACCGGATGCTGTAAAAAGAAAACGTATCCTCCAACGCCCTGCATGATAAGCGGCACCCCTCCGGTATATAGGACACCTGCCCCTTCCTGACGATAACCGTCTCCCCATCCACCACAAACTCGGCGCTACCATCGATCACATAGCGCAGCATGTTATAAGGAACGGCACTGTCCGGATAAGTCCAGGTCCGGCCGAAGGAGTATTTGTCTATGTAGAGGAAATTGAAACGGATGGTGTTCATGAATGAGGAGAGGGAGGGCATGGACGGGGGCTCCTTTCTGTTGTGTAATCTTATTGATGGGCCTGTCAGCGGTTCATCCTCCACGTCAGTGTCATCAGTTACTTGCAAAAGAGTCTAAAAGCTTTTTCTTTTGCTCTGAATATTCTTCCTCCGTGATCAGACCCTCCGCCTTCATATCGTTTAATTCCTTCAGCTTATCCCGGGTAGTCTGGGGCTGCGCCGCAACGTCGGAATTGGGTTGAACCTGGACCTGGGCTTGGGCTTGACCCTGGCTCTGGCTTAGGCCGACGATTAACCGCAGTTCCTTTGACGGAATCATTTTCTTCAAAATCTTATAAGAATCATGATCAAACTCCAGATTTTGTACATTGCCTGACCGATCTTTATAAATCAACTCAATTGCACGGTCATCCTCAGAAACTACTTTGGATTCTATCGGAACTCTGCTGCCAATGACCGCCCCGATATCATCCCCCAAAAAATGTCCTGCGTAAGCGCCTTCAACAGAATATCCCCCACCGGACACGGTAACATATTTATGTAATTCCCCGATTTCTTCAAAATACAAGATAGAATCAATCGGGATGGACTTAATCTGTAATGTCAATACATCCGCCTTATGTTCTGAGGTTGTACGGCTCCTTTTGTAAAACTCCGCCCTCGGAAATATGCGGAGAACGCCCTCAGAAATCCACATATACTGCGGTATCTTTACTTTAAAATTATACTGGTCCAACTCAATTAAAGTTACCGTTGCTTCGTTTTTTACGACCCCCAGCTTCTCTGTATATACGTCATATTCACGCTGAAACTCATCCATGCTTTGGATTAACTGGTCTTTATCGTTCTTATTCTGCACAAGTGTCCCGATAAACCCGCCCATCATAATCGCGCAGACAATGACAAACAACACCACCCAAAGCTCCAATGGAAAATCATCCCCCAGCACTACAAAGCTGATCATCAGGATAATGATACCAAGAAAACCAACCACTGCCGCACCAGCCGGATCTATTCTACGTTTCTTATCATTCATACTCTTTCCCCTTTTCTTCGGTCAGCATTTATACAGCGAAAGTCTTAAAGCCTGCTGTCTAAGCGCCCTGGAATACAATGTAGCTGTTTTTCATAGAGAAGCGCCTCCTCTATCCTATTGTAACGCATTTATCGCTACTTTCCAAGCTGCTATTTGATAGAAAAGGCGCTCCTGAAATCACTTAAATTTACGCTTAGCCGCGTAGATCTGGTGCTATTTATCACGCATACGGTCTGTCAATTTTTATAAATACTTCAAGCTTAAATCATTTAACTCATCAATCAACTTCTGGTTACCCAGTTTCCTTGCAAGAGGCATAAACCAATCAAGGGTTTCTTTTGCCTTCACTCATTCATATACTATTTAAAAATCCTGGCAAAATGATATTCCGAATAGCCTGAGGCCAACGCAATTATTTTGACAGAAAGCTGTTCCTGCAAATTCTTATCAATATAATCAAGCGCCTGATCTACTATTTCTTTTGGTTCCGTAATATCCACCTTTCTTCATTGTTATTTCCATCGATATAGCTTTATTGTAATATAGGATGATTTTATTTTCTCTTCCATTCTTGCTATGCTCTCTTGTTCATGTATTATTGGCCGCAAAAAGCATCTCCGATAAAACAAAACAGCCGATTTCCCCTATATCATACATGGAAAATCGGCTTTATTGTTTTTATACAGATCCTCGGCGGATAACTCAAATCGATTGTTTTTCTTTTTCACCAACAAGAAAATTTATTTGCACTCCTTCAGCTTCCTTAATATCGCCGTCACATCTGGCTGTGTTGGGGTAAACTTCACGCCACGTTTCAACATCCCCATAACTTTTTTTGATTTCTGCTCAATTTCTCTGGCCGTATGCTCACTTGTCAACATCAAATGATTTCCAGCAATTGTATATTCCCGTTCTATGTATTCCTCTGTTATCGGAAACATATCCTGTATCAAAAATGCGCTCTCCCGACTATCATCCAATTTTACAATATGGATAATATCACAAGGTTTTCCCAATTTTTCTTTTTTATCTACAATTTGCTTGTATTTATTAATGCGACTGGACAATGGTATCATCCAAAATATTCCCTTACTGGTATCCTCAAAGCAATAATAATGTGGTCTATTTCCCTCTTTGTTTCCTTTAAGATACGGATCAGGCATATCGTCAAAAAACTTATCCTTAATAATATAAAATCCGGTTTTCTTCATTCGCATGTCCTCATTATGGAAAAAGTCCTCCGCCTAATGGCGAAGGACCAAACTTTCGACCCAACCACTTATATACCGCATATCGGTCAGCGGTAAACTTTCAACCCGACCATTTATATACCACATATCGGTCAGTGGTAAACTTTCTTTATATCTCCATTTTAGCAATTGCAAAGAGGAAAGTCAATAAATCTTCCATTAAAATTCAGCAAAATTCAGTAAAAAACGATTCCTTCATGTTTAGCAATGAAAATCGAATTTATTACCTTTATTCAAACTCGGGTGTGGATAGCTTAAACTGACTGTTTTTCTATGATTTTTAATGGATTTATTATCCATATTTTTCAAAAATCACTCTCGTTTTTATGCCAGCCCAAATTTTTAGAGCCAAAATGGAGCCAAATATACTTTGTAATAATGCACTCACATATCAAAAATACTAAGCTGTGCTTCTTTTAATGACTCAACTTTTCTAATCGATATTTTGTCATCTTCTTGAACTTGACCACATAGAATTGGTGACACCGGATCATATTTGGTAGCATTTGTTTCTACGCTTTTTGAACTATAATTAGCATAACAATATGTGCATCCATTTTTACATGTATTATAAGTACCTATTTCAACACTTTCAACACATCCGCATTCTATCCGCTGATTTTTATCTTTGGCAACATTGAGTTTACATCCAACAATTTTTTCAATCAATTCTCTATCTATGCAACAATTATGAACTATACCGCAATCGTCCAAATTTATTTTTTCTGCACAACTTCCAATCTTAATATTATTATCCGCTGCTATCTTGCTTAATTCCTTAGCAAATTCTCTCAGTTCATTATCATTTAATTCATAACTGGACAAGCCTTCCATATTCTTTTTATTTTTAGGATATATATCAACAAAACTAATCACGCATTTTTCTGTATATCCACTTAAAGCCTCGGCAATACTTTTAAATGCCTTCAAATGATATTCTTTCGTATATCTATCAGAAAAGAATATAGGATCATATCTCCAAATCACTTTTTGTTTACCAATTTTCTCAGATAGCTCTTGAAATACCGGAATCATTTTTGTTTTTTTATTTGGCAAATTAGCCTCAACATCATTTCCGTATCCAGTTAATGTAAATTGAAAATAATATTTATAATCTTTTATCTCGTATAATCTCTTTATCATTGGCAACGGATTCTTTGTCCAAAACACTATACAATCTACAACATCTGGAGTGATTTTTATTTCACTTATCTGATGAGCATTCATAGGATTACGAACATATAAAAATCCTTCTTTTATTCTATTATAGAACCATTCCGAATAATAATTAGGAATATCTGTTCTTCTACTTACACTTAATATCATCTAATCCCCCCTTTCAAACATAATTACCTGATATCTAATATGCCCTACTCTTAAAATGGGCCATCTCCTTAAATATTTCCGACAATCAGATCGACAATTCATTTCTTGAATCTTATAATTCGCACATTCCATATTTAGATTTGTCACAAATTGAAGTGCATCCGGTGGATACCGAAAATCATTATCTAATGATACAATGCCATCATTACAATCATAATATGCATATAGAGTATATGGCCATTTTGTTTTAAATCCATTCTTACCTATCGCTTCAATTATACATTTTGTTTTTTGTATATCTCTATCCATACTTCCTTGATCTTCCCTAAGCGATATACAAACAAAAAATCTATCTTTTTGTATCTTCTTTGATGAAAAACTATTTGCCATAGCATTCAGTTCACTATTAGAGAACTCACTAATTGACTTTGGGAAAAAATACACATCAGAAATAAATCGACTATTATTTGTGAAAAAAATCAGCTGCATTTCCAATTAAATAATGCACTTCATCATTTTGTCTTTGGTGAATTTTGTAGTTCCAGTCAATTTTATCTATTCCAACATATCTTACACTACAATCTATTTTACGCTTTATTTCTAATGCATGTACCAATGACCAATAATCTATCCTCGAACCACATCCTACTGATGTTACCGAAATATTATTAACATCATCCATCTGAGCTAATACATCCAGATACATCCTGCTATATTCAAACGCATAAGCAAATGCATATCTTAATAAATATAACTGTTGAATATTTATATCTTCATAATCAGGGACTGCTCCCGCTTCAAAATTTAATTCTTTAAACTTGCATAAGCATACATCATTATCAACATATCTTTACATATCTTCATATATGTCTTGTAAATATTGTGTTATTTCAATCATAAAAAATCCCTCCTCAACTCCATGTGTGCAGTTTTAGAACCTCATTTTATGTACTTCTATTTATTAACATTATACAATATTCACTCCAAGAAATCCATTTATATCGTAACCGCATTTGTGTCAAGTAATCGTTGGCACTTTTCCTATTTTTGATGTTCGACTTTTTCTTTTATTGTCTGACTATTTCGCAGACAGCTTACTTTGTACTTTTTCCTCTTCTTATGAACAGAACGCTGACTTGAATGTTTTTCTCGCTGCAGTCATCATTGCATCCAACAGTGGCACATGACTGCTGATGGTTTCTACATATATACTCCCTTTCCCATCTTTCTTCGGGGCCTTTGCTGCACTCAGTACCTATAGCACTTCCTGCATTTGCATCGTGAATACCACGCCGTCCGTATAACGTTCGATCGTATCTATCAGTTCCCGGTTCTCTTTCCGATAAAGAAGCTTTGCCAGGTTATTCGCGCCTGTCACAGACCAACGCATCCTCCTGCGCTTCATCCGTAGCGTCACCACAGTACAGTTCTGATTCTCCTGTACCCCCATGTTCTTATATACCACCTCTGGGCTTGCTTCCGGTATCTTTATCCCACGTTCCTGATAGGGCAGCAGCCCCTCTTTATTATTCGAAAGATATTCATACAGCTTTTTTTGTACTGCCCGGTTCGTCCTTTTAGACGACGATGGGAAGCAATACGGTTATGGTTGTAGAAAATTTCAATAGTGGTATCTGTTACCCTCACATCAACTTTCTTTTTGATGTATTCATAAGGGACGGAGTATAGCATTCCATCCACAGATATGTGATAATTGAACTGAACAGTTGCGATTTTCCAGTCGCTCAGTTCATAACAGGTAGCAGGTAACGGCGCCAGTAATGGTTTTTCTTCCCCAAGAAATAAGCTTCGCCGACTACCTTCTTTCTTTTGAAAGAGCCTTTGGTTGAACAGTTCAAGCTTATCTCTGATTGCATAATTTAATTCGGCAAGGGAGAAGAACTGTTCATCCCTAAGGGCTGCAGTAATCCAAGTAGAAATATTTCCTACCGCTCCTTCTGCATTCGGTTTATCCTTGGGTGCTCTGACACGTGCAGGAATAATAGCTGTTCCATAGTGTTCCGCCATCTCCTGATAAGTCTCATTGAGCTGCTGGTCTTTGAAGCCACCATTGTGAACAACTGCTGTTTTGCAGTTATCCGGTACAAGGATTCTGGTAGCACCGCCAAAGAACTCGTACATATGGATGTGAGCAGTGATCCATGATCTTGTTTTCATGTCCTGAAATGCTTCCACATAGGCATACTGGCTGTAGGTCATTACACCAACGTAAGAGCCAAGTGTTAGGGTATCCTAACACGACCGCCCTGGCATCAATACGTGATGTCAGGGTAGCAAGCCTTTTACTCTGATTTTTTGTTACAATCTATCCTGGCCTTCTCACTCCACGGCGCCAGATCTTGGAACTCTGCATTGGTGGTGTCCGTTCCGGGGCGGCTGTCGAGCAGGTATTTCAGGTAGTTGTATGGGGGAAGCCCGTGGGCTTTTGCCATCTCTACCATGGTATAAACTGCCATACTCGCATTTGTACCATCCTGGCTGTTCAGTAATTCTGTAGATGGAGCCAATGCCTGCGCAATGGTCTACACAGTGGTTGAAATGGCAAAGGCCCATGATCTGAATATATACGGATACCTGAAATTTCTACTGGAGCATCGGCCGACAAAAGAGATGACGGATGAGCAGCTGGCAGAGCTGGCACCCTGGAGTGAAAAACTCCAATCTATCAAAAATCGCATATGAATTATAGTAAAAAACTCCAACTCGCAAAGGGCTGGAGTAATCTTATATCCCACCGCATTATTATTTGGCGGTTACGATGGACTTACGCATATCAGTTGCGCCGCACACGATATAGATGTTGTCCGCCACGGAGATATCGCCTAGCATATCGTGCCTCTCACAAGGCTTAGGACACGATCCAGTATGGCAGGATCCGCACCATTGGCAATACGGATCGTCGCACTGCCAAGCGATATCTCTATCCTTGCAGATATTTCTGGAATTCTGTATGGATCTTCTAACAGTGGCTGGACTGGAAACATCGGTTCCGTCCTTTTTTCCTTTGGATTGAAGTTTAAACGGATCACATCCTGAGCAGGCGATGGTGTTGGTGCTGCTTTGGAAATGGATTCAGGAATCTCACGACATGCTTTCTTTCTGAGTCTGCTGACCCAGTTGTAAAAGGTCCCGGGATGGATCCCATGTTCCTTGCACCACTGAAAATCAGTGAGACCGCTGCTCCTGCATTCCATGATCAGCTGGTATTGCTTGTCAGCTGGTACTCTGGCATTGTAATTGGACATTTTTCAACACCTCCATAAATATGTAGTGAAGTGCTCGCATCTGACAATGGGATCTATTGTATTCCAGAGTAAAATGCTTGCATCTAGCTATCTACTATTATGGAGCATTTGGTAGTAAAGCGCCAGCCTCCCTAATACTTGGCGCTTACGTAATAAAGATGGAGATGCCTCTTTTTTATGCGACAACGCATGGAATCAGGCATTCTCTTTCTGATGATACTATACAGAATCTTTTGAAAAGATATACAAACCAGAGCAGAAGCAGCATTATGATGCCAGAAAAGGTCCATTTTCATATGCTGAGAAAAACCAGGGCGATGGATCTTTATCAGGCAGGATGCCCGTTATCCTATATCCAACAACTATTGGGACATGAAAGTATATCAACCACCAGCGGTTTCTATGCATTTGCCACTTTGAGAACGCTGGCAGCTTCTATTGAAAAAGCGAATCCATCCGGAGAAGAAGAAAAGCGTTGGAAAAAGGATTCCGTATTAAAGCAGCTTTACAGACTATAAAAACTATGCCGATATTTTTCCTAAGATTCCCTTGTTTACAGGAACTTCTTGAAATATCGGCATAGTTATTTTTTCGGTATAAGTGGTATAAATGACCTTTCTGACCGCTGCGAAAAATTTGAAAATCGGGGAGATGGTATCCCAGTTCTGTTTCCAGCTCCTCATGGAATTGGGATATTTCTCGCTCCATTTTTCAGTGACACGTTCCATTGCCTCAAGTGCTTTTTCTTCGGTGGGGGCCTGATAGATTGTCTTAAGGTCTGCACAGAATGGCTTCCTAACCTTGTCTGACACATATTTCATCGTATTACGCACCTGATGTACAATACAGCGCTGATATTCGGTCTTTGGATAGGCTGACGCGATTGCCACCTTGATACCGGTCAGACCGTCTGCACAGAGGATTAAGATATCTTTTACCCCCTCGGTTTTTCAGGCTGTTTAAAAGT
>Ga0192243_10301_pt1 | contig 19272 bp, 17 predicted proteins | sample Koala_Koa27_K3_FD_131233 | JGI IMG/M metagenome (GOLD analysis project Ga0192243, IMG submission 131233) | Enriched cells from koala feces incubated with labeled cellulose particles, San Francisco Zoo, California, United States - Koala_Koa2-7_K3 ... | reverse complement strand
AACTTGTAATGGGAGTGATTACAATAACGAAAAAATTTGGTGCAGCTTTAACGGCAGGCATTATCCTTGCAGCATGCTTCGGAAGCGTTGCCCAGGCAGGCCCTTTGTCTAATTATGATGCCGGCAGATTTGAGATTCATGCTGGCGGAAATATTCCGAACAGCACGGAAACCGGCAACCACAAAATGCGGAAAAAGAACAGTGCCTATTTCGGTGGTACCGTTGGTCTTGGCAGCAATGTAGGCCTTAACTACAAGTGGGATGAGCTTAAAGGCCGCCTGGCAAGAATGCGTGCCCAGGAGGTAAACCTTATGTACAGGTTTATTCCCTGTGTTTCTTTCTATGCCGGCTATCTCAATGCCGATGCAAAATCAACTAGCTGGCGGGGAAACGGATACAGGAGAAATTCCGCACACGTCGGCCTGCAGGCCGACGTCAATGTCCCGGAACTTTTTGACGTGTGGGCAAATTTTGCTTACGGCAGCAAACATAACTATTACGAAATCGGTCTAAGCAAGCCCATTATCCCGAACATTGACTTTGATGTTTCCTACTATCACCAGAAATATGATGACGCCCTGCGCGGCGATGATACATTCAAGGGAAGAGGCATTAAAGTAGGCCTTACCGTTAAGATCTGATCCTGCAGAAAAGCGCGTACGTTTCGGTCACTCCCTTGACCCCAATGTATATGCTTTTAATTTGTGTAATTTTTGTTAATAAATAATAATTATCGTTGAGGCCATTATCCAGTTGTGATATTATGAATGAAATCACGGAGCACCTAAAGGTGCAAAATGAGCAAAATCCAAAAAATATGGAGGGAAAACCATGAAAAAATTTGTATGTCAGGTATGCGGCTATGTATATGAAGGCGAGGCAGCTCCAGAGTTCTGCCCCCAGTGTAAAGCTCCCGCATCCAAATTCACTGAAATGAAAGGCGAAATGTCCTGGGCTGCAGAGCATGTTGTAGGCATTGCTTCTGATGCTCCGGAAGATATTAAAGAAGACCTGCGCGCCAACTTCAACGGCGAATGCACTGAAGTAGGCATGTATCTGGCAATGGCCCGCGTAGCTTTCCGCGAAGGCTATCCTGAAATCGGCCTGTACTGGGAAAAAGCAGCTTATGAAGAAGCTGAACATGCCGCAAAATTTGCAGAACTGCTGAGCGAAGTAGTAACCCCGTCCACCAAGAAAAACCTTGAAATGCGTGTGGAAGCAGAAAACGGCGCTACCGCAGGCAAAGTTGACCTGGCCACCCGTGCCAAGAAACTGAACCTTGATGCAATCCATGACACCGTTCATGAAATGGGCAGGGATGAAGCCCGTCACGGCAAGGCTTTCAAAGGACTTTTGGACCGCTACTTTAAATAGACCTTAATTAAAAACAGAAATCCCCTGAAGACCGGTTACCCAAAACGGGAATCACTTCAAGGGATTTTTTTCGTACTTTTCGAGCATGCCTTCCGCCGCATCAATTACCTGCTTTACGGTAAGGCGCGTCATGCACTGCATGTCAGGACACTTATGCTTCATGCCCGCAGCACAGCCCTCACATGGCGGCACCGCCGTGACTATGACGGCGTCTTTGGTATAAGGCCCGTAAATCTCAGGATGTGACGGTCCATACATGGCAACAATGGGCGTTTTCTGGCTTATGGCCACATGCATTGGGCCGCTGTCATTGGTAATGATAAGGCTGCAGCGCCGCATGGTCGCAGCAAGGCTTCCAATATTAAAGGCACCGGTCGCCACAACCGGAGTGGTTTTCATCTTGCTTACCGCATCGTGGACTATTTCCTCATCCATGGAACCGCCGAAAAATACCGGCTTATAGCCCCTGCCCGCAAAATAATCCGCAACTTCCGCGAACCTCTCGCCCGGCCAGCGTTTGGTAAGAACCGCACTGCCGATGTTAAAGCCGATTAGCTTGTCGCTCCTGAATACCCCGTGGTAACGCCAGAAATCTTCCGCATGGGCAAAATCATCATCGCCCGGGAAAATTTCAAGGCCGTTATGTTCTATTTTTTCCACTCCCAGCTGCTCCAAGACATTAAGATACATATCTGCGGCATGAAGTTTCCTGTCAAGCGGCGTAAAGACATCCCAGAAAGGCTTGAAGATCCTGTGTGAAACTCCTGCGCGCAGTTTCGTTTTGGTCATGGCACAGATAAAGGAGCAGCGTTCATTGGGATGCAGGTTTATGAGGACGTCAGAATCCATCCTGCTTAAATGCCTTTCACAGGCCATAAGCGCGAGGATGCTGTTGTCCCGCCCCTTCTTGTCAATGGTTATTATTTCGTCAAGATAGGGACTGTGCAGTACCACGTCCTTCAGCTTTTCGTCGGCGAGGAACGCTATATGGCTGTCCGGCGCCGCCTTGCGCAAAGCATGGATAAAAGGCGTAGTCAGCGTAAGATCTCCCAAATGCATGAGAAATGTCACCAGTATTTTCTTGCCGTTCAGGCCAATTTTTCCCACTCATTTTCTCCTTATATATTTCATATACCATTTCGGGGCTAATATCATGCATGCAGTGGCAGTCTTCACAATGTTTTTTAAGGCACCCCGCGCACTGCGCAGGGGAAATAATTACCGTCGCATTATTACTCCCGTAAGGCCCCGTGCGTTCAGGCTTGGTAGGCCCGTACATGGCAACCAGCGGTTTTTTGAGCGCTGCGGCAAAATGCAGCGGGCCCGTATCCGCGCTTACATAAAAGGCGCAGTCCTTAATAAGTGCCGCAAGTTCCCTTAAAGTCGTCTGCCCCGTGAAGTCGTCCACTTTTTCTGAAGCAACAAGTTTTTTTATGGCCGCTCCCTTTTCCCTGTCATCAGGTCCTCCCGCAAGTACAACGGAAAGGCCGTCTGCCGCCATCAGTTCCGCAAGACGCGCATAGTGTTCTTCAGGCCATGCCTTGGTAACCCACCTGGATCCCGGCACGAAGACCGCATATTGTCCGCTAATGCCTGCAGCCGCAAGCTTAGCCTTAACATTTTCACTCTCTTTGCCAAAGTCCGGCAGGGGAAACTCTATATCACTTTTTTCTGCGCCCAAGTAGCGTGCGACATCAAGGTAACGCTCTATTACATGATCTCTGCTGTGTTCCCCTTTTATGGGACGGCTGACAAATGCACTGCCCTCCCGCATTTCGCAGTAGCCGATCCGGCAGCTGCAGCCGCTTATGGCCGCAAGTACTGCGCTTTTGAACAGACCCTGCATATCAATGACAAGATCAAATTTTTTGCTCCGGAAGAGACCGCGGATTTCACGGAAATATTTCAGCTTTTCCGCCGGTCCCATTTTCATAAAAGCCGCCTTGTCAAAATAGAGGACTTCATCAATAACGGGAGGATCCGGCACAAAGCCCGCAAACTGCGGATGCACCAGCCAGGTTATTTTCGCCTTCGGGAAACGTCCCCTGAGCGCCGCCGCAAAGGGCAGCGTGTGCAGTATGTCCCCTAAAGAGCTCATTTTAATGATTAATATGTTCCGGTATTCCATTAAATCATCCTTTAAGTATATTTTTCACGAAATCAAGAAGATTCCCGCCAGTAAACTTATAGCCGCGGATGCCGGCGTTTGCCGCAGCCTCAAGGTCCTTATCCCGGTCTCCTATGAGGAAAGATGCATCCTTATCTATATCGTATTCTTTCATGGCCTGCAGTATCATGCCGGGTTTCGGTTTCCTGCAGTCACACTCGCAGACGTATTCTTTTGCCTCGCCTTCACGGTAATGGGGGCAGTAGTAGAACCTGTCGATGCAGCCTCCGCATTTTTCCAGCTCCTGCTGCATGTAAACATGCACTTTTTCCATGTCTTCCACCGTGTAGTAGCCGCGGGCAATACCGCTCTGGTTGGTAACGACAAAAAGCTTATAGCCAAGACTGTGCATGAACGCGAGGGCTTCAGGTGCTCCTTCAATCCACTCAAACTCAGCCGGATCTGAAAGGTAGCCCACATCAACGTCCAGTACCCCATCCCTGTCAAAAAATACCGCCTTAACCTTCATAGATATAGTACCCGCCCGTCTTATCCAGGACCTTGCAGTATTCCTCAACTGCCTCCTCAATATCCGTAAAGCCGCCGTCATAGCCTGCGGCCAGAAGATTCTTCGAGTCCGCTTCCGTAAAGCTCTGGTATTTGCCCTTCAATACTTCGGGGAAAGGAATGTATTCCAAATCACCCGAGCCGAAATGTTTCAAAACGCCTTTCGCAAGGGCGTTGAACTGGTGAGCATGCCCAGTGCCGCAGTTATAGATGCCCTTTATTTCAGGATGCTCCCAGAAATAGAAATTGACTTTCACGACATCCTTCACATAGATGAAATCGCGGGTCTGCTCCCCTGCACCGTAACCGCCATATGCGTCAAAGAGCTTGACCTTCTTTTCCGCCTTCCACTGGTTATACATCTGGAAAACCATGGAAGCCATTTTGCCCTTATGGTTTTCCTGGGGGCCGTAAACGTTAAAATAGCGCAGCCCCACAACCTGGCTTTTGATATCCGGGAGGAAACGTCTCAGGTAATTATCAAAAAAGAGTTTTGAAAATGCATAAACGTTAAGCGCTTCCTCGCATTTAGGTTCTTCTCGGAAGCCATGTACACCGCTGCCGTATGTGGAAGCGCTGGATGCGTAGATGAACTGTATCTCCCTTGCCAGGGAGAAATGCAGAAGGTTTTTAGTGTATTCGAAATTATTTTCCATCATATATTTGCCGTTATATTCCATGGTATCAGAGCACGCGCCCTCATGGAAAATAACGTCAATTTTTTCCTGGTCGAACTTTCCTTCCTTAAGGGCAGCGGCAAAGGCATACTTATTCATATAGTCCGCAATCTTCAAGGCCTGGATGTTTTTAAATTTCACCATATTAGTCAGATTATCCACTACCAGGATATCGCTTCTGCCCCTTTCGTTAAGGCCCTTCACGATATTGCTGCCGATAAAGCCGGCTCCGCCCGTCACAATAATCATATTTCGCCCTCCCTGACATTTTTGACAATTTTTTCCACAATGCCAGTCGTGGAATAGCCGTCTTCAAAATCGATTATTCTTACTTCGTCCGCGTATTCACGTCCTACGACTTCGGTTTCCCTGTAGTCGCCGCCTTTGACCAAAATATCGGGACGTATCTTTTCAATAAGGTTTGCCGGAGTGTCCTCACCAAAGAGCACCACCGCATCGACACAGGCAAGGGCCGCAAGTACCCTGGCCCTGTCAAGTTCACTGTTCAGCGGCCTGCCCTTTCCCTTTATGCGGCGCACGGAAGCGTCAGTGTTAACCCCGACGATAAGATGTTTCCCAAGTTCCGCCGCTTTTTCAAGATAGCTTACATGCCCCACGTGCAGTATATCAAAGCAGCCGTTGGTGAAAACCACCTTTTCGCCGCATGCCTTCCACGTTGCGGCAAAGGATGCCACTTCCTCCCGGCTCAAGAGACGATATTTCCCCTGTTTCCTTTCTTTCTGCAGGATGTCCGCAAGAAGCTCATCCCTGTGCACCGGACATGTGCCGACCTTTGACACTACTATCCCTGCGGCACGGTTAGCCAGGTAAACCGCATCGTCAAGACCCACCCCGCCTGCAGCGGCTGCAAGCAGGACCGCGGCCACCGTATCGCCGGCGCCCGAAACATCGAAAACTTCTATGGCAGCTGCAGGACTGTGCAGCACTTCTTTAGCGTTTACCACTGTCATGCCTTTTTCGCTGCGGGTTACCACTACATTTTTAATAGCATGTTTTTTCCTAGCAGCCCTTGCCATTTTCACGATTTCATCATCAACATTCGCGCACCTGTAGCCTGCCGCCTCACACATTTCCTTGAGGTTGGGCGTGATGAAGGTGCAGCCTGAATATTTTGACCAGTCGCTTCCTTTTGGATCTATGAGGACGGGAATTTTAAATTCCCCTGCTTTTTTTATTACATCGCGGCAGAAATTATCCGAGCATACTCCTTTGGCGTAATCGGAAACGATGATGCCGCCGAGTCCTTTTTTCAGAAGCCTGTCCAGCCATTTAGTGAGGGTAGCCGTTTCCTTTTCCGTAAGATCGCCGGCTTCTTCAAAATCAAGGCGCAGCATCTGCTGGCTGCCGCCAAGGATGCGCAGCTTCGTAATGGTTTTTCTCCCTGCGCTGCGCACAAGGCCTTTGTGGTCTATCCCTGCCTCATCAAGCATTTTTTCAAGAAGCGCATCATTTTCGTCATCACCCGTAACGCCGCCTATGAATACCCTGCATTCAAGGCAGGCAAGGTTTGCGGCAACGTTTGCCGCACCGCCGAGGACGGACGTAATCTTATTTATTTTCGCCACCGGCACGGGCGCTTCAGGCGAAATGCGCTTTACTTCGCCGTAAAAATAGCGGTCCAGCATGACATCGCCTATGACTGCGATTTTAAGTTTCCGTATTTTCCCTGCAAGAAAGGCTGCTGCATTAAGTGTCATTTTATCCATCATCCACCAGTTCACACAAAATATGTCCGATAAGAATATGTATTTCCTGGGCCCTTGCCGTGTTTTTTACCGGAACGGCAATACACTCGTCACAGAGTTCCAGAAGTTTGCCGCCGCCTTCCGCGGTAAGTCCCGCACAGTAGATCCCTTTCTTCCCTGCAAGTTTTACCGCCTCAACAACGTTGCCGCTGTTGCCGCTGGTGGAAATGGCTATGAGGACATCCCCCTTTTTCCCTAATGCCTCCACCTGCCGGGAGAAAACGTCATTAAAGCTGTAATCATTGCCGACGGAAGTCAGGATTGACGTATCAACCGTAAGGGCAATGGCAGGAAGCCCCTTCCTTTCTTTCTGGAAGCGGCCGACAAATTCAGCCGCCAGGTGCTGGCTGTCAGCAGCACTGCCGCCGTTGCCGCAGAAGAGGGCCTTATTCCCGCTTTTAAGAGATTTCTTCACGGCTTCAGCGATTGCCCCAATCTGTTTTATGGCATCGCTTTCCAGCACGGCTTCAGCCACGGCGAGATGTTCCTCAAAACGTTTTTTAATGATTTTTTCCATTGCTTCCCTCCATTACCAGTTCAGGAAATAATAGTGTACCTTAAGGGTACCGTCATGATCCTTCTTGTGTATTTCCTTTTCGAATAAGACTTCCAGAATCCAGCAACAGAAGCGGTGCTGCCATTTGTAGACCGTTTCATATTCTGCGCCTTTGGCGGAATCAAAACGGTTTATGATACTGAAGGTATTCCTTTCATCAGATTTATACTCGATACCGTTGCGCACTTCTTTTGCCATATCCGGCTCGTACAGGCCAAAGAGGCTGCTGGTGTAATCCTGCTGATAGTAGCCCAACCAGGTGCTCCATTTGCCTTCAGTCCCGAACCTCTGCCTGAAAGTGCTGAAGTACATATTAGTGGTACGCAGTTCCCCCGTATAACCTTCATGGGTCCATTTTCTGCCCACGGTAAGCCTGAGGGAAGTATTTTTCGTATTAAAGAGATAGATGGGATCGTGGTTTATATAAAATGCACTTTCAAAGTGCCAGCTGTTGTAACTCCTTTGCTCACGCTTCCAGAGTCCGTATTCGGCGTATGCGCTGTAGGAGAGGGGCAGGCCCTTTGCTATGCGGTGTTTTTTCCAGTCGAAGCGCCAGTCCGAATGTTTGGAATACCATACGTCATCGTCTTCCTCCCAGCCGGTCTTATAGGCAATCCTAAAATCATTTTCATCATGGCGCAGCTCATACATGGGCTTGTAGCCTTTCCTGGAATACTGGAAAAGGTCGCCGCGGAATTCCGTCTTGTTGCCGAAATACTTTTCTATGGTCAGCTCGCCGTAAAAGCCGTTGGTATGTCCGTCCCAGCCAATACGCGGCATTATCTTGTCCTGGTTTTTGTTTAAATCATTTATCCATTTATCACGGGAATAAACGTGCACTCCCTTGACGTATACCTGGACATCGTTTGCTATGAATTTGTCATTGGGGTATACCTCAAAGGTTTTGGCCTTTATCAGTACGCATGGCTTATGCTCCACGGCAGGACACCTGGTCGAAATCCCGCCCTCATCCATAAAAAGCATTTTATCGCTTATTATGGCATGAGGCGCCTCAAACCAATCCTTGCCGCCCCTGCCGCGCATATCCTTTATTTCGCCGATTTCATTGTTAAAATTGTAGTGGATCCATTTGCCGTTCATCTTTGAGCCGGGCTGCATTAAGTTGGCGCCATCGTCAATAAAGATATCGCCGGTCTTTATATTGCCCGCGGCATGATCGGTGACAAGCTTCTGGTTCCCCTGGGTAATAACGACATTTCCATAGACGCGGAAATCACCATTGTCGTTATCATATTCGCTGTGGTCGCCCCGTAAAATGATTGGCAGGGGTTTTCCATTTTCGTCCTTTTTCTTTCTCCTGAAACTGGTGCGGAAACTTCCGGTTTCCTCTGTATCACTGTCAGCATCAGGGCTTTCATAGCGGTCGCCGCCGGTATTCGTGAACTGCTCGTCCGCGTAAACATCTATGCAGCTTTGAAAACATAGCCCCAGCGCCAGGACAGCAGCCAGGAAAAATCTTATCATATGGCCTTCTCCTTAGGTCTTAATTCATAAAAGTATATAAATAACCATTAAATATTATATCATAAAACAAAGAAAAGCTCACCTGCGCGGATTAACTGCGCAGGTGAGCCATGTAAGTTAAATCTGCAGTTTCTATTCCTTGAGGACTACTCCCTGGACGGAAGTATCCCCTGAAGTCTGTACGATGGTGAAACTGCCCTTGGGGATTACCATGGCCTTGCCTTTAACAAAGGCGCCACCCACAATACCCACCGGGCCAAGGATAATTATACCGCCTATGCTTGCCCCTGCCGCTCCTGCAATGGACTTCATTTCCTGTTTGGCAAGCTCGCCAATGTAAATCCTGATATGCGTTCCGTCAATGGCGCTGACAAAGGTAAACTCCATATCTATGCGGCCGTCCTTGCCGAACATGCCGGGCTGGGAAACCTTTTTAATTTTACCGCGGCCGATGGCGCCTTTGGGGATTACCAGGACATCATTTACGGAAAAATTATCCGCTGCCCGAAGGCGCAGGATATCTCCCGCCTTGTTCTCCCTGGTACTCAGTTCCTCGGTAAACTCAACCTTGATTAAGGAATCCGCCGGCAGGGTCACGTTTTTCACCGGTACCACGCCGTCCTCATAGGAAGCAAGGTCAAGCAGCTCTTCCAGCCGCGAGGAAAGGGGGCCTGTCCCGACCTCGCCATTTAACATTTTTTCAACAGATTCGATGCGGCTTTTAACCGCACCGGCCGCCATGGTGCTTTTCAGGCGCCACTCTACCACATTCAGCTTAGTGGTAAAGGTGCCGCTGCCGTCTGACGTGGTGCCTTCCAGGTAATCGTAAAGATTATCAATGCGCTCTAAAATGAGATCCGTGGTCACCACGCCATAGATATCATCTTCAAGACCGTCCAGGCGGTCATTCAACGAACCTCCCTGCTCCGTGCCATAGAGCATTCTTTCCATGCTGCCGACTTTATCGGCTGCGGAAAGGCTGCTGGGATCTGCCGCCAGGACAGGCAGGCAGATCGTAACGCAGAAAACGAAGGTCAGCATTAAAGTCAGGAGCCGTTTCTTCATAAAAGTCCCTCCATCGCTAAAATTTCTCCATATATTATACCCTATTTAGTGGTAAAAAAACAGCCTGCCACTAAATAAATGATTAAACTTTTACAAGGCAGGTCATTTTTTATATTCCGCAAGCGTTTTCTCTATGGATGCCGCAATTTCATCCATCTTCTCAAAACGGCGGCGGTGCTGTGCCCTTTTTGAAGGCTTCAGCTCTTCCATGGATTTCCTGCGCTCGGCGACCGGTATGACATAAAAACGCTTATCGGCATCATGCAGGCCCCCGCACTCTTCCCAGAACTCCGCAAAGTCCGTCTTCAGTTTCCGGTCGCTGCGTATATGGTTCATGGCGTAATAGCCTTTATTGGTTACTGCGCAGATGCGCTTTGCGCCCATGCAACCTGCCAGGCAGCGCAGCCCGTAAAAAATGAGGTTCTTCGTGCGGTAACCGAAAAAAGCTTTGGTTAGCCCCTTTATGATTTCTCTGCCGTTCTTCAGTCCCTGCATGGCACCGATATATATGGACGTGCTCCCGTCCGCATCCCGCGCCAGCCAGAATATTATCTGGTAGAGCTTTGCGTCCTCGTAGCGCAGCATCATGGAAAGGCAGCCTTCCTTGCGCTGGCCTCCATCAAAATGAAGATCCAATGTCAGGGGTTTATCATAGTAGCTGTCCTGCCAGATATTAATATATGAATTGCCGCAGGCATATATTTTTTCAAGGAGCTCCGGCGTGAAAATTTCCTCCAGGATAAGCACATGGGTCTTTATGAGATCCACGCGCTCCGCCAAAGTGGAATCAAGGTAAAAGAACGAGCGGGTCACCTGTTCCACGAAGAAAGGCGTGCCGCGGAGCATTTTGCGCCGGAGTTCCGTGGCATTAAAAAAATCCAGTATGTCATCTATATAGTCCTTATGCAGGTTGCAGCGAATCCTGAACACGACATAGCGTTTATATCCCCGGGATGTGCGTTTATAGATGCTGTGCCCCACATAATTTAAAATGCCCTTATCCATGAGTTACCCCGTTTTAAAAGCTTTACAGCGTATTTCCGTATACCGTTATATATATCACATCGCTATCTAAAAATACAACGCGTCAGGTGAAATGTATGAAAAATCACCACGCTGCCCCTGTGCAATCAGGGATATAAAAAAGCCCCGCTTTTAAAGCTGGGCCATATGGTGTTACATGAATTTCTTGTTTTTCACGCTCAGGATTTTTTCAATTTCGCGCCTCATCTGGCGGCCGAATTCCTCCTGGGGCCAATTCCAGCGGCTGGTCAGTGCTTCAGAGATTGTATTGTCATCATATACCCTGCGCCTGTAGTACTTCTGGGTAAGCTTGTTATAGGCAGTGACCCAGCCCTCGCAGTTCATCTGCAGCATGTCGTCCTCACCGCCGCGGCGTATTGTGACATCAAAATAATCAATCTCCATGGCAATAACTATGTCCACATTGCCGTCAATGGCAATTCTCCTCATCTGTGCTTCAGTAGGCATCTGGCCGGCAACCATATTTTTTTCCAGGGCATTTAAAAGGGTATCATCCTCAACTACAAGAAATCCCGGTTTGGAATTTAAAACGGCAAAGGCATTCTCATAGTAAACCTTTCCCAGATCCTGCGCGTCATGCTTTTCCTTATCCTCCACGTTATTTATAAAAGGCAAAAGGGCAACGCTTGCCGCTTCAGCACGGCTGAAGCAGGGAACGGAAAAACATAATGCCAGGGTAACCAGCAGCAAATAGCGCAATGCTTTTTTCATGTAAACTCCTCCTTGAAATTACTAATAGGCACTTTTATATTTTACCACATTTCAGCGAAAAAAAACAGCCTTTTGCCGAAAAGCGGTTATTTTTTCCTAAAGAAAAACCAGGGAAAGTATGTTCCCTGGTTTTAAATATCCAAGCCATCCTTTAAATTAGAAAGTAAAGGTGAGGTCGGTCCAGATGCGTTTATCCCTTTCGCTGGTATCCATCCTGTTTTTGGTATCGTAGTATACTACCGTGCCTACAAGATTTTTGGCAAATGTATAGTTGGCACCCACGCCGTAGCCCCTGAAGCCGTGTCCGTCATAAACATTGGCATCAGTGGTATGGGCAATATATGTGCTGCCCGGCTGGTTGTAGTAATTGGCAAAAATGCCCCAGCTGCCAACCTCTTCAGGTTCAGCGCCCATAAATTCAAGGCCTACGGTAAAGCCGCTCTTGGAGTCGCCGAAATCGAATTCAGGTCTGCTGTCGGGATTGCCCCTTAAATACATGCCCTTAATGGTCACTTCGCCAATCTTGTAATCGGCGCCCACACAGAAGATCTGGGTGTTAAGGTCCGTGACATCGGCAACGTCCCTGAAGTTAAAGTAGCCTATGGAAAGATGGGAATCCTCAGTGAACTCTGCGGCAATTTCAGCGCCTGCATAGGTGCCGCCGCTGCTGTCATCGCCGTCAATGCTGGTTGTAATGTCGCCGGAAGATTTCCCCGCAAAGCCGGTTACCTTAAATTTCTCGCCGTAGGAAATGGCGGCGCCGTCAACCATCTCGTCGTAAATATTACCATCGGCAAAGAGGGTCTCGTAGCGACCGGCGGTAACTTTTATGCCGCCAAGTTTGCCTTTGACGAAAACATTGCGGAACCTGGTTTCGTTTTCTTCGACGTTATTGCTGAAATCCTGGGTGTTTTCAACCATTGCGGTATAGGTCCAGATATCGTTAACCTGGCCTTCCGACCAGATACGCGTACGCAGGTCGTTTTCAAACCCATGGTCCGTGCTCATGTACTTGTAGCGGATTTCACCGGTAATCTTGACGTTATCGGATTTTTTCTCCAGCCGTGCCACACGCACCCCAAGGGCATCAAGTTCGTCAGCGAACTCCGCCTCAAGGCGCGCATCGCTTGCGCCTTTAGCCATAGCCCTTGCAACGATCTGGGCCATTTCGTAGCGCGTAATGAGCCGGCTGCCACCGAATGTGCCGTCAGGATAGCCGTCAACCACGCCTTCAGCCGCCAGCTTTGCAATGCTGTCGTAAGCCCAGTGGCCTGCCGGAACATCGCTGAACGAGTTGGCTGCATATGCGGATGCGGTTACACCAAGGGCCATTGCCATTGCAAGTACCAAACTTTTTTTCATGTTACATTCCTCCTGAAAGTATTTTCGGAAAAGCAGAAAATAGTTTCAGCAGCTGCCCGTAACGACAAAAATGCCATTTTCCCCTTTGCGTTTTATCGTTAGAGGCGCCATAAAGGTCCATTCAACTTCTCCGCAAAGTTAATCGTAGCATATTCCCCTTCCGAGTTCAACCCCTCTAACCGAAGTAATCACTGTTTTTTTGTGGCTATTTAAAACAAATAAAAAAACAGGGCAGATAAACTGCCCTGTTTCTGTTGTGTACTGCTCGGATTAGAATGTGAGAATGAGCTGGGTCCACAGGGTCTCTGTGTCAACGCCGCCATTCTTGGCATCCAGGTTGTAGTAGTGTACAGCGCCAACCAGGTTCTTAGCGAATGTATAGTCTGCACCAACAGCTCCGCCTTCATAGCCTGTCCTGGAGTAGCTGGAGAAAGGCATTGTGCTGTTCCAGATGGTTCCTGCAGGCTGGTTCAGGTATTTAGCCCATACGCCGAAAGTACCGGGTTTGGAAGCCTTTGCTCCGAGAATATTCAGGCCGATGAGCACGCCATCTTTAGTCGTCTGAGAGCCAAGGCTGGAGTGCAGGTAGTCAACGGCAAGTTTAACGTCGTCCTTAGCAATACCAAAGCTTACGCCAGCAGTGAAGAGATCAACGTCATGGTCAACGAATTTACCAAAGCGGCTACCTTCCGTCGCATCATTGCTTCCACCTTTTCCTAAATCTTTTACTCCGTAGTAAGAAACGTTAGCGCCGATGCCCTTTGTCTGGTAGCGCAGGTCTGCGTATATTGCATCGTCACCAATACTGGAACCTTCAGTTACGCTATCAGAAACTTTGCCGCCGCCAACTGTAAGTTTAATGTTTTTACCATAGGAGAGTTCGCCGCCATCAAAACGAGCATCATGCATGTAACCGCGGTTCTGCAGGAAGTCGGTGAAATTGTAACGGCCGGCCATTACTTTAACGCCGCCGACACGTCCGTCAACCCAGGCACGCTGCCAATCGGTGCGGTTTTCTTCCACGTTGTTGTGAGCAAAGTTCTGGATGTTCTGAACCATTCCAGTGTATGCCCAATTGTCATTAGCCTGACCCCTGAACCAGATACGGGTACGCAGGTTGCTTGCGGAGCCGTATGCATCACTGTGAGAAGCATCATAGCTGTAACGGATCTGGCCGGTGATCTTTACGTTATCAGCGTTTTTCTCAAGACGAGCAACGCGAACACCAAGAGCGTCCAGCTCATCAGCAAATTCAGCTGCCAGACGGTCAACGTTTGCGCCTTTTGCCATTGCCCTTGCAACAACCTGAGCCATCTCGTAACGGGTCAACAGGCGGTCGCCGCCGAATGTACCGTCAGGATAACCGTCAACTACGCCTGCTGCTGCCAATTTAGCAATTCTGTCGTAAGCCCAGTGGCCTGCAGGAACATCGCTAAACGGATTGGCTGCATAAGCTGAGGCGGTGACACCCAAAGCCATAGCCATTGCGAGTACTAAACTTTTTTTCATGTTTCTTTTCCTCCCTTTGGAAAAAATTTTTTTATTATAAAACATCCGGGAGAAAACGGCTTTCGTCTAAAGTATCCTCGTTTCCTTCAGCCTACTTCCCGCTTTTCCATGACGCATTATAATCGCCGTGGTTTCGCAACATAGGCAAACCCTGAAGCCGGCTTTCCTTCAAAAACCGCTCCGGCGCATCCTAAATCAATTTAAGTGTAGCACTCCGGCGGCCCGTTGTCAAGGATTTATGCGACAGATCAAATTCCCGGGAAATTCCCGTTTCCATTAAAATGGCTTAACCATGCGGTTTCCGCCATATTCTGCCCTTTAAAAAATTCACAAAGATTTCACCAAATGAAAAGGAGGGGCGGATTATCCGCCCCTCGCTGAGTCTTCTGCCTTTATCAGGTTAGAATGTGAGGATCAGCTGGCTCCACAGGGTCTCATTGTTTCCTGAGGAATCAACCTTGCTCTTTAAGTCGTACCATTCAATGCCGCCGACCAGGTTCTTGGCGAATGTGTAGTAACCTGCAACCATCCAGCCCTTAAAGCCCATAGTATCGTAATCGCCGTTCATGGTATGGGTCATTACGGTGCCTGCCGGCTGGTCAAAGTGTTTCACGGTAATGCCGAAGGTACCGGGTTTGGTAGCCTTTGCGCCAAAGAGGTTCGCGCCTATTACATAGCCGTTTTTGCCGGACGGGGTATCAACGTCACTGCGCAGGTAGTCAAAGAGTATTTTCACGTCTTTGGCCACGCCGAGTTTCAGGCCAACGTTCCATAGTCCGTCGCAGGAATCATAGGAACCACCCAGGAATTTCGTAACGTCATGCCATTTGTAGTAGCCGACGTTAATGGCAGACCTCTTGCCGAAATCACATTTCAAATTGGCATAGTAGGTATCGTCAGCAGCACTGCCGCCTTCGCTCTTGCTGTCTGATGCCTTGCCGCCGCCGACAATCAGCTGCAGCTCCTTGCCGTAAATAGCCTCGATTCCGTCGAAACGGGTATCATAAATCATACCTTCGTTGGCGGTATAGTCGGTCAGGTTGTAACGGCCGGCGGTAATCTTCACACCGCCGATACGGCCGTTAGCGAATGCGCGCTGGAAGTCAGTGGTGTTTTCTTCCATGTTGTTGTGGGCAAACTGCTGGATGTTCTGGAACATGCCAACGTAACCCCAGTCGTCATTGGCCTGGCCCCTTACATACATACGGGTACGCAGGTTGCTTCTGGAATAGCTGTAACGTGTGTGCACATTGGAATAGTTGTAACGGATCTGTGCAGTGATCTTCACGTTGTCAGCGTTTTTCTCAAGACGGGCAACGCGTACTCCTAAGGCGTCAAGCTCATCAGCAAATTCCTCTGCCAGACGGTCAACGTTTGCGCCTTTTGACATTGCCCTTGCAACGATCTGGGCCATTTCGTAGCGCGTCATGAGCCGGCTGCCGCCGAATGTGCCGTCAGGATAGCCGTCAACCACGCCTGCCGCCGCCAGTTTGGCAATGCTGTCGTAAGCCCAGTGGCCTGCGGGAACATCTCTGAACGGGTTGGCTGCATAAGCGGAGGCGGTAATGCCCAAAGCCATTGCCATTGCGAGTACTAAACTTTTTTTCATGTCTTTTCCTCCCTTTAGAGAAAATTTTTTATTATAAAACATCCCGGGAAAAAACGTTCTCCGCCTGAAGTATCCTCGTTTCCTTCAGCCTGCTTCCCGCTTTCCCGTAGCGCATTATGATCAGGAAAATGAAAAGACCGCTGCCCTAACGGAAAGCGGTAGTGCAATGCCAGTACAAAACACTTCCCTGTCACCAGCAGGTCAGTATATGTGAAGGCACGCCATAAGGCAGCAGCGGGACCGCCCGGAAGATTTCCGGCAGCCTTTGCACAATTTCCTAGTTTAAACGCTTTTTAATATATTAATCATAATTATTATCATTAAGTTTGTCAATACTTTTGATAAAAATTTCCTAAAATATTTTTAGCGGTATCTATTCTTAATAAGAAATAGTATCTAAAAGCAGCACTTTTTTCCCTTCCCTGATCCCTGGAACAAAAATGCACACTGTGCGCATTTTTGCACCCTTTTTTATAGTGTGCATTTTCCCTTTTGAAAAACCCCTTTTTTTACGCCTGCCCGTCTCATAAGAGCCGCACGGGCACTTCGTTTCCGCCACGCGCAAAAATTCCTGACTGAGACATAAAAAATGAACACCCCCTCCCCGGCGTGCGTTTTTCCGCGCTTTTTACTTTTTCCCCGAAAGGCACGCAGGCATGAGCTTCCTGCGTTTTCCGGAAATTTAAAAATGCACACTGTGTGCATCCCGGTGTGCATTTTTCCCCGTGAATTTAAGGGATGTTTTTTTATAAGTCCGGCCGGCAAGCATTCCACGCCGCTAGCCGCCGAATGTATTGGCAAGGCTTGCAAAGTCCTCAAGGGAAAGGGTCTCGCCCCTGCGTTTCCCGTCAATGCCCGCCCGGGAAAGCCAGGCCGCACATTCGTCCCCCGTAATACCCATGTTTTTTAAGGCGTTCACCAGCATCTTGCGCCGTACGGAAAATGCCGCCTTCACCACGCGGAAGAATAACCCTTCGTCGCATACGCTGACGGGCGGCTTTTCCCTCTTCCTGCACATGATGACGGCCGATTCCACCTTCGGCGCCGGAATGAACGCTTCCTTTGGCACCGTGAGCAGTATTTCAGGCTCCGTGAAATACCGGGCCGCAACGGAGAGGACCCCGTAATTGCGCCCGCCAGGAGCCGCCGCCATGCGCCGCACCACTTCTTTCTGCACCGTTATTACCAGCCGTTCCATTGGAAGGTTCTTTTCAAGCAGCGCAAAAATGACGGGCGTCGTTATATAGTAGGGGAGGTTTGCGCATACCTTGAAGGGTCTCCCTCCTGTTTCCTTAAGGATATCCATTTTAAGGATATCGCCCTGTACGATGCGCACGTTCCCGTATCCTTTGAGCCCTGCGGAGAGGATGGGTATCATCCTTCCGTCAAGTTCCACCGCAATGACCTTCGCCCCCGTCTCCGCAAGGGCCTCCGTCAGGGAACCGAGCCCCGGGCCTATCTCCAGCACCGTGTCCTTCTCCGTAAGTTCTGCGGCTTCCGCAATCTTTTCCGCAATGCCCGCATCCGCAAGGAAATTCTGTCCCAGCTTTTTTGCGGCGCGCAGCCCGTAGCGGTGCATTATGCTTTTCGTGACTTCAGGGGATGCAATGGGCTTCATTTAATCTCCTTTAAGGCGGCGTCAAATTCATCCTGCGTGACGCCGCCGTAGCGATTCAGTCTTTCAAGTAACCTCTTTGCGTTGCCGAAGCCTATCCCGAGGGATGCCCCGAGGGCGTCACACCTTACGACGGCGCCTTCCAACCCGCTGAGGCCGTTTGCGAAAAGATCCTTTTCGGTAAATTCACTTCCCAGCTCCGTCTCGTGGTACCTCACTTTTGCCAGCCCGGCGGCTATCGCCGCCAAGGCCGCGCATTCGACCCCCGCGTCACCTTCCGCCGTGGCATCGGCCCTTGGGATGAATGCCTGGCCTGCTGCCTGGAATTTCTCCGTTAAATATTTACGGATCCGCTCGCCAGCGCCATCCGGATCCGTTAAAATAATGATTCCCCGCCTTCTGTAGGCGGCTTCTATCTGTTTAATTGTACGGGGGATAAAGTGAACCCTCCCGTTTCAATGGTATCTGCGTCAACTGCCATTTTTACGGCCGCGGTATCCATCTTCCCTTCAACTATGATTACTTCCTTCAGCATTTTCAGCCTTCCAGGATATAAATGGTTATGTACCTGCGCCCCCAGTGAATGGCGCGGTTTATGTCTTCCATGTAGAGGTCAATAATGTTCCCATCGATTGCACCGCCGCAGTCACCAGCCATGGCTATGCCGTAGCCCGGGATGTACATCTTCGTGTAATATGGGATGACGTCCGGGTCAACCGCAACAATCCCTTCATAGGGCACGATCCCTATGGAGGTGAGTCCCGTGCCGCTGCCTTCGGCTATGGTATAGGCAGTGGCCTCCACGTTCATCTTCCTCGAGTAGCGCTTGTAACCTGCCGGCGTAAGCACTGTGCTGGCCGTGCCGCACCTTACAATTTTGGCTATCGGTTTTTCCAGCACCTCTTCGTCAAGCTTCTCCGTGGTGGTCTTGAAAAAACTAGTCCGCACCACCTTGGAAATGACCTTCATTTTCCCGGGCGTGCCTTCCTTCTCAAGCTTTTCAACGCCTTCGTCCATGGTCCCGTCATCCCTGTATTCCACGGGCGGCGGAATCTTTTCCTCGGTAAATTTCAGCCTTTCGCCGCTGCTGAGCACGTATATCCTCATATCAGGCTTAATCTCCGCCGTAACTGCCGGGTAAACCTTCTTTTTCCTGTAGGATATGCCGAAACCGTCAAGGGCGTCGCCCACGGTTGACGCAGTGCTTTTCTGCGCCGTTTCCACGCCATCCCTTACAATGGCAATGGGCTTGCCCCTCAGGACGGTTATGACGCTGCCGTCATGAATGAACATGCCGTCCTCAATCTTCCAGCTGTCACCAGGTTCGAGCTTTACGCCCGCCGCCTGGAAAATTTCCTGCGGCTTAATGCTGCTGGTCTTTATTTCCCTGACCAGGCCGTCATATTTTACGGTAATGTTCCTTATGCTGTCAAATCCAAGAAGAAATGGAATGACCAGTAGCAATAGGACTATTACCGCAATGAGTTTCCTTATCTGTATATTGCTGCTTCCCATCGTGCCTCCTGTCGTTTCCTACAGCAGTCCCGTGACCCGCCTTCCGCGGGTGTCATTTTTTCCGGGTCGGCTTATTTTATCACAAAAAAAGAAATACGTCAAATAAAGCGGCGTATTTCCGCATTCTGCCTTGGTTTTACGGCTGTTTTCCTGCCTTTAGGGCTCCCCGCCGCACCCTTATGATTTTAAAAATCATTCACGCACCGGGGGACTTCCCATGGAACATCCTGGGACTTTCCCTTCGCTGCGCATAAGGTCGCTGCCCCATTCATACATGGCCTTTAAAATCGGGAAAAGGCTTTTCCCGAGC
>Ga0192243_10300_pt1 | contig 19282 bp, 14 predicted proteins | sample Koala_Koa27_K3_FD_131233 | JGI IMG/M metagenome (GOLD analysis project Ga0192243, IMG submission 131233) | Enriched cells from koala feces incubated with labeled cellulose particles, San Francisco Zoo, California, United States - Koala_Koa2-7_K3 ... | reverse complement strand
CGCTGGCAGAGAAGGTTTTGGCAGGAAATGAAATCAGTCAGGCTGAAGCTGTATTTTTAATTAACGCTGAAGATGATGATACAATGTTACTTTTGGCTATGGCGGATAAAATAAGGCAGAAATTTGTCGGAAATACAGTGGACTGCTGCGCCGTAGTAAACGGATGCAGCGGTAAATGCAGTGAAAACTGCAAATTTTGCGCACAGTCATCCTACTATGATACTGGGGTTAAGGAATACGGTCTGCTGTCGGACGATGAAATATTTCTTGCGGCAAAAAAGGCGAAACATGCAGAAGCAGTAAGATTTTCAATAGTTACCAGCGGCAATGGACAAAGTAAGGCAGATGATTTTAAAAATATCTGCCGCATTTTAAAAAGATTAAGACTGAACTCGAGATTGAAGTATGTGCTTCTCTTGGTATTCTAACACTTGAGCAGGCGTAAGCCTTGAAGGTAGCAGGTGTTACCAGGTATCATTCTAATTTGGAAACGGCGGAAAGTTATTTTAAAGAGATCTGTACAACCCATACATATGAAGATAAATTTTTTTACCATAAAAAATGCTCAAGCCGCAGGACTCAGGGTATGCAGCGGCGGAATTTTAGGATTAAGAGAGGCACCGGAGCATCGCGTGGAATTGGCATTTGCGTTAAAAGAGCTTGGAATTGATTCTATTCCCATAAATATTTTAACTCCAATTACCGGGACACCTTTTGAAGGAACCCGCCCTATTTCTCCCTTTGAGATTTTGCGAAGCTTTGCCGTTTTTAGGTTTATTCTGTCATCTGCCCAGATAAGTACTGCTGGTGGACGTGAAGCAAATTTGCGCGATCTGCAGGCCATGGCTTTGGCAGGAGGAGCTAATGGAATGCTGATTGGCGGTTATCTTACTACGTCAGGGCAGGGTACGGAAAAAGATATCAGAATGCTTTATGATTTAAAGCGGCCGAGAACATTGCCTAACTTAGCTAATTGAAAATACATAAAAAATTGAAAGAGCGGAATTTCAGGTGTACTGATGATTTCCGCTCTTTTATTTACATAAAGTAAACATGTAAGAAAAAAATAAGCATAAATATGTTATAATAAAAACTAATAACTTATAAAAGGAGGTGAAGCGGATGCAGTCTCATTTTCTAATAATAACCGGAATGTCTGGAGCTGGAAAAACTCAGGCCGTAAGGACATTGGAAGACTTGAATTTTTTTTGCATAGATAATTTGCCCGCTGCCTTAATACCTAAATTTTCTGAACTGTGCCGCCAGACCTCTGAAGAGAAGGTGGCTTTAGTCGTTGATGCCCGCGGGGGAGTATTTTTTGAGCAGTTGCTCAAGGTCCTTTATGAAATGGATGCATCAGGGCAGAATTATGAAATTTTATTTCTGGATGCATCAGATGAAACATTGGTGCGGCGTTATAAGGAAACACGCCGTCGTCATCCGTTGGGTGAACAGAATTCACTGCTTAAAAATATAGCGAGTGAACGGCATCTCCTTGAGTCCATAAAGGAAAAGTCAGATCAGGTTATAGATACTAGTGGGCTTACACCAGCTGAGCTGCGTACGAAAATTATTGAAATATTCAGCGATAATACGGCAAAAGAACGTATGTGTATAGTTGTACGTTCTTTTGGTTATAAATACGGGCTTCCAATGGACAGTGATCTTGTCCTTGACGTAAGGTTTCTGCCCAATCCATTTTATGTGGAAGAATTGCGTCAGCTTACGGGAAACAGTGCGGAAGTAGTTAATTTTATCTGTCGCTATTCTCAAACTATGCAGTACTTGAGACTTGAGGAACAGCTACTTGATTTTCTGGTACCACAATATGTATACGAAGGGAAAAGTCAGCTTGTAATCAGTGTGGGCTGTACAGGCGGACGTCACCGCAGCGTTTTTGTAGCAAACAGACTGTATGAATATCTGCGGATTCAGGGCTACAACGTAAAAGTTACTCACAGGGATATTGAAAAGGATAAATAGCGGAGGTTACTATGGGCTGGATCAGTTGGTTTTGTCCAGGAATTAATTTAAAACGTTGGCTGTTTTTATTTGCAGCAGGGGTTTTGTTGTGTGCTTTTGGCCTAGCTGTCTTTTTTAACTATCGGCTTATGGGAGCACTGGAAGAATTGTTGTTCAAGATGACATATGTGACTACTGGACAGTATTCCAATACACTTATTACAGTAGTCGGTATTTTGCTTATACTTGCAGGTTGTGCTTTTATGGTCTATGGTACGAGAAGAATTGTTGCATCTGTTGTATCGTCTGTGATTCCTGATAAAAACGGTTCTCTGATGGAAACAATTTTTGTAGAGCGTAAGCTGACTCATGGTCCTGATATTACAGTTATTGGCGGTGGGACCGGTTTGTCCACATTACTGCGCTGTATGAAATATATAACTAATAATTGCACGGCCGTTGTTACATCTGCAGATGATGGCGGTTCGTCAGGACGTCTGCGCCAGGAACTGGGGATAATCCCGCCAGGGGATTTGCGTAACTGTCTTACAGCTCTGGCAGACAGGGAACCACTAATGGAACGCCTTATGCAGTACCGTTTTAAGGGGGACTCGCCACTTGCGGGGCATTGTTTCGGTAATCTGTTTATAGCTGCCATGGCAGAAGCAGAAGGAGGAATGGAAGAGGGACTTAATGCTATCAGTCAGATTTTAAAAGTACGCGGCAGGGTAGTTCCATCTACTTTGACTGATATTCAGTTAGAGGCCGAGATGTATGATGGTACTGTTGTTTACGGTGAATCGGAGATTCCTAGAGCGCATAAACGCATTAAGGGTGTGGGAATTGTTCCAAGTGATGCGCCAGCAGCAAAGGAAGCCGTGGAGGCAATTAAGGGAGCAGATGTTCTTATTTTTGGCCCAGGAAGCCTTTTTACCAGCATTATCCCAAATATTTTAATTAAGGGTATCCGTGATGCTATTATTGAATCAAATGCTACCAAAATTTATATCTGCAATATTATGACACAGCCAGGAGAAACAGACGGTTTTGGCGCTTATGAACATGTGAGAATGCTACTTGATTATGTAGGCACGCAGTTTTTAGATTATGTTATCGTAAATGATCAGGAGATAAGCGTAGAACAGCTTAAGCAGTATAGTGAAGAGGGGTCAATGCCTGTAACTCCGGACACTGGGAGAATCCGCAATCTTGGTATTACGGTAATTCCTGCAAGACTGGTAAGCAAAAATGATCTTGTCCGCCACGATCCTGCAAAACTGTCGAGGATTTTAATTACGCTTATTTATAGATTAAAGCTCTTTGGGTGCGGCATGCAGTTTTTTGATTATTTCTTCATGCGTGAAGGCATGCGCATATTAAAAAAAGACAGTAAAAACGCGTGATGTTTGGACACTTCTTAAGTGGTGGTGGGGGGGGGGGAGTCTTTTGTCTTTTTCCAGTGATGTAAAAAATGAACTGGCAAGGTTGGAAAGCAATAAACCCTGCTGCGACAAGGCAGAGCTGCTTGGGCTCCTGCGCATGAGCGGGGCAATTGTCATAAGGGGCAGCGATGCCGGAATAAATTTTTCTACGTCAAATGCCGCTTTGGCTCGGCGGGTGCTGCAATTTTTGAAAAATTATTATCAGGTAAAAACAGAAGTGGTTGTTTCAAGATCCAATCGTCTGAGAAAAAACAACCACTATCAGGTGCAGGTTCTGCCAGATGCTAGAGTAAACATGGTGATGGCGGAGATGCAGCTTTTATCTGCTGAAAGTGATATGAAAAATCCTCTTTTAAGCAGACACTGCTGTAAACGTGCTTTCCTGCGAGGTTCCTTTTTAGGCGGTGGCAGCATAACGCGGCCTTCAGTAGATTATCACATGGAGATGGTGACGGACAATGGCTCATTTGCACAGTGCATTGCAAAGAACATGAACACCTTTTCTCTAAAAGTAAAGATTACCGAACGGAAAAAGGATTATCTTGTTTATTTAAAAGATAGTGGCCGTATCGTACGGTTTTTAAACGTCATAGGGGCGCATACATCTATGATGGAATTTGAAAATGTGCGTATTTTAAAGGAAATGCGCAATAACGTCAACCGTTTAGTGAACTGCGAAATGGCTAATCTGAATAAGGTGATAAAAGCCGCTGTGAAGCAGGTTGTATGCATAAAATATTTGGATGAGCATTTAGGTCTAGGCGAATTATCACAAGGTCTGCAGGATACGGCCCGTCTGCGCCTAAAATACCCAGAAGCCTCCTTAAATGAATTAGTAGAATATTCAGGAGGAATAGGGAAATCGGGCCTTAACCACCGTTTAAAGAAATTACAAACCTTGGCTGAAGGACTTGGTCTTGAAACGGAGCCAGAACAGGCATGATCAAAAAAATATTAAAATGGTTTGGCCTGCTGGTGCTGGCGTTGTTTCTAGGTGCGGCAGTTTACTGGTATTTGAATGGCCAGAGATTGCAAGAAGAATATGCTGCATTTAAAAAGACGGCGGTACCTATATTTATGTATCACGCTGTTGAGCCGCCTGGAGGGGATTTTAAGTGGCCCGAGGGATTGCTTGTGCCTGAGCAGCTTTTTAAAGAGCAGATGGAATATTTAAAGGATCAGGGCTACAGGCTGCTTACTGTTGAGCAACTTGCAGAACGCCTGCAAACCAACGCCGATGTAGATAAATATGCAGCGCTGGCATTTGATGACGGATATAAGGATAATTATAGCGTTGTACTGCCGATTTTAGAAAAATATGGAGCCAAGGCAACGTTTTTTGTCGTCAATCAGGATATAGGGGATTGGCTACATATGGATCAGAAGGAAATAAAGGCACTGTTGGCAGCTGGAATGGAACTTGGATCCCATACCACGAGCCATGCACCCTTGGATCTTATAGATGAACATTATCTGCCATGGGAACTTGCAACTGCAAGATATAATTTAAAAGTTGACTATGACCGTTATATAGTGCGGAGTTTATCCTATCCCAATGGCGGATATAATAAAACGGTCATCAGCGAGGCCGAAAGATACGGCTTTTATCGTGCTGTGACCGGTAATATTGGTGTAAATACGGCGGCAACATATGCGATGGCGCCAATGGAAATGTACCGTATTAATGTTGTTGATGATGGCAATGGACTTCAGGGATTTAAAAATCGCTTGGAACGTGCCTATTTCTTTGGCTTCCTGCAGACTAAAGGTTTTGACGTAAACGTAATCTGCAGGATTATTGTCCGCATTTGTTAACTATTGTCATCCTTAAGGGATGTTTTTCCAAGATTTGTTTTCAGTGTTTCTCTGGTATATTTATATTTCGGCGAAGCAAGGCTGTTTGTTTCATCAAAATGGTTGGAGTTTATGCCTAAAATACTGCAAAGCAATTCGTAGACCAGGTCATTGGTAAAATAATAATCTTTCTGCAGTTTCAGTGTTTCATATACTGATTTGTTTTTTTCTATGTACTCATCTGAAAAATAAGCAAACATAGGGATTCGGACCGTGGCAAACCCATCGAAATTTGGCGAACGGCGCTTGTCAGGACGTGTGGCGTGATCTGAAAAATATAAAATGGCCTGAAGATTTAATTTTTCTCTGGCGTAATTATAAATTTTCTCAATGACGTGATCTGTGTAGGCTAGAGAATTAATGTAATTTAAAATAAGGTCGTATTTACCAGGTTCGCCCCATTTAGTGAATTCTTTTGGATATCTGTTGATAAAATTAAAATGACTGCCTTTTAAGTGGATAATCACGAAATTGTTTTCCTTCGAATTAACTTCCTTCAGATATTCCAGCAGCGATTCATCATATTGGATGGTGTTCAGGTTTTGTTTGGTCCATTTAGCAGTATCAGCGGTAGCTGCTATAAGAGTTACAGGCGTATCTGAAGAACTTAGATATCCCTGGTTACTATACCAATATGTTTTATAGCCTGCTTTTCTTGCAATATCAATAATGGAAATCGATGTATAGAATTCTTTATCATTATACTGATTAAATTCTGTTAAGGCTCTTTCCAGGGCAGGTACGGTGTGAATTATACTAGAATATGAATGGGGGAATAAAAGGAAGTTACTAGTTTCTTTTTGTTGGTGCAACCATGGTGTGCTGTCATAAGGATAATCTACAAAGGCGCTCATATAATCGCGTGAGGCGGATTCACCAATGATAAGCACGATGGTAGAAGGTTTGCTAAAAACTGGTTTTGTCGGAGTGACAGAGAGATTTTTAATACGTTCCTCTGTATTTTTTGTATATAGTTTCGAAGTTTCCGTATACTTTTTGATATCGAGGTAGAGTTCAACAATACCGGTACGGACAAAAACCCCTCTGTTGTTTTTCCATAAATACCTTTTCCATAAATAAAATGTCAGGAAAATGCAGATGACTATTATAATCAGTAAACTAATAGTATCCGATTTTAATATCAATATTTCAAGAGATGACAGATTTAAAGCGAGTATTGAAAATAATATAATACCTGCTGCAAACATAAGAAAAAAGATTGTTTTCATAGAAAACGATCTTATAAATTCAATAATTTCATTGTAATGTGTATCTTGGACTAGTGTTATACCATTAGTGTCAATACAGGTACCGTAAATGTAGAAGTAGCACCACTGGAGAAGTGGAATTAAAAGTAGGATAAATTCAGCTAAAGAAATACTTGTCAAAAAGAATACAGGCGTTATATTAGCCATCAGGACCAGAATTTTAATGGACGTCAGCCAGCCTATTACATAAAGTCCAAAAACAAAATCCAGGTGGAAGCCGAAATCACTGGATACTTTACGGTTTGTAACATAATACAGCGTAGGATAGGTTATAATCCATACCAGGCCAACAAGAAGGCTGCTCAGGTAAAGGCCGCTGGTAAGGGGAAGGGTAACAAGGGCAGCCGGCAACACGGCTAAAACCGCACAGGGAAAGAACCGGCGCAACTGCAGGTATTCTGCCTTATGGCCGAGGCCATGGGAAATTTTCACATAAAAACAATAAGCTGCAATGTACAAAAAGATAAATGTAGCCAGATAAATGTTTGGAAACATATGATACAACCTTCTAATGTATTTTTTTAAGAAATATTATAGCAAATATTGATATTCTGTCAAAGTATCAAATAGTTAATGTGCTAAATATAGGGATTAAGGTATAGTCTTTTTGGGGTATATATGTTATAATAAGTTATAATAATATAAATATCTATGTTAATTTAAATGTCAATTGGGAGGGTTGGGTATGGAAAGTATAAATATAGCCATAGCTACCGATAATACTTATGCACAGCATGCATGCGTGGAAATGGCTTCAATTTTATGCAACACGGCTCAAAAAGAGAAGATAAGGTTCTTTTTACTGAGCGATGATATAGAAGATGATAAAAAGGAAGCCATAGTTAAAACTGTACAAAATTTGGGAGCCGCTATATCAATACATGAACTTTCCGGTGATAAACGGTTTGAGGGGCTTTATGTCAGGGGAAAACTGACTAGAACGGTCTATTTCAGGCTGGCTCTTCCTGATATAATGCCAGAAGATGTCCATAAAATAATATATTTAGACTCGGATATGCTGGTTTTCGGTGATATAAGTGAACTATGGTCTACTGATGTTGAAAAAATTCCTTTAGCTGCAGTACCTGACTATGGCATAATGTCTTCAGCGAGGTTGTGGAATGAGAAGGAAAGTTTCATCGGAATGAAAAAGGATGGTACATATTTTAATTCCGGTGTGCTGGTAATTAATCTGAATATGTGGAAAGAACATGATTTAGGTCATGAGTTATTAAGCCTAGTACGTGAAGAGCAATATCCTCATCTTGATCAGGATTCCTTAAATAAAATTTTTATGGATAACTGGATAAGCCTGCCGTTAAAATGGAATATTATTCCGCCTATTTTCTATCTTTTCTGGAAACGGATTTTTTTAAATCCTAAACTTAGGGCAAAAGCTCTAGAAGCCAGAAAAGATATCCGAATAATTCATTATGCGGGGCGATATAAGCCGTGGGAATTTGAAAGGCATGAGGGTTTTAATAGTCAGTACTACAAATATCTTGCTATGACTGAATTTAAGAATGTTAAAATGCCGCAGCTTGCGAAAGATACGCACAGTAAGTCCATTAATAGGCAGTTGATCAGGTTAAAAATAGCTGAAATGTTATGCCGAGTGTTTTAGGATTTTTGATGGCTTAGCTGCTGCGGTATTTTTAAATAATTAGTTACAGGGGCTAATAATGACGCAAAATTATGACAAATTGATTAAGAAAATGACCTGGGCTATGTGTATAGCATTGTGCGTCCAGCGGCTATCAATGTCGGCAGGCAGCGTTTTTTGGGGCATAGCCATCTTAATTTGTTTGTATCTTCTGTATCATAACAGGAATGGAATTTTTGTAGAAGACGGATTTAAGGGTTATTACAGGGCATTCGCTATCTTCTTCATAACCTTACTGCCCTCTTTATGCTTTGCCGGTAATTTTTCTACGTGGATAAAGAACTTTGCTGAAATGTGGCTCTATAGGCCACTACCTTTTTTTATGGTAACTTTATTCATCCGTGACAGGGAATTGTTAAACAAAGTTCTGATGATATTTATTTCCGTCACGGCAGTTGATTGCACAGTAGCTCTGTATCAGGCTATAGCCCTACATGCCCGTGGATGGGGCTTTGGGGGTAGTCAATTGCAGCTGGCATCTCTGCTATGCATTCTGATGCCGGCAGTGGTGGTAATTCTTCTGGATGATGAGTTCAGCAGCCGTGCTAAACTGGTGGCTAAAATTGCCTTTCCGTTTTTATTTGCTGGAATGTTAGCCGGGCGTAGCAGGGGTCTGTGGCTGGCTTTAGTTATAGTACTTCCCCTGGTTATGTGGAGGTATTTGATTAAGAACAGGAAAGCACTTATGGTAACGGTATTGATTGTGGCAGCCCTTTGCGGATTTTCTGCAGCCCAACCGAAATTTGTGGAACGGGTAAAATCAATTACTAATATTACAACGGATATATCAAATAGGGACAGAATAGTAATGTGGCGTTCGGCAAAGAATATGATTAAGGATCATCCCCTTACTGGCGTAGGATTGGGCCAGTTTAAGAAAAATTATTTCGCCAAATATCAATTAAGGGAAATAAAACAGCGGCATCTGAACCATACGCATAATAATGTCCTCCAGATTTGTGCGGAGACGGGAATTCTAGGGGCTTTAGGTTTTATATATCTGAGCATATATATATTAATCAGGAACTTCAGGGAATGGCTGCGAAGGAAGGATCCATATTCTCTGATTATATGGGGAAGCTGGCTGGCGTTTATCATCTTTGGTATATTTGATGTAATTATTGATCATTCTGCTGTGACTAGATCATGGTGGTTCTTACTAGGTACCATGCTGGTAATGAAAAATGGCAAAAGCTATGAAAATGATTTGAAGCAATAAAATTATATATAAAACAAAATGCCTATCTATATTATGGGCATTTTGTTTTATAATAATAAGTAATGAAATTAATAATTAATATCTTGCGTATTAATGCTAAACAATCACTAGGAGGAGCAACATGAGCGAATTATATTGTGTGCCATTGGGATATACAGCCCGCAGGTTATTTTATAAGAAGCTTGAAACTTATGGAGATGAAGGGCTTTTGGTATTACCGAATGCAATTTTGCAGAAACGGGCTAGGGCCGAATCTCACGCAAACTGTTGTGGCATCGACTGGCTGGCTGATCAGATCTTGGGATTAAATGATAACTATAAAAATTTTCATCAAATCAGTAGACGTACGGAAGAGCTAATTATAAAAAAAATACTGGATGAAATGTTCGAGAATAATGAATTGGAATATTTCTGCCATATCGCAGGCAAGAAGAACTTTGCAAAAGAAATGACATCGCTGATGATCGAATTGGCTCGCAGTGGTGTTACGGTAGATGAATTTAGCTGTGCGATTGATGCATGGGAAAGCGGTACTGGAGAAAATGAAGAATGGAAAAAACGGAGTTTCTGTGATGAAGAATGGGAAGAAAGGGATTTTAGTAAAGATGAGGAGTGGAAAAATAAAAATTTTGCTAAAGATAAAGAAATAGCTCTGATATACGCTAAATATAGAGATTATTTGAAAGCACATAAATATTATGACATTGAGGGGAAATATCGCTTGGCAATTGAAGTTTTGGAAGATGATGATTTAAACTTGCGCCGAAAATTACGTTGGAAACAAATATGCTTGAGCGAGTTTTTCAGCCTTTATCCGCAACAGTTAACATTTATTGGCAAGTTAAGCAATCGTTGCGAGATAGCGATGGGATTGATGTATGAAGAAGGCTGCGAAGATATTTTTAAGGTTGCAAAGAGCACATATAGCTATTTTACGGACGACCTCAGGTTCAGCATAAAAAAACCGCCTGTAATGGAACTTACAGAAGAAGGGACTCCTAAAAACAAAGCTTTGCAATATGTTACACAGTATTTTAGAAAAGATAGTGTTGATACCTCCATAGAACCTGGGAATACAGTACGCTTATGGGAGTTTAGTAGCCGTGAAGATGAAATGCGGTGGGTAATCACTGATATAAAGCGTCTTTTGCATAGAGGTGAGGATGCTAAAGATATTCTGGTAATTGTACGAGACTTTTCTAACTACAATGTATTTCGCCATTTTGCAGATGAATATGGTATACCTGTTACTTTACCAAAGGTAACACCCTTAAGTATTCAACCGCTTAGCGAATTTGTACTACTGCTTTTTACTGCTGCCGCAGATAATCGCCATGGAGCAGATGCTTATTTAAAGATTTTATCATCCGCCATAGGAAAGCTTATTTTTGAAGGTGATACGGAAAAAGTAGATAATTTGCGATTGGAAAAATATTATACTTCTAGAAAACAGGTGCAAAATGCCTGTCAGGAGTTGCAGGGAAGAGATTGTAAGCAATCTATGTATGAAAATGATAGTATTACACTGGTCAATGAGTTCATAGATGCGCTGGCAGGAAAAGAAACTTTTAAATTTTATACTGATTTACTGCGAAATTTATTAGGAAATTTGGGATTAGAAAAAAAATTAGGTGAAGAATATAAAAAAGGGAAAATGGACATAGAAGAGTTACAATGCGCCCTGCGTGCAAAAATAAAAATGCTAAAATGTTTGGATGTTTTAGAAGAAGATTATATTTACTGTGGGCTAGATAAGCAGCAATTCACTGCTGGCGAAGCATGTACAATACTAAGCGAAGCTCTAGATGATAAGTCTACGATACTAAAAGCTTTAGATGATAATTCCACGATAATAAAGTTGGATGATGGGCATCCTGATGGTGTTTTGGTGACAGAAATCGTTAATATTCAGGGAACGGAATATAAATATGTCTATATAATGGGAATGCGGCAGGGCGAGTTTCCACTTAGCAACAAGGAAAAATGGCCGTATAGTGACAAAGAACGTGGAATGCTTAATCAATTGGGAATTGACATGCCTGGCATAGTACAGGCTTTTGCTGAAGAAGAGTATTTATTTGCGGCAACATTATCTCAAGCTACAGAACAGTTAACTTTAAGCTGGCATAAAGAAGATAGTGCAAAAAAGGATAAAGATAATAATAACGAAAGCAATGATGGTAAAAATAAAAGTAATGAAGATAAAAGCCCAGAAGCTTCTTATTATATCTTACAGTTGAAGAGAATGTTTCAAGGGTTGAATATCCAAAAACCAGAAAGAAAGGTATTGGCTTCTCCACAGGAGTTTATGATGCTGGGGCATGAATGTGATAAATGTTGGCTTAAGGAGAGAATAGGGGAATATACTTTAAGAGCAGCTGACACCGACAGAATCAGGAAAGAAGTCGGATTTTACAATGGAAAACTTGAAGGTTCACCTGTAATGGCCGATGTTGTCGGGACGATAGGGAATACTTTCAGCGCTACAGAACTACAGGCATATGCGGATTGCCCATTTAAATTTTTAGGTAAGTACCTGTGGAAACAGAATGGATTTGATGAGAAAACCGAAGAATTAGATTCTCGTGATGAAGGTAATTTATTGCATAAAACATTGGAAATTTTCTTGCGGAATCATTTGAAACATAAATTAGGGATAGGCGATAATGCGGATCTATCTAAACTGGAGAAAGAGTTGGAGAGTGATTTTGAAAAAGCGTGGAAACAATTAGATATCTCAGAGCAGGATGTCATACGAAATGCTGAAAAGTCCCGGTTATTGAATATGCTGAAAAAATGGCTGTACTATGAATGTGCAAAGTATAGAAAAGGGGAGACATTTGTACCAGTAAAAGTGGAATGTAATTTTGGACAGAAAGATGGGCCAGTAATGTCCTTAGAAAGCCAAGATGGAGAAAGGATAAATTTACGAGGATGCATTGATCGTATTGATAGTGACGGAAATAAATTATTAGTAATTGATTATAAGACTTCGAGACACCCGTCGTGGAAAAAACTAAATGACGGTCTTGATATGCAGATGCCAGTTTATGCGCTTGCTGCAAATGCTTCGTGCCTACCTGGTACTGAAGTGGCTGGCGGCGGATATTTTGTTTTAAAAGATGGGAAATGGAAAAATACCTTGAAATGGAGGAAGAATAAAAATAGCTATAAAATCAGTCTAAAAAATTGGCAAGAATTCAAAGATGACAGCAAAGGTACTGTGTTAAATTATATAAACAATATCTTCAAAGGTGATTTCAGTATGTCGCATGAGAAAAAATGCGACAATTTCTGCCCTATGCGTAGTATTTGTAGGATAACTCATGATATCGGAGGAGAGGAAAATGAATGAATATAGTAATAAGCAAAAAACACCTACGCTTGGACAAGTAGAAGCTATTAACACTCTTGATAATAATGTTGCTGTATCGGCATCAGCGGGCACAGGAAAGACACATGTACTAGTAGAAAGATTTATAAATATTTTAAAGAAAGCTCCAGATGCTGGATCATATAAAATATCAGTAAAGAATATTTTGGCTATTACATATACACGTAAGGCTGCAATGGAAATGAAAGATCGCATAAGAAAACGTTTAATGGAGGAATATGAATATGATAATAACAAATTTTGGCGTGAACAGTTGGAGAAATTGGAAAGTGCACAGATAACGACTATTCACGGGTTCTGCAGCCATGTTTTGCGTGAAAATGCTGTAGAAGCCGGACTAGATCCAGCATTTGATGTAGCAGATGAAATTGAAACAAATGAGTTCAAGGATGATGTTTTAAAAGATTTTATTAAGTGGATGTTAAAAAAACATAATGAAGCTATAGATATTTTGGTGGAAGCATATGGGGTTAAAAGCTTATTTCAGCAAATAAAGTATCTGTTGCCAAAGTTAGAGACGATAGTTACGCATAGGAATTTTAGCAAATATTATAATGATGGTTTAAAGAAAAGCATTGGTGCTAAGAAAGAATTATGTACTTTGCTTCATGAACTTGTAAAACGTCGTGGGGAAGCATCTGATAAAGCAAAAGTATTAATTGGACAGTTAAAAGATATAGCAGATAACCTGCAAGATATAGCAAAAGGAATAGAAGCAGAGCCTGCGGATTTCAGGGCATATAATAAATATGTTAAACCACTTTCTTCTAGTAGTAAAAATTTTGGAGAGTTGATTGCTGAGATTAAAAATACTTATGATACAGTATATACCCGAGAAGCGGATAATAAAGCGATAGAAATTGTAAAAGCCTGGGAACAGATTTTGCAGGAATTTTCGGTGTATTTTGAAGAACGCAAAAGAACTGTGGGATTTATGTCATTTGACGATCTTGAGAATCTTGCGCTTAAGCTGTTAAAAGAACATGCAGAAGTGCGCAAAAAGTATATGCAAAGATACCGCTACGTAATGGTGGATGAGTTTCAAGATACAAATGAGCGACAAAAGCAGCTTATTTACTTACTTTGCAGTGGAGATGCCGAAAATTTAAGTGAAGATTATGACAAAAAGAAACTTTTTGTAGTTGGAGATTTCAAACAGTCAATATATCGTTTCCGTGGAGCAGAAGTAGATGTATTTAAAAAAGTACAAAATAATATTAAGGCTACAAATGGTAAAGTCATTACTTTATCCGATAATTTTAGGACGATGGATACTATTTTAAATGTTTGTAATATGGTATTTCCCAAATTGATGAAAGGATATGAAGAAGATAATGATAATTTTAATCTATATCATAATGCTCAACGTAGATGTAAAAAAGGAAAGGATAAAGAGGAAAATATAGAAAAAGGAAATAAGGAATTGCTTTTTTTGAAAGTAATGTTCGGTGAAATGGGAGAAGGTTGCAAAGAGAAGCTAAAAGACATAATTGTTGCAACGAAAGATAAAAGAAAACTGGAAGCTAAAGCTGTTGCGAAAAAAGTTTTGGAATTGCGGGGAAATGGCATTTCCTATGGAGAAATGACTATTTTGTTGCGTGCTAGAACTCATTGCAATCTAATAACTGATGCATTAAGGGAAGAAGGTGTGCCTTATCAAGTAACAGATGGAACTGGGTTTTACGAAAGGCAAGAAGTACTTGATCTTTTAAATCTTCTAATGGCATTGCAGAACAGGTATCGTAGTCTGGAACTAGCTGGAGTATTGCGGTCAAACTATTTCGGTTTAGATGATACAACGATTACAAAGTTGTTTTTAGAGGAAAAGCGCTACAAAAAACCTCTTTGGGATGTACTTCAGGAAAATGATATTATTTTGCCAGAAAAAGAGCAGCAGGAGCTAGTGGAACGTGCAGCTAATATTTTAAAAAAGTTAAGGCAAAGTGCTATGCTGCTACCGTTGCCATTATTGTGGACAAAAATTTTTGCTGAATTACATATAGTGGCAGTATTGTCTTTACAGGAAGATGGCGTAATTAAACTTGCCAATGCAAAGAAGCTCATGCAGTTAGCAAATAGATACAGTGCTGAGAAACATGGGACACTAGGCAGTTGGCTAGAATATACGAATAAACTCAGAAAAACTGATGCTGCTGGAAAAAGTAATACCCAAGAGACATCTGCTAATTTAAGTGTTGATGATGCAGTGACAATAATGACGATACATAAAGCTAAAGGGTTGGAGTTTAATACAGTATTCTTGCCTATGCTAGATGCTGATAGACAAAGGGACAAAGGAGTAATAAAATTTGATAATGAAAAAGGCCTTGGTATAAAAGTACCAATAGAAGACGGAAGTCTTGCGGAAACTAGTGTTTTCAAGGATATTAAGAAAGAGGAAAATGAACTGGAAAATGAAGAATATCAGCGTCTGCTATATGTAGCTATGACTAGAGCTCGCGACAGGTTAATCCTATCTGGAGTTCCCGAAGAATGTGGTATGGATACAAACGGTATACAGGATAATAAAGATGAACAATCCAATGGGGAGGCGCATAAGAACTGGTTTGACAGTATTGATAAAATTTTTGATAAAAATAAAAATGCATTAGAAGATATGGTAAAAGTGGTAAAAGAAAAAGATTTATGCGACAATAGTCATGATGGTGATAGTATTGATGAAAAACAAAGCAATTATTTGCCTGACTTGGAACTTATTGATGTATTGGCGCAGTATAATTTAAAAAAAGATTTTACGGCTTCAAGACTGCAGACATATTTGCACTGTCCACGAGAGTATTTTTACCGTTACGTAGCTGGGTTACCAGAATTTGAGGAAACAGCAGCATCTAAAGGTACTACTCTGCCCGCCTATATTATAGGGCTTATAGTGCACAAGACGCTGGAATACTATGATGGCAGAGATCTTAATGAAGCATGGAAAAGGGCAGTCAATGAATATGCTGAAGGACGTTCTCCAGATAAATATTTTGGGTTATTGAAAAAATATGTGTCCAGCGACTTGTTTAAGAAACTGACTGGGGAAAAACTTAAAGAGATCAGATTTACTTACAAAGCGGATAATGATTTTATTATTAAAGGAGTAATTGATTGCCAGATCACAGAAGATAATGGCCTGCGGATTATAGATTATAAGACTGGACGGGCTCCAGCAGAAGATGAAAATATAGACGGCTATTACATGCAGTTGGCCATTTATAAAAAAACAGTTGAGAAAATTTATGGTAAAAAGGTGATAAGTGCCGAACTGCATTTTCTACAGGACCTCAGCGTAAAAGAGTTGCCGGAAGCAGGGGAATGGGCTGAAAAGGCATTAAATCTTTGTAGTGAACTGAGCAGGAAGGGAGAAGAAAAAGATTTTGAATGCAATTTTGGCAGCTGTGGGCATTGTATGTATAGTTATTTATGCCCGAAAAAATAATAAGGTTATCAGGTAAATAAAAAAGAGATGGAGCAAAAGTTTCATCTCTTTACCATTTTATAGTGATTATTTTAAATTTTTAATATAGTTCGCGGAAAATATGACAGCCCTGGCGGCAAACGCAGTGCAGATAAGGTGGGCGCTGTTGGTTTCGAAGCTGACGCAGCGCACCTCATTGCACATTATGGAGCCGTATTCCTTTTCAAATGCTTTAGCGAAGTTGAGGGTAACAGCATTCAGCTTATCCCTGTCCCATCCTTTGTTAGCACCATAGATGCCAAGGAACATTACCGTGCCTTTATAAAGGCCGCACTGGTAGCGTTTGAAACGGTTTTCCATAATGCCGTTTATGGACTGGTAAACCTGCTCATGGGCGGGGACATTAAAAAAATCGCTTAAGCAGTGCATCATGGTAAGTCCACAGTTGAGAAGCTTTTTCACGAAATAATAATTCGCCTCTTTTTTAAGGACGGCTTTTTCTTCGTCAGTCAAAATCATTTTTAAGGCCAAATCTGCTCACTCCATTTCTATGGTTTTGCCTGGTTTTACGACAAGAACCTTGCTGGATGTGCTTTTTTCAACATTAGCTTTATAGGCATTTACGTCCTGAGTAATAGGCGGCCAGGTGTTATAGTGTATGGGAATTACATATTTGGCTTTAAGGAATTTAGCTGCGATGGCAGCATCCTGGGGATCCATGGTAAAATTACCGCCAATGGGTAAAATGGCGTAGGCAAATTTATCCAGCGTCTGCAAAAGCTGCATATCACTGTAAAGGGCAGTATCTCCTGCAAAATAGAAAGTAGTGCCATAAAAATCAATTATAAAGCCGCAGGCATGGCCTCCGGCAACACCACTGCCGTGGAATGCCATGGCAATACGGACTTTACCGAAAGGAAACCGGAAGGTACCGCCAAGATGCATTCCATGGTTTTTGCAACCGGCAGCTTCTGCAAGCCCGCAGACTTCTGCAGTTGAAATAACGGTAGCATCACAGTTTTTGGCAATTTCGAAAGCACTGCCCAAGTGATCAAAATGGGCATGGGAAATGAAAACATGATCTACCTTGAAATCCTTAGCAGTTAGTCCCTCGGGGTTTCCGTCAAGAAATGGGTCAAAAATTATCGTGGAACCATTTTTTTCAATTGTAAAGCAGGCATGATTAATAAAATGAAATTTGGCGCTCATTAAATCAACTCCTCCAAAGATTTGATAAGTATATTATACAGGATTTTATCCATTATGGGAATTTGCAGGGTAAAAATCTCAGCAGGAAATAAATTCCCGGTTTTTGGCAAAAATTGTGATATTTGTATGAAAATGATAGTAAAAATTTTGCACATTAGGGTAAAATAAGGTAAAATTTAGGCATAGTGGAAGTTTATATTTAATTTTATTGTAAATAAAGGAGATTAACACATGCTGTTGAAAAAAATTCTTACAACTTTCGCTTTAACAGGATGTTTATTCCTTAATACGGCATATGCCTCCACGAGCCCTGGGGATGTTTTAAATGCGCCTAAGCCTAATGCGGCTGTACACGTTGGACCGAATGCCGCTCCTGCTCCTGCCGCACGCAGGAATCCTGCGCAGCAGGTACAGCCTGCCCAAGTATCTAAACCGCAGCCCACACAACAGCCGGTACCTGTGAAAGCAGCACCAGCAGTACACGGAAAGGTGCAAAGCGCGGATGTGAATGCGGAAGCAACAAAGGAACCTCCTAAGGTTCAGAACCAGCCTGAAAAGGCACCTGATAAAGGACGCTTTGTCGAGCCGCATAAAAAACAGGCTCATTGTCCGAATGGTTCAGCAGGGGATGATACATCATTAAAGGATATAGTACTTGAGGACAAGGATATTTCTCTTAAAAATCCTGATACCAAAGGCGTTGAAGTTGATAAAAAAGGCGGATCATTAAAAAGTAAGTATGACAAAGCAAAAAAAGGGAAAAAAGATAAAAAAGGTAAGAAGGGCGGCCGCAAAAAGCCTCTGGGACCAGTGTATTATGGGGGCATCAGGTTACCTGACGAATACTGGAACATAAGTATTTTCGGTCCTCCCGTTGCTACCAAAGATCAGGCTGTGACTCTCATTTTGCAGAACAATCCTAATGCGCAGCTGGCATGTACCGTACCGGCCCTTGTGGATATCTACTGGGAAGAAGCAGGCAGCGAAGGAGTTCGTCCGGACCTGGCCCTGTGCCAGGCCATAATTGAAACTGGATTTTTCAAATATGGAGGAGACGTAAGACATAACCAGAATAATTTCTGTGGCCTCGGTGTTACCGGAGGCGGCAAAAAGGGGGCTTCCTTTAAGAGTCCGAAGATTGGCGTGCGCGCGCATATCCAGCATCTTCTTGCATATACCTTAAAGCGCCTGCCTTCAAAGCCGATTGTTGATCCGCGCTACAAAGTTGCACATAATATCCGCCTTGAGCGCGGCATAGTGGATACATGGTATGGGCTTAACGGCAACTGGGCAATAGGTTCCCAGTACTGCGAAAAAATAATGGCCATTTACCAGAGAATGCTTTCAACCAAGCCCGATGCCAAGCTTATAGCCGATGCAATGAATGGCAAGTCCTTGAAAGGCAAGAAGAAAAAGGGCAGGAGATAAAGTTATGCATATCGTGCTTGTAGAACCTGAGATTCCTGGAAACACAGGCAATATTGCCCGTTTATGTGCTGCTACTGGTTGCCATCTGTATCTTGTGAAGCCGCTGTGGTTTTCTGTGGACGATAAATATTTAAAACGCGCCGGGCTTGACTACTGGCGCCTGGTAGATATTCATTATTATGACAGCGTCTACGAGGTGCTGGGAAAATACAAGGAAAACAGCAAATTACTGCTTACGACCAAAGCATATAAGGCATATACCGATGTTAAATACGATGAGGACAGTCTTTTGATTTTCGGTAAGGAAACTGCTGGAATGCCTGAGAAACTTAGGGACGAATATAAAGAAGGATGCGTACGTATCCCTATGATTGCCGGAGCAAGATCGCTTAATCTGTCCAATGCTGTGTCCATAGTTGCCT
>Ga0192243_10299_pt1 | contig 19303 bp, 14 predicted proteins | sample Koala_Koa27_K3_FD_131233 | JGI IMG/M metagenome (GOLD analysis project Ga0192243, IMG submission 131233) | Enriched cells from koala feces incubated with labeled cellulose particles, San Francisco Zoo, California, United States - Koala_Koa2-7_K3 ... | reverse complement strand
GTTCGATTGAAACAACCTGCATTCAGGGCGGATGGCAGCCGAAGAATGGAGAACCAAGAGTATTGCCGATCTATCAGAGCACTACCTTTAAATATGAAACCAGCGAACAGATGGGAAAATTGTTTGACTTGGAGGAGAACGGATACTTCTATACGCGTCTGGCCAACCCCACCAACGACGCTGTGGCGCAGAAGATCTGCGAGATGGAGGGGGGCGTGGCAGCCATGCTGACCTCATCAGGACAGGCGGCCAACTTCTATGCGCTGTTTAATATCTGCAGCGCCGGAGACCATGTGGTGTGTTCCGCCACCGTGTACGGGGGAACCTCCAACCTTCTGACCGTCACGATGAAAAAGCTGGGGATCGAGAGCACCTTAGTGGACCCGGATGCCTCCTACGAGGAGCTCTGCGCCGCGATGAAGCCCAACACCAAGGCAGTGTTTGCCGAGACCATAGCAAACCCGGCTCTGGTGGTGCTGGACTTTGAGAAGTTCGCCCGTCTGGCCCATGACCACGGCGTGCCGCTGATCGTGGACAATACCTTTGCCACCCCCATCAACTGCCGTCCCTTCGAGTGGGGCGCCGACATCGTCACCCACTCCCCCACCAAGTATATGGACGGCCACGCATTGACCGTGGGCGGCTGCATCGTGGACAGCGGAAACTTTGACTGGACGGCCCATGCGGATAAGTATCCGGGGCTGACCACGCCGGACGATTCCTACCACGGCGTGATCTATACGGAGAAGTTCGGAAAGGGCGCCTACATCACCAAGGCCACGGCTCAGCTCATGCGCGATTTAGGATCGATTCAGTCACCCCAGAACGCATTTCTGTTAAATATCGGGCTGGAGACCCTTCATCTGCGGGTGCCGAGACACTGTGAGAATGCGCTGAAGGTGGCGACGTATCTTCAGAGCCGCGAGGATGTGGACTGGGTCAAATATCCTGGCTTAGAGGGCGACCGCTACTATGAGCTTGGAAAGAAATACATGCCGAACGGCACCTGCGGCGTGATCTCCTTCGGACTTAAAGGCGGGAGAGCAGCGGCAGGAGCATTTATGGACAAATTAAAACTGGCTGCGATCGTGACTCATGTGGCGGATGCCAGGACCTCTGTCCTTCATCCGGCCAGCCATACCCACCGCCAGTTAAATGACGAGCAGCTGGTGGAGGCAGGGGTGGACCCGTCCATGATCCGGTTCAGCGTGGGAATAGAGAATGCCGACGATATCATCGAGGATATCCGTCAGGCACTGGAAGATTAAGGAGTTGCTGCAAATGAAGAAAAGAAAGGGATTGTTCCGGGTAATCTTCGGAAGAACGACCTTTGCTCTGGTTGCACTGATCATACAGATATCCATACTGGTGTCCTGTTTTCTGTTTCTCAGGCACTATGAGATCTATATCTATGGAGGCTTTACCCTGCTCAGTGCGATCGTGGTCATCTATGTCATGAACAAGCAGGAGAATCCCAGCTTCAAACTGGCCTGGATGATACCGATCCTGGTATTTCCCGTGTTTGGAACTCTGTTTTATCTGTTTGTGGAGCTTCAGATCGGTGGAAAGCTGATCCAGAGGCGGCTGACCGAGGAGATAGGCAGAACCAGACCATATCTGGAACAGGACCCAAGGGTGATGGCAAAGCTTGAGAAGGAGAACCGGTCGGAGGCCAATTTAGCGGAGTACATCAGCGATTACGGCGGATATCCGGCCTATGACAAGACCAACATCGCCTATTTCCCCATCGGGGAGAAGATGTTTGAGGAGATGAAGCGGCAGTTAGAGCAGGCGAAGGAGTTCATCTTCCTGGAATATTTTATCGTGGAGCACGGCGTCATGTGGGATGCCATCTTAGAGATCCTGGAGCGGAAGGTGAAGGAGAGGGTGGAGGTCCGGTTCATGTATGACGGGATGTGCAGCCTGGTGCTGCTGCCCTACAACTACCCCCAAGAGATGGAGGCCAGGGGAATCCGCTGCAAGATGTTTTCCCCCATCCGCCCGGCCCTCTCCACCTACCAGAACAACCGGGACCACAGAAAGATCCTGGTGATCGACGGCCACACGGCCTTCACCGGCGGGATCAACCTGGCGGACGAGTATATCAACGCCAAGGTACGGTTCGGCCACTGGAAGGACACCGGCATCATGGTCAAGGGCGACGCGGTCAAGAGCTTTACCATGATGTTTCTGCAGATGTGGGGCATCACCGAGAAGGAGCCCGAGGATTACTCCAGATTTCTGCGCAAGGAGGAGTATTTTTATCCGCCGGAGCTGGAGATGGAGGGCTATGTGATCCCCTACGGGGACAGCCTGCTGGACAATGAAAACGTGGCGGAGCGGATCTACATGGACATCATCTACCAGGCCAAGCGGTACGTACATATCATGACCCCCTACTTAATCCTGGACAATGAGATGGTGACGGCCCTCACCTACGCGGCCAAGCGTGGGATCGAGACGGTGATCATCATGCCTCACATCCCGGATAAGCTCTACGCCTACCTGCTGGCCAGATCCTACTACGAGGAGCTTTTAAAGGCCGGAGTGGTCATCTATGAGTACACGCCGGGCTTTGTGCATGCCAAGGTCTTTTCAAGCGACGATGAGAAGGCCGTGGTCGGAACCGTCAACATGGACTTTAGAAGCCTGTATCTCCACTTCGAGTGCGCCGCCTACCTCTACAAAAACGGAGCCGTCCGCGACGTGGAATACGATTTCCAGGAGACGTTAAAGGAGTGCCAGGCAGTCACCATGGGAGAGTGCAGGAGATATCCGGTCCTAAAGAAGATTGCGGGAAGGATTTTAAGACTGTTTGCACCGTTGATGTAACGAATTAATCAAATGGCAGGGGCTGCGATATGCATCCCTGCTGTTTTTGTGTGACGTGGAATCATCAGGAAAACCGTCAGATTCCCGATTGCATTTTCCTTCCAAATGCACTATAGTAGATAAATCAACGACATTATGACAGAGGTGATTGCATGACAGAAGGCGCTTTAGTGCTGGAGGGAGGTTCCCTGCGCTGTTTGTTTACATCCGGGGTGATCGATACCCTGATCGAGCAGGAGATTGAATTGTCCTACGTAAACGGGGTCTCCGCGGGATCGATGTGCGGGATGAACTACGTGAGCAAGCAGGTGGGAAGAACGCGACAGATTAATACAGAGTACGTCAGAGACAAGCGGTATTTGAGCTTTCGCAATATGATGAAGAACAGGCTGATCTTTAATTTTGATTTCTTGTTCGGGGAGCTGAGTCAGAATCTGGTTCCCTTTGATTATGAGACCTTTGAGAAGTCGAAGCAGCGGTTTGTGGCGGTGGCCACCCGGTGCAAGACCGGCAGGCCGGAATACTTTGAGAAGGGCCGCTGCAGCGATATCATATCCGCGGTCCAGGCTTCCAGCAGTATGCCGGTCCTCTCCAGGATGATTGTGGTGGATGGAAAGAAGTATCTGGACGGCGGCGTGTCCATGCCCATCGCCTACCAGAAGGCCATAGACGAGGGCTATGAGAAGGTTGTGGTGGTTTTGACCAGAGAGCACGGTTACCGGAAGGCCCCGGTGGGGCCGTGGATGCAGAAGGCTTACGACCGCTACTTCGGCCCGCTGCCGGAATTTCTCGCTGCCCTGAACGACATCCCGGAGCGCTACAACCGGATGCAGGAGGAGATCGACCAGTTGGAGGCAGCAGGGAGGATCTTTGTGATCCGGCCGGAGAAACCGGTCCTGGTGTCCAGGGTGGAGAAGGATGTGCGGAAGCTGGAGGCCCTCTACCAGGAGGGCAGGGCGACGGCCGAAAAGGCGCTTCCGGCATTAAAAAAATATTTGGATCTGATATAATCACTTAGGAATCAAAACAGGAGGTCAGTATGGGCGAATTAAAGATTACGATTGTAGGAAAGGACGGCTCCGTCAAGTGTGAACAGGCAGGAGAGGGGCAGGCTGTCATGGCTTTTAAAGGGGAGTATGAGGAGGGCGACCGCATCTGTTTTGCGGTGCCGGAGGCAAACTGCCATTACGTACTCCGGGTGGATGACTGTATGGATCAGTCCCTTGTCTATCTGACCAGGCCGGAATTCATGTTTACGATACCGTTTGAGGAGCAGAAGATCTCCTACAACCCCAAGGCATTTACAGGGGAGCGCCACTATCTTCTCATAAGAAAGGCAGAGGCGTTTGAGGTGGAGTCCTACCGCAACCTGGCACTGAATCCGGCGGACCAGCACGGAGACCAGGGCTGCTTTCCCCACGCCCACGCCAATGTGGAGACCAGGGGCGAGGCCGTATTCGCCGCCAGAAATGCCATAGACGGGGTTTTAGCCAACGAATCCCACGGAAGATGGCCCTTTGAATCCTGGGGTATCAACAAGCAGGACGATGCCGAGATCACGCTGGAATTCGGCCGCCCGGTAGACTTTGACACCATCGTGCTCTACACAAGAGCAGATTTCCCCCACGACAACTGGTGGGTACAGGCGGATTTTGAGTTCTCCGACGGAACCACGGAGCGGATCGTTATGGAGAAAAGCGTAGCGCCCCACCGCTTTTCCATCGTAAGAAAAAATATCACCTGGCTGAAGCTTGGCCGCCTGATCAAAGCCGACGACCCATCTCCATTCCCGGCGCTGAGTCAGATCGAAGTTTACGGTGTATAGGGAGGCAGATCATGCCTCTCTTTTTTTCTACCTTAAAAAATCTTTACACATTTTACGGCTTTCATAATTTTAATAAAAATTTAATATTTCCTAAAAATGAACACAAAATGTACACATTCTGTTGCTAAAGTGATTTCAAGATCAATGAACCGAGAGGAGTTATCAGGATATGAATACACGATATATGGCCGCCTCCGTGGCGGTGATCACAGCAGCGGTTTCCGTGATGCCGGCGATGCCGGCGAGTGCATCCACCAACTTTGATTTGAGGAGAAAGGTTGTGGGAGCGGCAGGGATTATGAATGTGATGAACATAGAGGGGGAAGTGACGAGAGGGGAGTTTGCCGACATGCTGGTCAACGCGTCCTCCTTTGGGAGCACCGCCGTATCCGTCAGCACCACCTCCGTATTTGCGGACGTCCCCAAGGAACATGCCTACGCGGCCTCCATCCGCACCGCAGTGGAGCAGGGCTGGATGACGGGGTATCTGGGGGGCGTGTTTAAGCCGGACCAGACCATCACTCTCCAGGAGGCGATCCGGGGAATCTTAGCTCTTCTTGGCTACACCAACACCGATTTTACCGGCGACCAGGTAGGAGCCCGCTATGCCAAGTACCAGTTCCTGGACTTGGACGAGTGCATGGACACCAAGACCAATACCGAGCTGATGAACAAGGACGACTGCATCAACTTATTCTACAATCTTTTAAAATGCGATACCAAGGACGGCCAGACCTATGGAAAGATCTTAGGCTGCGAGCTGACCTCCGACGGGGAGATCAACCCCATCACACTGACGGACAATGTCCTAAAGGGCCCCAAGGTGATCCGCCGGAGTCATTCCCTGGAGGAGTACATCCCGTTTAAGCTGGATTCCGTAAACTGCTTCCTTAACGGCGACGGAATCACCATCGATCATCTCCGCCAGGTGGTCAAGGACTCCGACTATGTGGTGGTCTACTACCACACCGGAACCAAGACGATCTGGGCCTACGACAGCAACGGCGGCTCCGACAACAGCCGGGGAGCGGTTCATGGGACGATCCAGAATATCTACTACTCATCGGCCGACGTCATGACGCCCAGCGCGGTGCAGCTTGGAGACTCCAATGTCAGCGGAAGCGACGAGTACGTGGACAGCGGTATCAAGTACCAGTTAAAGGATACCGACATGCAGTTCGCATTCTCCGTATACGGCAATATGAGAGTCGGGGACGAGGTGACTCTGGTCTACGAGGTAGCCGGCACGGACAGCGACGGCGAGCCGATCTACAATGTGATCGATTATCTGGAGGATTGATGGGAGTGACAGCATGAAAACTTGGATGAAAAACAAAAAAGATCAGTTGGCCCGCCGGCTGGCCGCCCTCTTTGGCCGCAGGAAGAAGAACGGAGACGGGGAGGAAAAGCCGAAGCTGAAAAGAAAGATCCGGCCCAGAGTGCTGATCACAGGTGTCGTCATACTGGCGCTTATCGTGTTTTTTGTGATTCCCAAACTGATGAATCGGTCGAAGGCCGCCTCCGCCAAGGCGGAGGGAGAGAAGACGGCCACGGTGGAGAGGCGGAACATCACGTCGGAGCTTTCCTCCTCCGGAACGATCTCCCCCAAGGACACCTATGAGATCACGTCCCTGGTGGAGGGGGATGTGATCGGGGCCGACTTTGAGGAGGGAGACCAGGTAGAGAAGGACCAGGTGCTCTACCAGATCGACGTCTCATCCATGGACTCCCAGCTGAAGGCCGCCAGCAATTCCTTAGAGCGGTCACAGAACAGCTACGAGGAGGCCCTGGCGGATTATAACGACGCATTGTCTGACTACAGCGGCAACACCTACAAGGCCACCGAGGCCGGATACATCAAGACCCTCTACATCAAGGAGGGCGACAAGATCAGCAACGGCACCAAGATCGCCGATATCTACGATGACCGTGTCATGAAGCTGAAGCTGCCGTTTCTCTCCGTGGACGCAGTGGGGATCGGCGTGGGCAATGAAGCCGTCGTCACCCTGACGGACACCGAGGAGCAGGTGAGCGGTATCGTAACCGAGGTCAGCAACATGGACACCACCTTAACTGGCGGCCGGATCATCCGCTATGTGACGGTCCAGGTGAACAACCCGGGGGGCCTCACGACGGAGTACGCGGCCACTGCGGCCGTGGGCGGTTACGTCAGCAGCATGGAGGCCAACTTTGAGCCGGTGACGGAGACGGTTATGAACGCCGATCTGGCCGTCAGTGTGGAGGTGCAGACCCTGGTTGCCCACGAGGGCGACTATGTGACCAAGGACACGCCGCTGTTTCTGATGGAGTCGAAAACCGCTGAAAAGCTGATGAGAAATTATAAGGATGCCCTGGACAAAGCGGAGGAGAACGTGGAATCTGCCCAGAACAAGTTGGATACCACCCAGGACAGCTATGACAACTATACGATCACAGCCCCCATCTCCGGCCAGGTGATCTCCAAGACCGCCAAGTTAGGAGACAAGGTGAGCAAGAATTCCAACGGCTCCACCACCCTGGCGGTAATCTACGATCTGTCGGCCTACACCTTTGAGATGTCCATCGACGAGCTGGATATCAAGAACGTGAAGGTGGGCCAGAACGTGGAGGTGACGGCGGATGCGCTGGAGGGCCAGACGCTCACCGGAAAGGTGACAAACATCAGCCTGGAGAGCTCCTACTCCAACGGCGTCACCAACTACCCGGTGACCGTGACCATGGATGAGACCGGCGACTTACTGCCGGGTATGAACGTGGACGGAAGGATCATACTGGAGGAGGCCAACGACGTACTGACGATTCCGGTGGATGCCCTCATGAGAGGCAACCGGGTCTACATAAAGGACGCTTCCGAGAAGGAGGCAAAGGGCAGCGTACCGGCGGGCTTTAAGGCCGTGGAGGTGGAGACGGGGCTCGTCAACGACGACTACGTGGAGATCAAGAACGGCTTAAACGAGGGCGACGAGGTCTACGTATCCGCATCCTCAGTCTCTAAGAACAACACGATGCAGGGAATGCCCGGTATGCAGATGGGCGGTCCTGGCGGAGGCGGCGGATATTCCGGCGGAGGAGGCAACCGAAGCGGAGGCGGCGGATATTCCGGCGGCGGTAACCGAAGCGGCGGAGGAGCCCCGGGCGGCCAATGAGAACAGAGAAACGAAAAACCAGGAGGAACCAGGATGGCTGAGCCCCTAATCGAGTTAAAGGATATCTACAAAATATATGAGATGGGCTCCGAAGAGGTGCGGGCCAGCGACGGCGTCAGCATGACGATCCACCGGGGCGAGTTCGTGGCCATCGTCGGAAAGTCGGGAAGCGGCAAGTCCACGCTGATGAACATCATCGGCGCTTTAGATGTCCCCACCTCAGGAACCTATCTGCTGGGAGGCCAGGACGTGGGCTCCATGTCCGACAATGAGCTGGCGGAGATTCGCAACAAGATGATCGGTTTCATCTTTCAGCAGTACAACCTGCTGCCCAAGCTAAATCTGCTGGAGAATGTGGAGCTTCCCCTTCTTTATGCGGGAGTCCCGGCCCAGGAGCGCCTGCGGAGGGCCATGGCCTCCCTGGAGCGTGTGGGTCTGGGCGAAAAGGCAAAGAACATGCCAAACCAGCTGTCCGGCGGCCAGCAGCAGAGAGTGTCCATCGCCAGGGCGCTGGCGGGGAACCCCTCCTTAATCCTGGCGGATGAGCCCACCGGAGCATTGGATTCCAGGACCAGCCGGGATGTGCTGGATTTCTTAAAGAAGCTCAACGAGGAGGGGAACACCATCGTGATGATCACCCACGACAGCACCATCGCCATGGAGGCCAGGCGGGTGATCCGTATCCACGATGGAAAGATTAATTTCGACGGAGATGTGAACGAATATGCAGCAATCCTTTAAACTGGCTATCAAGAGTATCCTGAGCAACAAGATGCGGTCTTTTCTGACCATGCTTGGCATCATCATCGGCGTGGCCTCGGTCATCATCCTGGTGAGTCTGGTAAACGCCTACATGTCCTATATGACGGAGAGCTTTGCCAGCATGGGCACCAACCAGATCACGGTCAACGTGACCAATTTATCCAGCCGGTCGGTCACCGCCGATCAGATGTACGAATTCTTCGAGAGCCGTCAGGATCTGTTTGATCATATGACCCCCAATGTGTCCGTGACTACCACGATCAAGCACGGTAGCGACAACATGGACGCCTCCACGATCCGCGGCGTCAGCGAGGACTACTTAGCCCTCAAGGACTGGGATCTGACGGAGGGAAGAAACATCCAGTATTCCGATATCGAGACGCGCCAGAAGATCTGTGTGATCGGCTACTATGTGGCCGACGAGCTCTTCGGCGGACCGGAGAAAGCCATCGATGAAACCCTAAAGATCGGCGGCTACGCCTACCGGGTGGTGGGCATCGTGGAGGTCCAGGACGAGGAGAACTTGGAGGAGGGCGGCACCGACGATTTCGTGCTGCTGCCGTACAGCTGCGCCGTGAAGATGGCGAGAAATGCCAACATCAACAACTACATCTTCACCATCTCCGAACTCAAAAATGCGACGGCGGCTCAGGCGGCGATCAAGGCATATCTGCTGGAGATCTTCAAGGATGACAGCTTGTACCGGGTCACCGCCATGAGCGAGCTGATGGACAATTTAAACTCTATGATCGCCATGGTGTCGGCTGGTCTTGGGGGAATCGCGGGAATCTCCCTTCTGGTGGCCGGAGTCGGAGTCATGAACATCATGCTGGTGTCCGTGACCGAGCGAACCAGGGAGATCGGTATCCGAAAGGCTTTGGGAGCCAAGAAGGGTGTGATCCTTCAGCAGTTCGTCATCGAGGCGGCAGTCACCAGCTCCCTCGGCGGCGTAATCGGGATCGTGCTGGGAAGCGCGGCCACCGTGCTGGTGGGAAAGGCGGCCGGATTAGCCGCCACGCCCACATTTTCAGCTATCGTGATCTCCTTCAGCGTGTCGGTCGCCATCGGCCTGTTCTTCGGCTACACACCGGCCAGGAGAGCGGCCAGACTCAATCCCATCGACGCCCTCAGGAGCGAATAGAGACTAAACGGCAGAAACCCTGCATAGCTATAGACATACCAATATACCAAGGGAGATAGAAACATTATGAGAGTGATCGACATGCACTGTGATACCATCAGTGAGCTGTATGCATTAAAAAAAGAGGGCGGGGAGGCTTCCATACTGGATAATCAGCTTCACCTGGATCTGCGGAGGATGAAGGCGGGAGACTACGGCCTGCAAAACTTCGCCCTCTATATCAATTTAAAGAGGACGGAGGACCCCTTTGCCGAATGTATGGGGATGCTGGATACGTTCTATACGGAGATGGAGGGGCAGCAGGAGCTGATCGGGATTGTGACATCCTACGAGGAGATCGAGAGAAACTGGGAGGAGGGCAGAATGTCTGCCCTCCTTACTGTGGAGGAAGGGGGCGTCTGCAGGGGAAGTCTGGCGCTTTTGAGGGACTTCTACCGTTTAGGCGTCCGCATGATGACTCTCACCTGGAACCATGCAAACGAGCTGGGCAATCCCAACCGTTTTATCATCGAGGGGCCGGAAGCGCCCCGGTTTGAGCCGGATACGGAGCATGGACTGACGGAGCGGGGCATCGAATTTGTCAGGGAGATGGAGCGGCTCGGCATGATCATCGACGTGTCCCACCTCTCCGACGCCGGCATATACGATGTGCTCCGGTACACGAAAAAGCCGTTTACAGCCAGCCATTCCAACGCGAGAGCGCTCGCCTCCCACCCCAGAAATCTAACGGACGATATGATCCGCGCCATCGCGGAGAGGGGCGGCGTGGCCGGTATCAACTACTGTGCGGCCTTTTTGAGGGACTGGGAGGACGAATCCCAGGCGGTCAGCCGGATCTCCGATATCGTGGAACACATCAAACATTTTAAGAAGACAGGTGGAATCGACTGCGTGGGGTTGGGCTCCGACTTCGACGGAATCCGCTGCGGCCTGGAACTGAAAGACGCCTCTGCATTGCCCCTTCTGGAGGCGGAGATGAGAAGACAGGGCTTTACGGAGACGGAGATCGAGAAGGTATTTTACCGGAATGTGATGAGGCTCTATAAGGAATTATTATAGTTTTACATAAATTTTACATTTCTGTGCAGTTTATTTTACATAGGTTTGGTATGCTATATAGTAGGGTTTCTCTGCAAGGGGAGAGCCTTCAACGAAACAACGAAAGTAAAATTGCACGGGAGGGAAACATGGCAATCAAGGATATTGAGATGCTGTTTAAATTTGTCGGGGGACTGGGGATGTTCCTCTATGGGATGAACGCCATGGCCGACGGGCTGCAAAAGTCCGCCGGTCATCGTATGCAGCAGCTGTTGGGAGTATTGACCAGCAACCGTCTCTTAGGCGTTTTGGTGGGCGCAGGGGTCACCGCCATCATCCAGAGCAGCTCCGCCACCACGGTTATGGTGGTGGGCTTCGTCAATGCCGGGATCATCAATCTGACCCAGGCGGTGGGAATCATCATGGGCGCCAATATCGGCACCACGGTCACCAGCTGGCTGGTCTCCATGAGCGAGTGGGGAGAGCTTTTGAAGCCGGAATTCTTCGCACCGCTTCTGATCGGAGTGGGAGCCCTCATGACGCTCTTTTCCAAGAATCACAAAAAGGTGGAACTGGGGGAGATCCTGGTGGGCTTCGGCGTCCTGTTTATCGGACTGAGCTTCATGTCGTCCTCCATCAAGCCCTACCGGGACGCGCCTGTCTTTGCCCAGGCATTTTCCATACTGGGCAGAAATCCCTTCCTGGGAGTGCTGGCCGGAGCGGCGGTTACGGGAATCATCCAGAGCTCCTCGGCATCTGTGGGAATCTTACAGACCCTGGCGCTCAACGGCGTAGTCAACTGGCAGTCGGCGATCTTCATCACCCTGGGACAGAACATCGGCACCTGCGTGACGGCGCTGCTCTCCAGTGTGGGAGCCCATAAGACGGCCAAGAGAGCCGCCGTGATCCATCTGCTCTTTAATGTGATCGGAGCGCTGATCTTCGGCGTTCTCATGTTTTTCGTGTTCCGGACCAATACGAGCCTGGCCCTGGCGCCGATCAACAGCGTGGAGATATCCATTTTCCACACCGTATTCAACGTCTGCAACACCGTGCTGTTGTTCCCATTTGCAGGACTTTTGGTGAAGGCCTCCTATATGATCATACGGGATACCCAGAAGACCAGGCAGGCCCTGGATGCGGAGGAGGAGATGGACCGTCACTTGGACGAGAGAATCTTAGAGACACCGTCCTTTGCCATCGAGAACGTCAACCACGAGGTCGCCAACATGGGCAGACAGGCCCTGGATAATTTAAGGATGGCCGCCGCTTCACTGATCGACAGCGACGGGGAGAAGGCCGCCCAGGTCATAGAGAACAAGGAGATCATCCACAATCTGGACAATCTTCTGACCGATTACCTGGTCAAGATCAACAACCGTTCCTTAAACGAGGAACAGCATCTGATCGTCAAGAACCTTTTTTATACGGTCAATGACTTCAAGCGCATCGCCGATTTGAGTGAAAACCTGGCGGAGCTTGCCGGGGAGAAAATCAAAAATCAAGTGGGATTTTCCGGCACGGCCCTGGATGAGATCAGGGAGATCGTGGCGGCCGCCTGCGCGTCGGTGGAGCACGCGGTGGGAGCCAGGGAGACCGGGGATATGTCGGAGGTCCGGTCCGTGATCAAGTCGGAGGAGACCGTGGACAATCTGGAGGAGGAGCTGCGGGAACGCCATATCCTGAGGCTTTCCAACAACCAGTGTTCCACGGAAAACGGGGTGATCTTTCTGGATGCCATCAGCAATCTGGAACGCATCTCAGACCATGCCCACAACGTGGCGGGCTATGTGATGGATGAGATATAGAGGAGGGTGAGTATGGAAAAAATATTTGTTATAGAGGACGACGACAATATCAGGGACTTGATAAAGATCGCCCTGACCGGCTTCGGATATGAGGTGGAAGCCTTTGAGACCGCCGAGGAGGCGTTAGAGAGGTTCGGAGCCGTGGTCCCGTCCTTAGCGGTGTTTGATCTCATGCTTCCGGGCATGGACGGTCTGACCGCCATCAGGAAGATCCGGGCCGACGAGAAGCTAAAGTCCATACCGATCATCGTGCTGACCGCCAAGGACAAGGAGTTTGACAAGGTGGTGGGTCTCGACGGCGGGGCGGACGACTACATGACAAAGCCCTTCGGCGTCCTGGAGCTGGCCGCCAGAATCCGCAGCCTTCTAAGGCGCAGCGGCAGAGTGGACGAGGCCGGGGACCAGATCGAACAGTACGGCTTAAAGATCAATAAAAAGACCAGGGAGGTCACGTTCCGGGAGAAGTTGGTGGAGCTGACGTTAAAGGAATTTGAGCTGCTTTTGTATCTGATGGAGAACCAGTCCCGGGTGGTGACCAGGGATGAGTTTTTAAACCATATCTGGGGGTACGAATACGACGGCGAGACCAGAACTCTGGATATGCACATCAGAACCCTCCGCCAGAAGCTGGGGGAGGAGGGCGGCTCCTGCATCAAGACCATATGGGGAGTAGGCTACCGGTTTGTAAAGGCGGAAGAGGAACATGCGTAAAGCCATATTAATCAAATTTATCCAGGTGCTTTTGTCGGCCCTGGTCTTAAACAGTGTCATATTCTACATAGTGACAAGCAGCGTCATGCTGAAAAACTCCAGACAGGATATGCTCTACAACCTACAGACCATCGACGACGTTCTCGACTATACCGGGGATCTGGCCGGGGAGGTCCGTCAGTTGGACCGGGTGACGGACAAAAACAACAGCCGTTTTACCCTGATCAGGATGGACGGCTCCGTGGCCGCCGACACCGGCTTTGTCGATCCAGCGGAGTTAGACAACCACCAGAAGCGTGAGGAGGTGGCCGATGCGATGCGCTACGGCCAGGGAGACTCCAGAAGATACTCCAAAACCGTCCACAAGACCATGCTCTACGTGGCGGTAAAATCCCAGCACAACGACACGATCCTGCGGCTGGCGGTTCCATTTTCCGGACTCAGGGAGTATTTGATCATGCTGCTTCCCGCCGTCTGGCTCAGCTTTCTGGTGGCGCTCTTAGTGTCGGTGGGCGTGGCCGACAAGTTTGCGGAATCCATCTCCAAGCCGCTCCGCGAGATATCCAGGGAGATGATCAAAGTCAACGGCGACTACGGGGACCTTCACTTTGAGGAATACCAGTACCCGGAGATCAATATCATCGGCGAGACGACGACAAAGATGTCCCAGAACGTGAAGGAATATTTAACCCAGATCGAGCACGAGAAGCAGATCCGTCAGGAGTTTTTCAGCAATGCATCCCACGAGCTGAAGACCCCCATCACCTCCATCCAGGGGTATGCGGAGCTTTTGGAGAGCGGGATGATCCGGGATGAGGCCACCAGGCTGGACTTCCTTCAGCGAATCCGGAAGGAAGCGGTCAGCATGACCAGTCTCATCAACGACATCCTGATGATCTCCCGGCTGGAGACCAAGGAGGCGGAGGTGGTGAAGTCCGAGGTCCGTCTCAGCCTGATTGCGGACGATCTCTACCAGGCGCTAAAGCCCATGGCGGCCGGACAGGAGGTCATGATCCACATCGACTGCCAGCCTGTTTCCATCTGGGCTAACGCCCAGCAGATGACGGAGCTTTTGGGCAATCTGATGAGCAATGCGATCAAGTACAACCATCCGGGCGGCCAGGTCTGGGTCCGTATCCGCCAGATGGGAGCGGAGTTAAAGATCACCGTGACGGACGACGGCGTCGGCATCCCCAAGGACTCCCTGGACCGGATCTTTGAGCGGTTTTACCGCGTGGATAAGGGGCGCAGCAGGAAGCAGGGCGGCACGGGGCTGGGGCTCTCCATCGTCAAGCATATCGTAGGCTTTTACGGCGGAACGATCACGGTGGAGTCGGAGCTGGAGAAGGGAACCACCTTCACAGTCACCCTGCCTGTGCAGAATGAATAAAAAAACTCCTCAAATTTGTTAAAAATGACGGTTTTGCACTTTAACGCTTTAAATTCCTATAAATTTAAAGCAATGAAATTGACGTGGTTCCAATTTTGTAGTATGATACCAGATAAGTTCAGCAAAACGGACTATTTAGGAAAGAGGAGAGATCAGTTATGAAAAAAACAAACAAATTATTGTCCATCATGCTGGCCGGAGCCATGGTTCTGTCCATGACCGCATGCGGCAGCAAGGACACAGGCACAACCGCTGCAGCTGATACATCTGCTGCCGAGTCAACGGACGTTACCACAGCCGCCGAGGGCAGCGACGCAGCCTCCAAGGAGGCGTCTGCCGACGATAAGGAATATCAGATCGGTGTTCTTCAGCTGGTACAGCATGCCGCTTTGGACGCGGCTAACCAGGGCTTTATCGAAGCGCTGGACGATTCAGGAATCAAGTATAAGGTTGATCAGCAGAACGCTTCCGGTGATCAGTCCACCTGTCAGACCATTGCACAGCAGTTTGTCAACGACAAGAAGGATCTGGTTCTGGCTATCGCAACTCCGGCCGCTCAGGCGATCGCAGGAGCTACCTCCGATATCCCGATTCTGGTGACCGCGGTTACCGACCCGGCCGACGCAGGTCTGGTGGAGAGCAACGAGGCTCCCGGCGGAAACGTATCCGGAACCTCCGATTTAAACCCGGTAAACAAGCAGATTGATTTATTAAAGCAGATTCTTCCGGAGGCCAAGACCGTAGGTATCCTCTACTGCTCCGCAGAGTCCAACTCCGCGCTTCAGGCCAACATGGCGAAGGAAGCCCTGGAGAGAAACGGTATGAAGGGCATGGACTACACCGTATCCAACTCCAACGAGATTCAGACCGTCGTGGAGTCCATGGTAGGCAAGGTGGACGCCATCTACGCGCCGACTGACAACATGATCGCGGCAGGTATGCCCACCGTATCCATGATCGCCATCGACAACAAGCTTCCCATCGTATGCGGTGAGGAAGGTATGGTAGACGCAGGCGGACTGGCAACCTACGGCATCAACTATCACGACATCGGATATCTGGCAGGACAGCAGGCAGTGAAGATTCTGACAGAGGGCGCAGACATTTCCAAGCTGCCCATCGAGTACATGCCGGAAGAGAAATGCGAACTGACCGTCAATCAGGAAACCGCCGACAAGCTTGGCATCGATGTTTCCGGACTTCAGTAAGTCATAGTATTACCAGGGGGGGGAGCCACAAACCAACGCGGCTCCCCTATAAATGTTTTACATAAACGATGGCGACACTCATCGTTTATGTAAGGCATTTATCGGAGAATCCCGCGAACGGAATTCTTATTTATAAAGCATAGATATTGGAGGATGAATGATCATGGGTTGGCTGCTTAGCGCTATAGGCCAGGGAATACTCTGGGGAATCATGGTACTTGGTGTTTACATTACATACAAATTGCTGGATATCGCGGATCTGACCGTGGATGGCAGCTTTACACTGGGCGGCGCGGTGTGCGCGGTCATGGTGGTCAACAAACAGATGGACCCCATCGCGGCCCTTCTGATCGCCACCATTGCAGGCGTACTGGCCGGCGCCGTGACGGGGCTGCTTCACACGCTGTTTGAGATCCCGGCGATCCTGGCCGGAATCCTGACACAGATCGGACTCTGGTCCATCAACTTAAAGATCATGGGGATGAAGAGCAATGTCCCTCTTTTGAAGGCGGATACCATATTTACGAAATTTTCCGGAATGACGGGCTTAGGACAGAACCAGTCCTTCCTGGTGATCGGGATTCTCGTAGCCATCCTGATGGTATTTCTTCTGTACTGGTTCTTCGGAACGGAGATCGGAAGCGCGCTGAGAGCCACGGGCAACAACGAGGACATGATCCGCGCCCTGGGCGTCAACGCCTCGGTGACCAAGCTTCTGGCCCTGATGATCAGCAACGGTCTGGTGGGACTGGCCGGCGCTCTGGTGTGCCAGATGCAGAAGTACGCGGATATCAATATGGGAACCGGCGCCATCGTCATCGGTCTGGCGGCCATCGTCATCGGCGACGTGCTGATGGGCTGGGGACGCAACTTCGCTCTCAAGCTGGGCTCCGCCATCGTAGGCTCCGTCGTATACTTCGTGATCCGGGCCCTGGTGCTCCGCATGGGTCTGGACCCCAACTATATGAAGCTTCTTTCCGCAGTCATCGTGGCGCTGGCTCTCTGTATTCCGGTAGCAGTCGGAAAGTGGCGCTTAAAACAAGCTTACTCGGAGGATGGTGAATAGGATGCTGACACTGACAAATGTAAGAAAGACCTTCAACAAAGGTACGGTAAATGAAAAAAAGGCGTTAAACGGAATCAATCTCCATCTGGACCCGGGTGACTTCGTCACCATCATCGGCGGCAACGGCGCCGGCAAGTCCACGATGTTAAACATGATCGCCGGCGTGTACCCCATCGATGCGGGGAAGATCGAGATCGACGGCGTCAATATCTCCCGCGCCCCTGAGCACAAGCGGGCCAAATACATCGGCCGCGTGTTCCAGGACCCTATGCGCGGAACCGCCGCAGGCATGGAGATTCAGGAGAACTTAGCCCTGGCCTTCCGCCGCGGACAAAGAAGAGGGCTCGGCTGGGGTATCAAATCCAACGAGAAGGATTATTACCACGACGCGCTGACGAGACTGGGCCTGGGCCTACAGACCAGAATGACCAGCAAGGTGGGACTCCTCTCAGGCGGACAGCGCCAGGCGCTGACCCTTCTGATGGCAACCCTTGAAAAGCCAAAGCTGCTTCTGTTAGATGAGCACACGGCGGCCCTGGACCCCAAGACGGCCAAGAAGGTGCTGGATCTAACCGAGGAGATCGTCTCCGAGCAGGAGCTGACGGCGCTGATGGTCACCCACAACATGAGAGATGCCATCCAGATCGGGAACCGTCTGATCATGATGCACGAGGGCCGTATCATCTACGACGTGGCCGGGGAAGAGAAAAAGAAGCTGGAAGTCGAAGACCTGATGAAGAAATTTGAGGAGGCCAGCGGCGAGGAATTTGCAAACGACAGAATGATTCTGGCGAAATAATCATAAAAACAGCAAAAGTGGGAGAGTTCCGGGGAGGAATTTCTCCTGCTTTTTTGCGTTCATTTCATCACTGGCAATTTCTTCCTGTAACATATTTTTAATAGATTCTTCATATTTGCGTGTCGCATTTGCTCATATCTTATGGTATAATAAACCAGATAAGGTTATATATTGTCGAAAAACAACAGTAGGAGAATTGATATATGATGCAACCGAACGATTATATCGAACGCTTAAACCGCGCGATTCGAAAGCGTAACCGTGGTGATGACCGCAAGTATTTGATTTTGGCAGGAATTGTCATTCTGATTATCATCATATCTGTCATTCTGATAAAGTGTTCAGGGAAGCCGGAAACCGTCCCTGTGACACCCACCGCACCGGCTCCCAAGGCCACCGGGTCGGAAGCCACCCCCTCAGACGCCAGCGCCTCCAACGCCATGCGTCCCGACGAGGCCCAGATTCAGGCGGCCATCGATCAGTACAGCGATCTCGGAATCGTATCGGTGAACGGCTTCCTCAACGTGAGAGAGACGCCCAGCACCAGCGCCCATGTGGTGGGAAAGCTCTATGACGAGAGCGCCTGCGAGATCCAGAGTACGGAGGGCGAGTGGTACAAGATTACCTCCGGCGAGGTGGAAGGCTACATCCATTCCCAGTACGTGATCACCGGGGACGAGGCCAGGACGGCGGCCAGGGCTTTGGTGAAACAGCGGGCCATCGTCACCGCGGACAAGCTAAACATCAGGAAGGGCCCCAGCACGGAGAGCGATTCCATCGGGCAGGCGCTTTCGGGCGAGAGCTACGAGGTGAAGGACCTTACGGACGGCTGGGTAGAGATATCCAACGGCTACATATCCGCGGACTATGTGGAGCTTCAGTTTGCCCTCAATGTGGCGAGGAAGCTGGACATGAAGTCCATGGTGTTAAACCTTTACGACAACCTGGGAATCTCCAATGTGCAGAACTATCTAAACATCCGTGAAAAACCCAGCGAGGACGGCAAGATCATAGGAAAGATGCCCAGCAAATCCGCGGGAAACATCTTAGAGAGTGTCGAGGGCGGCTGGTATAAGATTCAGTCCGGCGGCATCACCGGCTACGTGAAGTCCGACTACATCCTGACCGGAGGCCCCGCCAAGGATGAGGCCATGAAGCGCGCGGAGCTGATGGCTATCGTCAACACCGACGTGCTGAACGTCAGAACCGAGCCCTCCATAGACGCCAAGATCTGGACCCAGATATCCAACTCGGAGCGCTACAGCGTGCTGAGCCAGACCGACGGCTGGGTGGAGATCGAGCTGGATACCACATCGGCCTTCGTGGCCACGGAGTTCGTGGACGTCCGTTACGCACTGGACGAGGCCATCAAGTTCTCCCCGCTGGAGGAGAAGGCCAACGCCGGTTCCTCCCTCAGAACCAAGATCGTCAACTATGCGCTTCAGTTCCTGGGGAACCCCTACGTATGGGGTGGAACCAGCCTGACCAAGGGCGCCGACTGCTCCGGCTTTACCATGTCCGTATTGGGACACTTTGGCATCGGACTGCCTCATTACTCCGGTTCCCAGGCCAAGATG
>Ga0192243_10292_pt1 | contig 19481 bp, 20 predicted proteins | sample Koala_Koa27_K3_FD_131233 | JGI IMG/M metagenome (GOLD analysis project Ga0192243, IMG submission 131233) | Enriched cells from koala feces incubated with labeled cellulose particles, San Francisco Zoo, California, United States - Koala_Koa2-7_K3 ... | reverse complement strand
TGATGCAGCGTCGCATCAAGGGCCCTCTGTTTATCCTTATCAATTGCCATTACCATTTCCTCCTAAAAACACGAGAATTCGGGTTTATTTATTTCTGTTCCTGATTATACAAACAATTGTTCGCTTTGTCAACATGTTTTTTTTATTTATTTTTTAAAATCCCCAAAATATCCTTCATGCCGAAATGGTACATGCTGTTGCAGAACTGGCAGTGGGCCTCCGTGACCTCATCCCCCGCCATCTCCTCCAGCGCATCCCTGCCGAGCCCCGAAAGGGCGGCCAGGATCCTTTCTCTGCTGCAGCGGCATTTAAAGAAAACGGGATATGTCTCATTGATTTTTACCGTAAGTCCCCGCCCGAGGATGCCGATTATTTTTTCCGGTCCGTAGCCGAGCTCCAGCAGCTGTGTCACATAGGGGGTCATTTTAACGTTTTTCCCAAGTTTTTTAAGGGTTTCATCATCGCACCCGGGGAGCGTCTGGATGAAATAGCCGCCAGATGCCCTGACAACCCCGTCCTTATCCACGAAGACGCCCAGGGCGACCGATGCCGGAGTCTGCTCGGACACGTAGAGATATTTGGTGATATCGCTTGCTATCTCTCCGCCATCCAGCTCGCAGTAGCCGGTAAATGGCTCTGCGTTTTTGAGGTAGCGGGTCACGACAATGTTCCCCCTGCCGACGGCGCCGCCCACATCAAGCTTGCCGTCCTTTAAGGGAAGGAATACGTCCGGGTTTTCAAGGTACCCCCTGACGGAGGGTCCATCAGTGTTCGCGATGACATCACCAGCTGGGCCGCCCCCCTTAAAGGAGACGGTGAGCCGCTCATTTTCCTTAATTGTCGACGCAATGAGCAAGGCGCCGGTCATGGCGTATCCCAGTACGGCGCTCCCCAGATGGGAACAGCCGTGCATTTTTGACGCATTCCTTACAATATCCGTTGTATTTATGGCATACACACTGGCACCTTCCATGGTGCCCTTTGCAAGAAGATCGCCCATTATTTTATCCCCCAATGGACTCCATGTCCGGGAAAACGGCCACCTGCCCCGCAAAACCAAGCCGTTCTGGGGCCCGGCGCGTCCATTAATTTTTCCATTTTTAATGTCGTAATAACATTATAGTAATATCAAATATAGGTCATACTTACATCATTTTAAAAAGATTTACCATTTCCATAACGCTCACGGCGGCGTCGGTGCCCTTGTTGCCTGACTTGCTGCCTGCACGTTCCACGGCCTGCTGGATATTATCCGTGGTCAGGATTCCGAAAGCGATGGGCATGCCGTACCTTAGGCTTACCTGGGCCACGCCCTTTGATGCCTCAGCGCACACGTAATCAAAATGCGGGGTAGCTCCCCTGATTACCGCCCCGAGGCAGATAATGCCGTCATATTTGCCCGTCTCGGCGAGTTTTTTTGCCGCCACGGGGATTTCAAAGGCCCCGGGTACCCAGACCACCGTGATATCCTTTTCGGTCGCCTCGTGGCGTTTCAGGCAGTCTAGCGCCCCTTCCAGGAGTTTCACTGTTATAAACTCGTTAAACCTGGCGGCGACGATGGCCACTTCCATCCCTTTTGCAGTAAGTTTCCCTTCAAGAACATTCATCTGATTTTCCTCCTTTTAACCGCGGCTGCTGCCATGCAGCTTATGCCCCATTTTTTTCCCTTTCACGTCAAGATAATGTTCATTGTATTTATTGGATTTTATGACTATCGGTATCCTTTCCGTGATGGTTATCCCGTGTCCGGAAAGGCCGATGCGTTTAGCCGGATTATTCGTAAGCAGCCGTATGCTGGTAAGGCCGAGGTCGGAAAGGATCTTGGCTCCGATGCCGTAATCCCGAAGATCCGGCGCAAAGCCGAGCCTTAAATTTGCCTCCACCGTGTCAAGCCCCTGATCCTGCAGGGCGTAGGCGCGGATTTTATTGGCAAGGCCGATCCCCCTGCCTTCCTGCCGCATGTAGATGACGGCCCCGCACCCTTCCTTTTCGATCATGTGGAGGGCTCTTGCCAGCTGGTCGCCGCAGTCGCAGCGCAGGCTGCCAAAGACATCCCCAGTTAGACATTCGGAATGGATGCGCACCAGCACGTTTTTCTTTCCTTCAATATCGCCCTTTACTATTGCCACGTGGCATAGGCTGTCGAGATCGTTTTCATAGGCGATGATCTTAAAATCGCCGTATTTGGTCGGAAGCACCGCTTCCGCCACCCTGTGCACCATTTTTTCGTGGCTCTTCCTGTAGGCCATGAGATCAGCCACGGTGATGAAGACCAGCTTGTGCTTGCGCACGAACTTTATGAGGTCCGGCGTCTTTGCCATATGCCCGTCATCGTTCATGATTTCGCAGCAGATCCCCACCGGCTTCATCCCTGCGAGCCTGCAGAGGTCCACCGTCGTCTCCGTGTGCCCCGTGCGCACCAGCACGCCGCCATCCCTTGCCCTGAGCGGGAAGACATGCCCTGGACGCCTGAAGTCCCCTGGCTGCGCTCCGTCATCTGCGCACATTTTTATAGTATAGGCCCGCTCATAGGCGGAGATTCCCGTCGTGGTATCGATATGGTCCACGGAGACGGAAAAGGCCGTCTCGTGGTTATCCGTGTTCCTTGAGACCATGGCGCCGAATTGCAGCTTGTCCATGACAGAGCCGTCCGCCGGCATACAGATAAGCCCCCTTGCCTCCCTGGCCATGAAATTTATGGCCTCGGGGGTCGTGAGTTCCGCCGCCATGATGAGGTCGCCTTCGTTCTCTCTGTCCTCATCATCCGTCACGAGGACCATTTTCCCAGCCTTTATGGCTTCTATTGCCTCATCTATTGTGTTATAGGAAAAAGTTTCCATTTTCCCGCCTCCTATGCAAACCCGTTCTCAAAAAGCATCGCCTTCGTTATGAGTGGGTCAGTGCATTTTTTACTGCCGCCCAGCATTTTTTCCACGTATTTCGCGAGGATGTCCGTTTCAAGGTTCACCTTATCCCCAACCCCCTTAAAGCCAAGCGTCGTTTCCCGGGATGTATGGGGTATGAGGGACACGGAAAAGCCCGCTTCAGTAACCCGGGTCACCGTGAGGCTTATGCCGTCGACGGCGATGCTGCCCCGCTCAACGATGTATTTTAAAAGCTCGGGACCCGCGCTTATGGTAACGACGGTCGCGATGCCGTCATGCTTTCTCCCAGAGATTGTGCCCGTCCCTTCCACGTGGCCGGTAACTATATGCCCGTCAAGGCCGTCCATGATTTTGAGGGTCAGCTCAAGGTTCACCTTATCCCCCGTGTTTAAACCACCAATATTGGTATGCCGCACCGTTTCCGGCATGACATCTGCCGTGAAGGATCCATCGCCCTTTGCAACGACGGTAAGGCAGGCGCCGTTTACCGCGACTGAATCGCCGATTTCAAGATCCGCCGCTACCGCCGCCTTTACGGTAAGGTGGTAGGACTCCTCCTGCTGCGCAAGGTTTTCCACGCTGCCCATTTCCGTTACGAGACCTGTAAACATTATTCCTCCTTCACCCTGCCAGTTAGCAGGATATCTTCCGTAAATATTTTATATTCCATATCGGTAAGCCTTATGCTATCGCTTATCTTATCCGCGCCTTTGCCGCCAAGTGGCGTAAGCGCTCTTTTCCCGCCGAGGATCTTCGGCGCCACGAAGGCACAGACCCTGTTTACGGCGCCTGCGTCCTTAAAGGAACCTAGCACCGCACTCCCCCCTTCCACGAGGATGCTGGTAATTTCCGTTTCGCCTAAGGCGTCCATGAGGCTTTTTACAGGGATTATCCCGTCATCCGCCTCCATCTGCAGCACCACCACGTTCCGCATCTTCCTGAGCCTGGAAAGCTTCCTTTTGTCCACGTGCTGCCCTGACACGATGAGGGTTGCCGCATCATTATTTAAGACATTCGCGTCAAGCGGCACCTTAAGATCCGCGTCAAGGACTATCCTTAGGGGGTTTTTCCCGGGGATCATCCTTGTCGTTAAGAGCGGGTTATCGGCAAGCACCGTGCCTATGCCCACAAGCACCGCATCATGGGATTTGCGCAGCTTATGGGCAAAGGACCTTGTGTCTTCCACCGTGATCCATTTGGAATCGCCGGTAAAGGACGCTATCTTCCCGTCAAGGGTCATGGCATACTTTAAGGTCACGAAAGGCCTGCGGCGGGTGATCCAGTACATGAATTTTTCATTGAGCCGCTCCGCCTCTTTCCGGCAGATCCCGGTTACCACTTCGATCCCCGCGTTCCTTAGATATCCGGCACCCTTCCCAGCAACCAGGGGGTTAGGATCAGGGCATGCCATGACGACCCTTTTCACGCCCGCTTCCTTAAGCGCCTTACAGCAGGGTCCCGTCCGTCCACTGTGGCAGCAGGGCTCAAGGGTCACATAGACGGTCGAGCCTTCCACAATTTTTCCCGCAGCGGCAAGGGCCTTTATTTCCGCGTGAGCCTCCCCCGCGCGCTCGTGGTATCCTTCGCCCACGACAGCGCCGAGGGCGTCCACTATGACGCAGCCCACCATTGGGTTCGGGCTCGTGTTTCCTTCCGCCAGTTCAGCCAGTTCCAGCGCCCGGCGCATGTATTTTTCGTCCTGCATTTTCCGCCTTTTCCAAAAATAAAACCGTACACGGCCTCTGGCTGCATGCGGTAAAATAATCCTGCCTTTTTCCATCCAGACTCTGCTGTCGGTACCGGAATTGCACCGGTTCATGCCATACGGCTCGCGGACTTTACCGCCGGTCGGGAATTTCACCCTGCCCCAAAGGTATTAAACTTATTATTGAATTATATTTATTGTACCACTATTTAGGTAAAGAGTCAAGCCCTGAGGATCTTTATTGCCTTTTTCGCATCTTTTACGCCATAGACATAGGAGCCTGCCACGAGGACGTTCGCGCCGGCCTTGCGCACCATTTTTCCGGTCTTTTCGTTAATGCCGCCGTCAACCTCGATATCCGTATCAAGGCCCGCGTCATAAAGCATTTTCCTGAGGCGCGTGATTTTAGGCAGCACGCTTTCTATGAAGGACTGGCCGCCGAAGCCCGGGTTTATGGTCATAAGGAGGATGATGTCCACATAAGGGAGCATCTCTTCTGCGGCGGACAGCGGCGTTGCGGGGTTCAGCGCGATGCCTGCCTTCATGCCCTTTGATTTTATGTATTCGATGCAGCGGTGCAGGTGTTTCGTTGCCTCAACGTGGACCACCACCTGGTCAGCCCCGGCATCCTTAAAGTCATCAACGTACTTTTCCGGGGACTCCACCATAAGATGGCAGTCAAAAAAGAGATCAGTGACGCCCCTGAGCTTTTTCACCACCGGCGCGCCGAAAGTGAGGTTCGGGACGAAAACCCCGTCCATTACGTCGACATGCAGCCAGTCCGCACCGCCCTTTTCAATCTTTTTAATTTCATCCGCCAGCCGCACGAAATCCGCGGTCAGGATGGAAGGCGCAATTTTAATCTCCATTACATAAAGCCCCCGTTTCCGTTAAATTCCCTTATTTCATCAAGTATTCCAAGATACTACCTGTAGCGGCTTTCCGCAATTTCTCCTTTTGCCACGGCGTCCTTCACGCCGCAGCCGATCTCCTTTACATGCCTGCAGGTTGCATACCTGCAGCGCCCTTTATATAAGGCAAACTCCGGAAAACATCCTTCAAGGGGCGCCACGTCAAGATCCTCCATGAGAAGGTTGCCGAACCCCGGCGTATCCGAAAGATACCCACCTGCGAAGGGCAGCAGCTGCGCATAGCGCGGGGTGTGTTTACCCCTACCTATCTTTCTGCTTATTTCCCCTGTAACGAGAAGGTATGAGGGGTCTATGGCGTTCACGAGGGATGACTTCCCGGCCCCTGAGGGGCTGCCGAAGAAGCAGATCCTTCCATTAATGCGATCACGGAGTCTTTCTATGCCATCCCACTTCCTTGCGGAAACGGGATACACCTCATAGCCCGCTTTTTTATATGTTTCGCTGAGCCTTTTTATTTCCCCTTCTTCCGCAAGGTATGTCTTATTTAAGATCAGCACCGCATGGATCCAAGACATTCCGGCAAGGACTAGGAGCTTATCTGCCACAAGGGGCGTGAAATCAGGGCTTGCGCAGGCAAAGGTCGCGATAAAAAGGTCCAGGTTTGCGATTACGGGACGCCGGAGGAGGTTTTTCCTCTCCAACACCCATAAAATCATGCCTTCCTTCCCACCTGCATCAAAGATTACCTTATCCACGGTGACTGGGAGGAAGCTTTTCAGCTTCAGCCTGCCCCGGAGCTTGCAGGTATGGATTTCCCCGCCTGACGCAACATAGTAATAGCCGTTATATTTTTTTATTACAAGGCCTTCTTTTTCCGTCATAGCCTCTTTTCCTCGACAAGCTTGTTATCGCAGTAAAGCTGCACGGTGGCGCTGCCCATGGCATCGACCTTCTGGCGGAGCCTCAGCCCGCCCCTCTTCGTGCCGTCATAGACAAGGCGCCTTCCGCGGCTATCGTTTATGTAAATCTGGACATGCTGCTCCTTGGTGCCGGGGAGCACGAAATCAACGAAGCCAGCTGCGGATACCGTACCGCCCGTATCAGCCTGGAGCGCATTCCCGCTGCCTTCCGAAACCGTAATGTTAACGTGTTCCTTTTCCTTAAGGTAGGTGCCCGCCTTGGGATTTATGGCAATGACCGTGTCTTTTTCTGCGCTGTTTTTAACGGTGGTGACATTCCCCACGAGGAGCCCCGCGCCCGTAATGGCCTGCTCGGCGTAGCTTCTTGACTGGCCGAGGACGTTCGGCACCTGGATGCTGCCGTCTGAAATGACAAGATCAACAGGCGTCCCTTCCGCCACCTTTTCAATGGCTATGGGGGACTGGCTGATAACCTCATCCTTCAGGCGGTCGCTGCTCTTCATGGTCACCTTGCCCACCTTATAGCCCGCGGCTTCAATCTGTTTCGTCGCCTCATCAAGATTGCACCCGATAACATCCGGCAGTCCCTTTACCGCGGGACCCCGGCTCATGGTTATGTAGACCCTCGTGCCGCTCCTGCGCTTTTCGCCTTTCTGGGGCGCCTGGTTGATTACCCGGCCCTGAGCTGCGGTGCTTGACGACTTTTCATCAATGTCCACCATAAAGCCCGCATCTTCAAGAACCTTCCTTGCATCGGCCACGGGGATGTTTAATACATCAGGCACGGTGACGAGCTTGCTCCGTCCCCTGTGGTAATATGCCATCGCCGAAATGGCGACGACGATGAGGGTGACTATAATGATAAGCCTGGTAAGGCCTATACGGATAAAGTTAAAATTAAGCTTCCATTTCTGTTTTACCGCATCTCCCTTTTTATGGAAATATATTTCCTCCGTCTGCCTGCGCCCGGGGCGCAAGATCATGGTGGGATCGCCTTCCTCTTGGGCGCTCGGCCACTCCGTGCCTTCCCATGGATCGTTTACCGGGATGGTCACGCTGAGGCCCTTCTTATAGTCGGTGCCTTCATGATAGAGCCTTGCCTTCAGGTTTTCAAGATCCCTGCGCAGCTCGCCTGCGTCAAGGTACCTTTCATCCGTGTTTTTGCCAAGGGCCTTGTCCATTATTTCCTGGAGCCCATTCGGCACGTCATCAAGATAATTTTTCAGCGGCGGCACCGGTTTTTCCTTATGCATCATGGCAACGGCCATGGGGGTGTCGCCGGTAAAGGGCACTTCCCCGGTCAGCATTTCGAAAAGGACGATGCCGAGGGAATAGACGTCGCTACTCCCCGTCACCTTTTCCCCTGCAACCTGCTCCGGAGGGCTGTAATGCACGGAACCCATGACGGATGAGGTGTAGATGACGGTATGGCTACTGATCATTTTGGCAATGCCGAAATCGGCTATCTTGGGATCGAGGTCCTTACTGATTAAAATGTTCTGGGGCTTGATATCGCAGTGGATGATGTTATGCCTGTGGGCATGTTCCAGCGCCTCCGCAAGGCGGGTGCCGAGTTCCAGCACGACGGGCACGGAAAGCTTCCCGCCGTTTTCGGCGAGGAATTCCTTGAACGTCACGCCCTCGACGTATTCCATGACGATATACTGCCCGTTTTCATCGGAAATTACATCGTAGATATTTATGATATAGGAATGGCGGAGCCTTGCCGCGCTCTTTGCCTCGCGCCTGAACTGTTCCAGGAGCTCCCCGTCCTCCATGAACTGGTCCCGCAGCATCTTTATGGCCACGTCCCTGTCAAGGAGCATGTCATGGGCAAGGTATACCTCGGCCATGCCGCCGCCGCCGATGAAGCGGATTATTTTGTAGCGGCTGTTTAAGATTACCTTATTCACTGAGCACTCCCTCTTCCGCTAAGATGAAGATGAAGGTGACGTTGTCGCGGCCGCCGTTTTCAAGTGCCCTTTCAAGGAGTGCATCAGCAGCATCTTCAATGCCGCGCCCATTAAGCGCTTTTTCCATTTCATCATCCGTAAGCATGTCTGAAAGTCCGTCGGTGCAGAGGAGGATCAGGTCCCCTTTTTCGACGGCAAACGTGGTAATATCTGGCTCCACCGGTTTCCCGACACCAACAGCCTTAAGCAGTAGGTTCCGCTTCGGGTGGGTCATGGCCTCGGAATCCGTTATTTCCTGTTTTTCGATGAGATTTGCCACATAGGAATGGTCATGGGTTATCTGGCTTAGGGCCCCGTCCCTGCAGAGATAGAGCCTACTGTCACCAATGTGCGCGGCGCAGGCGGTACCGTCACCCTTAAGGTAAAGAGCGGTGAGAGTCGTGCCCATACCCTGGTAATCCGCATTGGCGCTGGCCAGGGCAAAGATATGGTCATTGGCCTTCCCGACGGCTTTTTTCAGTATTGCTTCAGGCGTTTCCGCCCCTTCCTCAAAAAGCCCTTCAGCCGCGGCGCCAAAAGTCCTTAATGCCTCGTGGCTCGCCACTTCCCCCGCGGCAGCCCCGCCCATGCCGTCCGCAACAGCAAAAAGGCACGGCTCCTTAAGGAGCAGCGCGTCCTCGTTATTTTCCCTTACCATGCCGACATGGCTCCTGGTGGCAACCTGCATTAAATCACTTACTTTCCTTTATGTAATCTGCCCGCAGCTGGCCGCAGGCGGCGCTGATGTCTTTTCCCATTTCCTTCCGTACAGTGACATTTATCCCGTTACTCTCCAGCAGCTTCCTGAAGCGCTCCGCGGCCTTTGCGCCTGGCGCCGCAATGCCTTTTTCAGGCACCGGGTTTGCAGGGATGAGGTTCACACGGAGGCGTGTTTGAACTTTAGGACATGGCTTACGAGCTCCGCGTCAAGGATGCCGTCATTTACGTCCCTTATGATGATGTATTCATAGGTTACCTGCAGCCCACTGAGCTCCGCATACCTTTTCGCAGCGGCTATGACGTCAATGAACGGGTAGATCCTGTTGACGGGCATTATTTCATTCCTTAAATCGGACCTTGCCGCATGGAGCGACACGGCAAGGTTTATGGGTTTCCCTTCCTCGGTAAGGTCCTCGATCCCGGGGATTATCCCGCAGGTGGAGATTGTCATGCTGCGATAGCTTATATTGGCCACGTCCTCCCTGTGGAGGAAAGTTGGGGCCGCCATTACATTTGCATAATTCATCATCGGCTCCCCGCTTCCCATGACCACGATGCGGGAAACGGCCTGCCACTTTTCCTTAAGGGCCATGCCGAAAAGATGCACCTGGACTAGGATTTCCGCGGCCGTAAGGCTCCTTGCGCAGCCATCTAACGTGCTCGCGCAGAAGGCGCAGTCCATGGCGCAGCCCGCCTGGCTCGAGACGCAGGCGCTGTAGCCGTAATCATGCTTCATGAGCACCGTTTCGACGGCGTTTCCGTCGGGGAATTTTATGAGAAGCTTAGTTGTAAGCGTGTCATGCGAATATTCTTCCCTTTCAACTTTGACATCGCAGGGCAGCAGCGTGAAATTTTCCTCAAGGATTTCCCGGTCCGCACTGCTGATATTGCGCATCTCGCCGAAGGATGCGACATATTTTTCATGCAGCCATTCAAAGACCTGCCTTGCCCTGAACTTCTTAAGCCCGAGGGGCAGGAAGAGCCTTTCGAGCTCTTCAGGGTCCAGGCCGAAAAGATCCTTTTTCATTTTGCCCTTCCTTTGCGCCTGAAGACGCAGATGTAAAAGCCGTCAATATTATCCTTTTGCGGCAGTAGCTGCAGCTCATTTACCGTCTCCCCCGTCACGGGGTGCGGAAAATCAGCGTATTCCCATTCCGGGTTCCTTTCCAGGAACTCCAGTGCCATGTAGTGGTTTTCTTGCTGCTCCAAGGTACAGGTACTGTAGATGAGGAGTCCACCGTCCTTAACATATTTCCCTGCGGTTTCAAGGATTTCAAGCTGGAGGGGTGGGAACTCCTTTAAGGACATCCTGCCCTTTCTCCAGCGGGCTTCCGCCTTCCTCCTTAAGACGCCAAGTCCGCTGCAGGGGGCGTCGACGAGCACCTTATCTGCGGCGCAGAGCCACTCCTCCCGCACATCCCTTGCATCCTGGAGATATGTCCTTATGATGTTTATGCCAAGCCTTGCCGCATTTTCCTTTATGAGGCCGAGCTTGTGCTCATATATATCTGAAGCAATTATGCGCCCTTTATTTCCCATAAGTTGCGCCATATGGGTGGCCTTGCCGCCAGGCGCCGCGCAGATGTCGATGACAGTTTCGCCTTTTTCTGGCGCTGCAATGGCCGCCGCAATCATGGAGCTTTCATCCTGGATGTAAAAGCCGCCCGGGGAGAGATCAAAAAGGGCCTTAAGCCCGGGGTGCGCGCTGCAGATTATCCCATCTGCGCTCCACCTTGAAGGCGCCGCCCCGGCATGAAGCCCCGCGAGCGCGGCAAGTAGCGTTTCCCTGTCCGTCTTTAATGTGTTGACCCTTAGGGTTAGGGGCGCCGGCGAATTATTAAATGCGCAGAGGGCTTCCGTATCCTCCCTGCCGTAGTATTTGAGCCATTTTTTTATAAGCCACCTCGGGTGGCAGAGCTTCAGGGCAAGGTATCCCGCCTCATCCCCTTTTTCATCCGGGAAGGCGAAGCTTTCCTTTTTCCTTAAAAAGCCCCGGAGCACCCCGTTCACGAAGTTTGCCCCGGAAGGGCTTATCTTTTTTACCAGTTCCACGGCTTCGTTTACAGCCACGGATGCTGGGATCTTATCCATGTAAAGCAGCTGGAAGAACGCCATGCGTAGGACCGTCAGGATTTCCTTATTGATCCTACCCTTTTTCCTATCCGTGCATTGCATTATGTACCAGTCAAGGGTCCCCATGGCCTTCACCGTCCCATAGACGATTCCCGTCATAAGGCGCCTGTCCCTGTCGGAAAGGTCTGCGGCGCGCAGGTATTTATTCACGGCGATATTGATATAGGCGCCGTCAAGGAATATTTCCCTAAGGACAAAAAGCGCCGCACCGCGGGCGCTGTCACGCTGCACCGCTGTCACCCGTAAAGGCCTTTATGGCCTCTTCCACTTTCCCGATATCGACTTTCGTATTAAAGCATGGCCCAAAGGGGCGTTCGTTTAAGACGCCGAGGACAGGCATTGGGAAGACGTCCTGGATTCCGCTGGTAAGGTCCCTTTCGCAGGCCACGGCGACGATGACCTTAGGCCTTGCTTCCTTTACCATCTGGCGGGCCAGGGTGCCGCCTGTGACAACGTCCATGATGCAGCCGTATTTTTTAGCGAGCTCAACCAAAGGCCCCACGCTGCAGCGGCCGCACTGCCTGCAGTTATCTATGTTCTTTGTTATTTTGTGTTCGCATATGTCAAGCTGGAGGCAATGGGGAAGGAGGATCATTACCATCTCCGCCGGCACCTTCACCTTATGCCTCAGGACCAGGTTATTGCTTACTTCTATGAATGACTGTTCCAGCCTGCTCCTCGGCACGTTAAAGAGGCGCCCGAGCCCAACGGAAAAGGGGAACATGATGTTTATTACCTTCCAGGCCCAGAAATAGATATAGGTCTGTATTGGCATGCCGAAAAGGGCCAGCACGATTCCCGCAACGCCAAGAAGCAGCGCCACGACAACCAGGAAGGCTACGGCTTTCATGACGCGGGGAAGTACCGGGTTTATCTGGGCAAGCCCAGGCACCGTTACCTTCCACACCACATAGATGAGGAAGGCGCCGATAAGCACGCTTGCCAGCGTGAGCGCCATGAATATTCGCTTTTTCGGGGGGAACACGCCGCCCGTCAGTCCTGCTCCCTGCATAAAACATCACCCGTCATAAGTCTGCGTCCGTTACAGAAGACCTGCCCCGTCATGTGCTTTTTGCCCTCGGGCTGCACTTCAAGTATTTCAAGGATCCCGCTGCCTGTCGCAACGTAAAACCCCGTTTTTCCCACACTGAGTACCTTCCCCGGCTCATCTGCATTTTTCTCGCCAGTAACGGCGCTCTTCCAGATCTTTAAAATCTTCCCTGAAGGGGTGTGCGTATAGGCCCCGGGTGCCGGGTTAAGCGCGCGGATTTTGTTATGGATTTCCCCCGCGCTTTTTGTCCAGTCTATAAATTCCATGCCGCGCACGATAAGGTGCGCGTAGGTTGCTTCCTTTTCATCCTGCGGCTCGGGTTTTAAAGCCCCAGCCGCGATTTTGTCCATTGTTTCAAGAAGGAGCGTCGCCCCTTTTTCCATAAGGACCCTTTCAAGTTCCCCCGTGGTAATTTCGCATCCTACGGAGACGGAAACCTTAGCGAGCATTGCCCCCGTATCCATGCCCGCATCCATCTGCATTATGGTAACGCCCGTTTCCTTTTCGCCGTTCATTATCGCATAGTGGACCGGCGCCGCTCCACGGTATTTGGGGAGGAGCGATGCGTGGACGTTTATGCAGCCGTATTTTGGGATATTGAGAATTCCTTCAGGTAGGATCTGCCCGAAGGCCGCAACGACTATGATATCCGGCCTGAGCTCCTTTAAGAAATCCGCGGCGCCTGCGGATTTTATCATTTCCGGCTGGAAGACCTGGAATCCTTTTAAAATAGCGTAATCCTTGACCGGCGGGAAAAGGACCTTTTTCCCTCTTCCCTTCGGCCTGTCGGGCTGCGTCACGACGGCAAGGATTTCATGTTTTCCGGATTCAGAAAGTGCATTAAGCTGCGCCACAGCGAAATCCGGCGTTCCCATAAACACCGTCCTCATAGCGTCTCCTTAACCTCTTCCTCTTTGGGTTTCGGCAATATTGCCGAAGCCTTGTCGATGAAAAGCACACCGTCAAGATGGTCTATCTCATGCTGCACAGCAACGGCAAGGATCCCTTCCGCCTCAAGGAGCATCTGTTTCCCACTGCGGTCGAAAAAGGTGCACTCAACCTTTTCCGCGCGCTCCACTTCGCCTTCGTAATCGGGCACGGAAAGGCAGCCCTCGCACATGGTGATACTGCCTTCCTTCTTCGTTATGACTGGGTTTATGAATTCCAGAAGGCCCATGCCTTCCTCTTCCCCGGTATCGATGACCACCATGCGCTTTAAGACCCCGATCTGCGGGGCCGCAAGCCCGACCCCGTCCGCAGCGTACATGGTCTCCGCCATGTCGCTTAAGAGCCGGAGGGTCTTTTTATCCAGCTTATCCACTTCCTCGGACCTCTTCCTTAGCATCGGATTGCCTGCAACAAGTATCTTCCTCTTTGCCACCTTGGCCTCCTCAAAAATAAATTTCCCAAATTATATCATTATAGCATAAAAAAACGCTTCTTTTCAAATAACGCTGACCGGGTCGACGTCAAAGAAGAGGTTCTTCTGCTCCTTAAAATCGCTCTTAAGAAGCGCATCCTTCACGGGCTGCATGTCTTCCGCCTTCACGATGACGTTGATGCGGTAAAGGTCCATCACTTTTTCCACGAGCCCGGGGAACGGCCCTAAGACCATGACGCTTTCGCTGAGCCTTTTTTCCAGCTGCAGCGTCTCAAGGAAAAGCACCACCCGTTTTGCGAGGGCCTGCGCCTCATCCCTGTCTTTATCCAAGCCCGTAAGCTTCAGCATCCTGGAAAAGGGCGGGTAGAAGAGCTCCTTCCTGTATTTGAGCTCCCCTTCCGCGAAGGAATCGTAATCCTGTGACGCCGCGGCAAGGATTACCGGGTTTTTCGCATCGTAGGCCTGGAAAATGACGCAGCCGTCCTTATCCCTGCGCCCGGCGCGTCCCGCTGCCTGGGTTAAAAGGGAAAATGTCCGCTCCGCCGCCCGAAAATCCGGTAGATTTAAGGATGAATCCGCAGAAAGCACGCCGACTAATGTGACGCCAGGGATATCGTGCCCCTTTGCCACCATCTGCGTGCCGATGAGGACATTCCTTTCCCCCGCGGCAAAGCTCTTTAGGATATCTGCGTGGGCGAATTTCTGCGCCGTCGAATCCTGGTCCATCCTGAGCACCCTTACTTCAGGCAGCGCCATGATTTCCGCTTCCGCCTTCTGGGTCCCCGTGCCGAAGAATTTGATCCGCCTGCTGCCGCATTTGGGGCAGGTTTCGGGGATCTTTGCGGTATTGCCACAGTAGTGGCAGCGCATGGCTTCCCCGGCGCTGTGGTAGACAAGGGCCACGGCGCAGTGGGGACAGGTTATTGATGTCCCGCAGTCGCGGCACATAACGAAAGTAGAAAACCCCCTCCTGTTAAGGAGGATAATGGCTTCATCGCCCGCCGCGCATGTTTTGACAAGTTCTTCCTTAAGCCGGCGCGAGAGCACGCTGAAATTCTGATCGGCAAGCTCCCTGCGCATGTCGGCTATTTCGGCCACGGGGAGCCTGCTCCCATTAGCGCGTTTTGTAAGCCTCAGGTGCACGTAGCGGCCGCTTTTTGCTTCATGATAGCTTTCAAGGGATGGCGTCGCGCTTCCTAAAATGAGCGTCGCCTTTGCCAAGGCGCATCTTTTTAAGGCAACGTCCCTCGCATGGTAATTGGGGCGCTCTTCCTGCTTGTAGCTTCCCTCATGCTCCTCGTCTATTATGACAAGCCCGAGCTTTTCAAATGGGGCAAAGACGGCACTTCTCACCCCGATGAGTATTTTCGCTCCCCCCGTGCGCATTCTGTGCCACACATCCCCCCGCTCGTTCTGGGAAAGCTTGCTGTGGGCCACTGCGATAAGGTCACCAAACCTTGCCTGGAAGCATTCCACCAGCTGCGCCGTGAGCGCTATTTCAGGAACCAGCATGAGCACCTGTTTCTCTTTCTTAAGGGCAAGATCCGCCGCCCTGAGGTATATTTCCGTCTTCCCGCTCCCGGTTACCCCCTGGAGCAGGAAGGTCTTACCGTCATTTTTATTTATGGAGTCCTTTACGGTGTTAAAGGCGGCCAGCTGTTCATCGGTAAGTAAGAGCTCTTCGCCTCGCTCCGTCTCTGCCGTATAGCTGTTCCTTAGGATGCGCATTCTCCCCGCCTCGACGCAGCCGCGTTCAAGGAGCCTCCTTAAGACGGAGGGGCTTGCCTTGTATTTTGAAAGCTCCTTGAGCGTCAGGAACCCCTTCCCGTCAAGTGCGGCAAGGGCAGCAATCTGGGCCTTAAGGTGTATGCCCCCTTCCTTAAGCTCTGCCCTGCCCTTTTCCGTTATGCGGTATGCGGTTACAGTCTTTTCCTTAAGCCGCTCCTTATAGCGGTAGTAAAGGAAGTTCCCCTTTTCATCTTTTACGGCCGTCCTTTTGATGCTGCTTTTCCCGGGCACGAAAAGGCGCATGGCCTCGGCAAGAGAGCACATGTAGTAGGAAGAGAGCCATCTTGCGGCCTCCAGCATTTCCCAGTCGAACCATGGCCCATCCCCAAGTACAGCCTCTATGCTTTTTAAATTCCCAGCATTCTTTACCACATCGTTCCTTCCCACGACGAAGCCTTCCGTCTTCTGGGCGGAAAAGGGCACCACCACGCGCCAGCCGGTGTCAAGGAACGCCATATTGTCAGGCACCACGTAGGTGAACTGCCTGAAGAGGTTTTTTACGGGCAGGTTTATTGCCACATCAACGCAGAACATTATTCCTCCGGAAATCTTTTGGTCTTTTATATATTCACTTAAGGCTCCTAAAATCCTTTACGCCTCTATTATAACCCACCTTCGGAGAAGATACTACTAAATAAAAAGGCCAAACCCCCTTTTTGAGGTCCGACTTAAAAAGTGTTTTTCAGTTAAAGGTCCACCTGAAGCCGAGTTTTGCAAGGAAGCCCCTGCGTCTGCCCGCATGCTCCAGGAATTTTGCATAGCCGTCGTAGTTATTGGCCCAGCGCTTCTGCACGTCGATTTCGTACTCGGTGCAAGGTCTAAGATGCAGTTCATCCAGTTTGGTTCCGTCAACGCGTACCCTGGACTTCTGTCCCACGGTCCATACTTCGCCCGCAGTGAGGTATGGCTGCCAGCCGTTATTGTAGTTCCTGATCCACTTAATGTTCGAGTTAAGCTGTACGGTGCGCATGTCGTCCCCGTCTACCTTGAGCCCGGCTGCATTGGTGTAACTTCTCAGGTCATCGTTCGTGTAGGATGCCATGAATGTCGGGAGCACAATGTATTTCCCGCCGTCGTATTCAAGGTTCCAGCCAGATTTCGTTGCGATGCCGTAGGTGTAGAGGCGTGAGCTTTTATTCCCGTACATGTTGCGGCCTTTTGCGCTCGTGGATGCGGCTGCTATGGTCCATGCAGTGTAGAAGTTCTTCTTATAGAAGGTTTCCGTTGCGCCGATCATTCCGCCGTCCTACCTTACGCTGCCGCCGCTGTAGCTCTGGCGGATTTCCTGGTAGCCGGCGTAGCCCGTAAACACGTTGCCCCAGCCTTTCTTATCTTCCATGAAATCCGTATCCACGCCAATGATGCCACCGTAGTATTTGTCCCTGGCGGTTAACTTACCCGTGAAAGGTATGCTCTCTTTCGTGGCAAAGGTCTTTACCCATGCGCCGGGACGGGTCAGCTAGTGCTGGTCGTAAACGTGGAGCACGTTGTCGTGATCGTCGAATTTATTCCCTTTGCGGGAAGCCAGCTCTTCAGCCCTTGCATCATCAATCTTCTGGGCTTCCTCTTCAACTGTTGTCCCGTTCTTTGCGGAAAGCTTGCCTGCCTTTGCGGCTTTGGCTTTTTCCATTATGGCAAGACGTGTCTCGCTGGGGAGTTTCATGTAGTAGTCGGAATGATCGAAGCAGTATTCGAACATTATGTTCATGGCGTTGTAGGCGCTTGCCATGGCAACGGATGACATCATGGCCGCATGGTTGGTACCGGTCTTATCGAATACGAAATAGCCGCCGTCATCGCCTTAGCTGCCGTAATAGTTCTTATCGTAGGATATGGTGTATGTGTTTATTGGACCCATAACATCCGATACTGATGAGGTTACGTCTTCCTTAAGTCCCGGTTCCGCAAAGTATATGCCGACCCCGCTCTTACTCGTGTCTTTTACCACGTTCATGGCAGATACATTAAGCGTGCCCTGGGCTTCGCCGTAACTGTTGCCGTTTGTAACGAAGCGGTCCATGGTCTCATTGCCAAGGTTGATATCGGCCCTCATGTCGAAGTCCCCTGAAACAGTGAACTGGTTCACGTTGTAGGTATGGACCTCGCCGTTCATGGTATTTAAGGTCGTCCCGCCTATGGAGAGGTTGGAGTCGTTAATGTCGTTATACATATAGAATGTAGTTGCGTCTATCCCGTTACCCGAAATATTGACTTCAAAGCCGGTCTCGCCAGTAAGGCTGTCGTCCAGGCGTAATGTGGCATCAGTAAGGTTAAAATTGGTTACGGATGCGGCCTCACCGTAGAGGACGTTTGCTTCTTCCGTTCCGCCGCTTACTGCCGTGTTTCCGCTTATTACCGCATCCTGGTCTTCAATATTGATATTTACGGTGCCTGCGTTGTAGATGGCTCCGCCAAGCGCCGTAGTGCTAGTTGCGGAGTTCCCGGTGATGTTGCCGCTTAAGGTAACAACGGTGCCTTCGCCCGCACAAATTGCTCCGCCATAGGCATCGCCTGACGATGCTGTGGCGTAGTTGCCGGTAACGTCGCCCGTTACGGTAATCTCGGATGCCCCTTCATCGTAAATTGCGCCGCCTATTGCGCTCGTTGTGCCTTCATCGTAGTTGCCGGTGAGGTCCGTAACGGAGAAGGTGCTGATGCTGTCGCTATTATAGATTGCGCCGCCTGCTGCCTTGCCGCTTTCAGAAACTGCGAAGTTGCCGGTGAAGGTATCGCCCGAAACTTCGGTCATGGTGACGCCGTGGTTGTAGATGGCGCCGCCGTCGTGGTCGCTTTTGCTGACGTCGTTTCTCAGGAACTGGTTATTGGCAATGGTCCCGATTACGCTTCCTTTTTCGGCGTTTTCTATGGCGCCGCCGTTTCCGTTTTCAGCCGTGTTTTCTTCGAAAATGTTATTCGAGATGTTCCAGATGTAGGCGTTATCGTAATTATAGATGGCACCGCCGAAATTAGTGGCGTTGTTCTTGTAGAAATAGCAGTTATCGATGGTCGTTATGATATTGTCAAAGTTACCGGATGAACCTGTCTCCATCTGGATGCCGTTATAGATGGCGCCGCCACGTCCGAACTGATTTTCCGTAAAGACAGAATTTGTAATGCCGCCCGTGATGGTTTCCCCGTCCGCATCAAGGCCTATGTAGCCGTGATTAAAGATGGCGCCGCCGTATTCGACGGAAGTGTTTGAATCAAAAGTTACGCTATCAATGTTGCCGATGATACATCCACCGTTTACACTCTCCGGTTCTCAGAAGTTATAGATGGCGCCGCTATCCTGCCCGGCATAGTTTGACGTGAAGGTGCTGTTCGTGATACTGCCTATGGTGGCGTCATAGTTATAGATAGCGCCGCCGAGCCAGGCAGTGTTATTTCCAGAAAATTCAGTGTTGAAAATTGTGACGATGTAGCTAGAGTCGTTGAATATGGCAGCGCCTGAACTATCATATGAATAGTTTACCGTAAATGTACAGTCATCAATTGTCTCAATTGTGCCACACCAGCTATAGATGGCACCGCCGTCCCAAAGGACCTGATTGTCCGAAAATTCAGTACCAGTGATGCTGGTGATGGTGCCTTCATTATAGATGCCACCGCCGCAATAAGTCCCAGCATAGCTGCCTGCATTGTACCATCAGTTATTAGTAATATAACTGTCCTTGATTTCCGTTATTGTGCCTAAATTATAGATGGCATTGCCGTAATAATTGTTCTGTGCGTAGTTTGTGTCAAAAGTACAATTATCATTAGAATAAAAGTCCCCCCCCCACCACCTGCAAGACATTTTTAAGTATTTTTTCATAACTTATTAAATACTTTTTCATATTTTATTTAATCATACTTTAAAACACCCCCGGAGCACGGAAAAAGCCTGGTTCCAGGAGGCGTCCTAAATAAAAAAAGGCACGGCCATGTTTTACATAGCCGTGCCCGCAGCCTAAAATGCTGCCTGACCTGAACTATTTAATTTTCGAAAATTGCAAGTGCAAGTTGAACACATCCGTGTAAAAGTTTAATAGAGTCCAGCTTAGCTGGGCTTGATTACCCGACAGCAGAGACAGA
>Ga0192243_10290_pt1 | contig 19538 bp, 15 predicted proteins | sample Koala_Koa27_K3_FD_131233 | JGI IMG/M metagenome (GOLD analysis project Ga0192243, IMG submission 131233) | Enriched cells from koala feces incubated with labeled cellulose particles, San Francisco Zoo, California, United States - Koala_Koa2-7_K3 ... | reverse complement strand
TATGCAGAAGTTACCTGATCACCAATACCATCACTGTACGCCTTAGCTTTCGAATATGTATATGCTGCAGACAAATACAAGCCAAAATCAAAAGATTTAGCTAATTGAGTAGTAATAGAATAATAATGGGCCTTGTGACCACCATTCTCTATATAGAATACATTCTGTTTTCCACCTGCGTTTGTCCATGAAGCATCAGAGTATTTGCTATATGAGTCACGTGTATCATTCGGATTAAAAGTGATCGTAGCTTCTGAAGGCTTAATAGCTTTATTAGAAATAACGGCAGGATTGATGTCTTTATTAAAAATACCTTCTATCGAGAAATCAATATCCCCCGGAAGTTTAGCATCAAAGGCTAAAGAGGTTTTCCAAGTAGATGGCATCTTTAAATCTTTATCAATAATAGTTGGATCTGTAGGAGCTTTAATATCAGCAATTCTACCATTCGGATACAATTCATTCAATACTCCTGATACAGAAGGTTGAAAATAAGGTTTCAAAGCAGCATTAGCCACATTTGTATAATAGTACTGATTCTGACCGACATTAGAGTTTCCAACCGCAGATACTAACCATACAAATGGTAAACGGCCTACATAAAGCCCAGTACCTCCACGAAGAACATATTTACGCTCACCGGTAATATCCCAATTGAATCCTACACGTGGAGACACAGATATCTTTGCAGAAGGAACTTGATCTGTAGAGTAGCTTACTCCGCCAAACTCACATCTTGCAAAATCTTCATTATAGTTATTCTTCAGAGAAGGATATTTAGGCATCTCAAAACGAATACCAGCAGTCAACTTAAAGTTCTCACTAATATTCATCTGATCTTGTAAATACAATGAATATTGCAAAGTTTTCATTTCAGCCTTAAATTGGCTATAATCTGCCGCATTAGAGTGTGTGATAGCAAAAGCCTTAGGATATTCATTGTTTACGAAGCTATCCCATGATTTATACACATAATATCCATTACCAGCTTGTTGGAAACCATTTGTAGCCTTGTTATACTCAAACTGGAAACCAGCCAATAAATTATGAACACCTGTTGTATAAGATAACTCATCTGTAAGAACAAATGTTCTGGCTTGAGCTAAGTTGCCCGGAGAAAAGATATCTGGTCCAATACGTGCATAAACAGCACCGTCTTCCAAAATATCAATTGATGGAAAATCTGCTGCTCCCTCATAGCTTCTTGGCTCATCTTGGAAGGAGTAAGTGACACGTGTCACATTATTCAAACTACCATCTAACCATTTTGAGTTCCATTCTGAAGCATACGATGTAAAGTTATATTCCTTGAAGTAACGAGAATTTTCAAAATACATAGCAGCATTATGATTCACATTCCCAGATCCTTTGGAAGCTGCTGTTCCACCATCATAAATATCTGTTGCATAGAAAGGAGAAACAGAAGAAGTTGGGCCACTATTATCTTTTGAATGGGCACGTGTAAAACGGAAATTGAGTTTATTATTATCATTAATATTCCAGTCCAAACGTGCCATGATCTTGTAGGCCGGAGTCTTGATAGAGTATCCCTGATAACGTCCCGGATCATAGTCATACTTGTCTATAAAATAGTTGCGAATCTCATCCATCTTTCCTACTGTAGGACGATTCACATTGGCTGTATTAGATCCCCAATCATCACTGTCGCTTAAACGAGCTCTGCTCTTAGGACCAGCTGTTACATTATCTTCATATTCACCGTTTACAAAGAAAAACAACTTATTTTTTATGATTGCACCTCCAAAACTAGCGCCATAGAGGTATTTTTGAGATTTCTCACGTATTAACTCTAAATCACCTACCTTATCACCATTCAAATTCTCATTATTTAAATAAGTATAAGCTGTTGCATAGAAATCATTGGTACCACTTTTAGTTACAGCATTGATTGCCCCACCAATGAATCCACTTTGGCGAACATCAAACGGAGTTACAGATACTGCTATTTGTTCCAATGCATCCAAAGAAATAGGTGAACCTCCGCCCGGCAAGTTAGAACCGATACCAAATGAATTACTGAAAGCAGCACCGTCGACAGTTACAGAAGACTGACGGTAATTACCACCACCTACGGCAAAACCATTACCTGTGTTAGCTCCTTGCGGAGTTAAACGCATAATATCATTCATACTACGTCCAACAGTAGGGATCATAGCCATCTGCTCTTCTCCAATATTAGTAATAGCGCCTGCACGGTCACTCTTCATATTGCTGTTTTTTGAAGCCGTCACCACGATTTCATCTAACAATTCAGAGCTTTCTTTTAAAGAAACATTTAAAACATAATTCTCTCCCAATGAAAGGTTAATTCCCTTGTAAATTGCTGTTTGATAACCAACATAAGAAATTTCTACTTTGTAAGGGCCGCCGGTACGCATACCCTGCAGATTAAATTGACCACTGACGTTAGTCACTGTACCATAACGAGTGCCTGATGGTTCGTGAACCGCAACGACTGTTGCTCCAATGATTGGTTCATCTTGTGCGGTCACTTTACCACTCATCGTGGCTGTTGTAACCTGCGCGCTCATCGTGACAGCAATAAACAACATTACTAGCACTAAGAAAGATCGCATTCTCTTTAACATAAATGTAGTTGATTAGTTAATATAAATTGTTTGCTTTTAAAAACTGTGCACAAATATAATTAATAATATTTAGAACTACATTACGATTATACTACAATTTTTTAAGAGAGATAAACGTTTCACTACCTTATAAAATGATAAAGGCTCTACAATATTTGCAGAGCCTTTTATTTTGAAACAGAAAGCATTAGAAATGCTTCAATCTATTACTTTATACTAGTCAGTCATTAACTTTCTATAACGAACACGCTTCGGCTCTTCATTTCCCAAACGTTTCATTTTGTTTTCTTCGTATTCTGAATAAGACCCTTCGAAGTAGAATACATTGGAGTCTCCTTCAAAAGCCAGAATGTGTGTACAGATACGGTCGAGGAACCAACGGTCATGCGAGATAACTACGGCACAGCCGGCAAAATCTTCCAGACCTTCTTCCAAAGCACGCAGTGTGTTTACGTCAATATCATTGGTAGGCTCATCGAGCAACAGTACATTGCCTTCTTCTTTCAAAGCCATCGCCAAGTGTAAACGGTTTCTTTCACCACCGGACAGTACACCGCAAAGTTTTTCCTGATCGCCTCCGGAGAAATTGAAACGGGAAAGGTATGCACGCGCATTGATGTCACGTCCTCCCATGCGGATCAACTCATTGCCACCGGAAATTATCTGGTAAACACTCTTATTCGGATCAATGTCTCTGTGTTGCTGGTCTACATACGCCACCTTTACAGTCTCTCCTACTTCAAATTCTCCTTTATCTACTGTCTCCAATCCCATAATCAGACGGAACAGTGTCGTCTTTCCCGCACCATTGGGACCGATCACACCGACAATACCATTAGGAGGAAGCATAAAGTTCAAATCGTCAAACAACAGTTTATCGCCGTATGCTTTAGCCACCTGTTTCGCTTCAATGACTTTATTACCCAGACGCGGACCATTCGGAATGAAGATTTCAAGTTTTTCTTCTTTCTCTTTCACGTCTTCATTCAGCAACTTGTCATAAGAGTTAAGACGTGCCTTACCCTTTGCCTGACGGGCTTTCGGAGCCATGCGCACCCATTCCAACTCACGTTCCAGTGTTTTGCGACGTTTGCTGACGGTCTTTTCTTCCATTTCCATGCGTTTTGTCTTCTGCTCCAACCAGGAAGAGTAGTTACCTTTCCAGGGAATACCTTCACCACGGTCCAGTTCGAGAATCCATCCGGCTACATGATCGAGGAAGTAACGGTCGTGCGTCACGGCAATAACCGTACCTTCATATTGCTGAAGATGTTGTTCCAACCAGTCGATAGATTCTGCATCCAAGTGGTTGGTAGGTTCGTCCAGCAAGAGCACATCCGGTTTCTGCAACAACAAACGACATAAAGCTACCCGGCGACGTTCACCTCCGGACAGGTTTTCTACCGGCTGATCTTCAGGCGGACAACGGAGAGCATCCATCGCACGCTCCAGTTTGCTATCCAGATTCCATGCATCAGTCGCATCAATGATATCTTGCAGTTCGCCCTGACGGGCAAAAAGAGCATCCATCTTATCCTGATCCTCGTAGTACTCCGGTAAACCGAACTTCTGATTGATTTCTTCGTATTCTGTCAGTGCGTCAACAATGGGTTGCACGCCTTCCATTACTACTTCTTTTACTGTCTTTGTGTTGTCTAAATAAGGTTCCTGTGCCAAGTAACCCACGGAATATCCCGGAGAGAACACCACTTCTCCCTGATAGGATTTCTCCAAACCGGCGATGATCTTCAATAACGTTGATTTACCGGAACCGTTCAAACCGATAATACCGATTTTCGCTCCATAGAAAAACGACAGGTAAATGTCTTTCAGCACATTCTTATTGGGGGTGAAAGCCTTGCTCACTCCCACCATCGAGAAGATAATTTTTTTATCGTCAGCAGCCATATGTATGATTATATATTGTTGATAATGGCACAAAGATAAGAAAAATGTTTGAATTCTTTTGGAGTTATAAAAAAATGTTCTACCTTTGCACCCGCATTCGAAAGAAAGCACTGAAGGACCGATTCGCTAGCTCAGCAGGTAGAGCACAACACTTTTAATGTTGGGGTCCTGGGTTCGAGCCCCAGGCGGATCACTGAAACACAGAACAGAAAAAGATAACTCCTACAATATCAAGGTATTGCAGGAGTTTTTTTTATATTATATCCGTAATCAATAATCACTATCATATTTTCTAAAAATGATAGTCACACTTTTCTCTGCAACTCTTTCACCATATGAAAAGGTGCGTCCTGATAAAGCCCTGACTTATCTAATGCACTACTTATATGCTTATATCCGCATTTTTCATACATAGCAACAGCATTTCCAAACTCGTGATATGAAACAATATACATATGTGTATATCCTGCCTTTATTGCTCGTTGTTCTATTAGCTGAAGTAGACGTTTTCCAATTCCTTTTCCCCTAAGTTCCGGTTTAAAATGGAATTTTGACAATTCAGCATACTCGTGGGGCAGGCCTTTAGTTGGATAAAAGCCGGCACCACCCAATATTACACCGTCACATTCAACCACCCAATATTCTGCATTTTTTATATTAAAAGTCTGAAACATCATATCTGTATGTGGATCATCATAAAATGTACCGACTTTAGGAGCGTCATGTTCTTCAACTGAAGCACGAAGTACACAAGCAATTGAAGTATTATCTTCTTCCTCTATTGGACGTATAACAATGGGCGCAACCTTCTTAACTGCAAGATTTGTTTCCTTTTCGTTCATTGTATTATAAATGAAGTCCATACTATTTATTATCTTTTGCAGTTGGTTATCATTCAGGTGTGCAAAGATTTCCTCCACAGATTGATTAGCGGCAGCATTTAAGCGATGATAAATTTCACATCCTTTTTGTGTGAGATTTATCAGCCCCATGCGACTATCTCTTTCTGTTCCTTTTCGACATATATACCCTTTTTGTTCCAGTTGTTTTAATAAACGGGAGAGCAAACCTTTATCCATGTTTAACTCACTGGATATATCTTTGGAACTTCTATCAGGGTGCAAATAAACATCCTGAATAATGCGAACCTCGGGAAGTCCAAATTCACTTTCTAAATAATACTTATTAAGTACGCCTAACAACTTTGTATAGAACCTATTAAAGGCTCTTATACTATTCAAATGTTCCTGTTTCATGGCGCAAAGATACTCCCTTTAGTTGACTTAGTCAACTAAAGGAAGAAATATATTATTTATCACAAACTTTCATGGCAACAGTCATGAACAAAGGGGATCTTTCTTTTTTATATTTTCCCAATATACTTATTCAACAGGCATAGAATGGCACGGTAATTCGATTACAAAAGTAGTACCTGTTCCCAGTTGGGAATCTACTATTATCCGTCCGTTCATCTTTTCGACAATCAACTTACAGATGGATAAGCCCAAACCTGCCCCTTGAGCAAAAGAATCCAACTTCTCAAACCTTTCGAATATCTTTTCAAGCATATTCTGCGGAATACCCCGGCCGGTATCTTTAACACCGATTCGGACAAGCTGCCGGTCTACCTCATAGAAGACTTCCACATATCCGGTGGTGGTGTTCTTTAAGGCATTCGAGAGGAAGTTTCTCAATATCAGCTTAATGCGCGGCCTATCCAGTTCCGCCAAAGAATCATGCTCCGGATAGTGGGTCAGGAGTTCAACACCGGAGGGTACTTGATGAATGTGCTCCGCTACACTCTCGTCAAGAAGTTCGGTAAGATTGACCCAATCCGGATGCAGTTCCAGATAACCGGACTCTATCTTAGAAAGATCAATCACATTATTAATCAGATCAAGCAGAAGTTTGTTGTTATGACTGATCTGGGAATTATAAAATTCTTTTTCCGCCGCATTTTCCGTACTGCCCAACAGACTTGAGAATCCAATAATGGCATTTAAAGGAGTACGGATCTCGTGGCTCATATTAGCCAGGAAAGCAGACTTTAAACGATCGGATACCTCGGCTTTATCACGTGCTTTGACAAGCATTTCTTCTGTTTTTTTTAGCTCTGTAATATCATAATTAATGCTGATAATTTCGATCATCCGATCTTGCGGAGCGTATCTCTTTACTAACAGATTGACATACGTCCATGTGCATGTGCCGTCCTCCCTAAGGATACGCATCTCTTTACCTAGTTTGACAGCAAGTCCCTTTCGTGCATCGTCCAGAAACTGAATCAGCAGGGCACGGTCGTCGGGATGAAAATGCCGGTATGTACCAAGAATCTCGGATAACGGAGTTCCATCCGATTCACCCACATTTCTGTACCAGTTTTTTTTGGGCATAGCCGTGTCCATTCAAAACATTAAAGTGAGCATAACCGACCTTGGCATAATCGCCAACCAGTTCGAAAAACTCCTCAAACTCCTGTATTTTATTATAGGCTATGGTTGTTTCTGTCTTATCTGCATTAATCAACAAATAATTAATCGGTTGGCATTTGCTATCATATAATGTAGTCACTTTAGTCACCAAATCAATCGTGCCTTCCTTTCGGGAGCTCTGATAATAGGTTCCGACTTTCGAGAAGTCATAACGAAAAGTAAAGTCGGCATCCTCATACATCTTCAACCGTTCTTTCATCTCCTTCGGGAAAATTGGGTTCTCGAAAATATTGATACCCAAGATGTCTTCTTTCTTCTCCACATGAAACATCTCCAATTCCCTATCGTTCAAATCCACCAACGTCCCATCCATATCATACAACTCGATACCAATGGGTAAATGCTTGAAAATGTTATATAAGAGACGTTCACTGTATTGCAAGGCCTGATAAGCAGATGCCATATCAGGACCATCCTGCACTTCGGCTATTCCATAAACAATTTCATTTCCGTCTTCGTCTGTTTCTCGAAAGCAAATCTTACTGCGTATCCAAACGGCTCCTTTTACTGTATCGAGCAAATATACCGTTTCCGGTCTTTGATGCACACCAAAAGAATGAACAGTTGTAGGAGGTTGCTCTTCTTTCAGAATACGTTTATTGAAATCTTCAAAACTGATCATTCCGGTCTGATCCAGACCTAACAACTCCAATATAAGTTCAGAACATTCATAACTTGCAGTTGATAAATTGGCTTTCCACCACCCCATGTTAGCGTTAGCCATCAACTGCGAGAAAAAAGTAAAATCTTGTAGTCTATTCATAACGCTATTTATCATTTTAATATTTTTCGGGCGCAAAAATAGATATTACCGCCAAACCGGACTTTCAAAAAGATACTTTTTTAGCATATTATAAGAAGATTATTCGTCATTAAACTAAAAAACAAACGGTTGGAACAATCTCTTTGAGAGAAAGTTCCAACCGTTTGTTTGGGGTAGTTCTCGCGTTTCTGTTTTACTTTTTCAAGGACTGATAAACGGCTTTTGCCATCACTTTAGCGCCTTCTTCATTCGGATGAATCTTATCAGGGAACAAATCAGGCATTCCGTCCATTGCCACATGAAGATCGATAACAGGCAGGCCATTTTTCTTAGCAACCTTCCTTATCATCGGAATAATTTCTTTAGAGATAATATCATCGTTAATATTATCTCCGGTCTGATAGGCTTTGGAAGGATAGCAAAGATAAATCTTCGGTTGAGCAGGCAATGCTTTGAAAGCATCTACCATCGTCTGCAAATCTTTCGTGAAGTCTGCCTTATACTTCCAATTGAATGATTTACTGTCATTTGTACCCAATTTGATAACAACGATATTGGGATTGAAAGCCAGTGCATCCCGATAAGCCTGCTCATTCATATAAGGATGATCGCCCTTGTTCAACAGAGTGCGTGCACTTACTCCGAAATTCTTTACCCAATAAGCCTCCCCCAACATACGACTTAACACAGCCGGATAACTGTCACGATTGCGATTCTTGATACGTGCCCCATACGTAATGCTATTGCCGATGCAAGCTACACGGATAGCATCTTTATGAGGCACTTTGAAACTACGGAGCCAGGATGTCAGTTCATTCAGCATTTCATTCTTGTAAAGAAAACCTTCACGAATCCCCCATCCATGCCCGCCGGAAGGATAGATATGAAGTACTGAAGGAACATTGTTCTTGTTCAGAGCCAGATAATAATTAACTCCATTAGCAGGTGGAACGACCTTATCGTCATCACTATATACGATAAAAGCACGCGGCGTATCTTTCGTCACTTGCTTTTCATTGGAATATTCTGTTTCCAGTTCGGCAGAAGCATCTTTACCCAATAGATTATCATGAGATCCCATGTGGGTATATGACTTATCCATCGTAATCACAGGATAGAAAAGAATCTGGAAATTCGGACGAAGTTCCGGTTTAGCATGAGTGGCAATGGTGGATGCCAGATGTCCGCCGGCAGAAGAGCCCATAATACCGATGTCATTCGGATTCAGATTCCATACATCAGCACTGTCACGCACAGTTTTCATAGCAGCTTCGGCATCCGAGATTGGCAGTGTGCGGTCGCCTTTCGGCATCCGGTATTTCAAAACAATCAACGCAATTCCTTGTTTGTTGAAATAGGGTGCCCAATCATACCCCTCGTGGTTGACTGCCAAACCGCTATATCCGCCACCCGGACAAGCGACCACGGCACGCCCCGTTGCCAGTTCCGGTGCAGGAAGGAATACGCGAAGTGAGGGCTGTTCGATATCAAAAGGTTTCGGAGCATTCTGTGCTACCACTTGTGAACCTGCCAGTAAGATAAATAACAGGAGAAAAATAGTAGAAAATTTCTGTTTCATAGTATCTATATACTTTGTTTAATGAATAATTAGACGTGCGAAGATAGTAATTTTACGTATCTTTGCACCTCATTTTGAATAGAAAAATTATATGCAAGGAATAAAGAATCTGACAAAAGGCCCAATCAACCGTCAACTGTTTAATCTGGCAATGCCAATCATGGCAACGTCGTTTATTCAAATGGCATATAGTCTCACAGACATGGCATGGGTAGGACGGTTGGGAAGTGAAGCCGTAGCCGCCATCGGTTCGGTCGGAATCCTGACGTGGATGTCCGGTTCTATTTCCTTATTAAATAAGGTGGGATCTGAAGTGAGTGTCGGACAATCCATCGGTGCACAAAGCCAGGAAGATGCCCGCCACTTCGCGTCCCATAATATCACGATTGCTTTGATTATTTCCATTTGCTGGGGCGGGCTCCTTTTTATATTTGCAGAACCTATCATACGTATTTACGAACTTGAGGAACATATCACGGCCAATGCCATTCAATATCTGCGGATTGTTTCTACCGGATTACCTTTCGTTTTCCTTTCCGCTGCCTTCACCGGAATTTATAATGCAGCAGGACGTAGCAAAATCCCGTTCTTTATCAGTGGCACAGGATTGATTTTGAATATCATTCTGGACCCACTCTTTATATTCGGTTTCGGACTGGGAACAAACGGTGCGGCATATGCCACTTGGATTGCGGAAGCAAGCGTTTTCCTAATTTTCATCTATCAGTTGCGTTGCAGGGATGCCCTGCTGGGCGGTTTCCCTTTCTTCACCCGGCTAAAGAAAAAGTACACGCGGAGAATCCTTAAACTGGGATTACCCGTAGCCACCTTAAATACACTGTTTGCCTTCGTCAACATGTTCCTCTGCCGCACTGCCTCTGAACAGGGAGGACACATCGGCTTAATGACGTTCACCACCGGGGGACAAATCGAAGCAATCACCTGGAACACCTCACAGGGATTCTCCACCGCACTAAGTGCCTTCATCGCCCAAAACTATGCTGCCGGACGAATCGAACGGGTACTTAAATCCTGGTACACCACCCTATGGATGACGGGAATCTTCGGTACACTCTGTACTTTGCTATTCGTTTTCTTCGGAAACGAAGTTTTTGCCATATTCGTGCCCGAACAGGCAGCCTATGAAGCCGGAGGTGTATTCCTTCGGATCGACGGATATTCCCAACTCTTCATGATGCTCGAAATCACCATGCAGGGAGTTTTCTACGGCATCGGACGCACCATACCTCCCGCCATTATCAGCATCAGTTGCAACTATATGCGTATTCCGCTTGCTATCCTGTTTGTGCGGATGGGCATGGGAGTGGAAGGAATATGGTGGGCAGTCTGCGTCACCACCGTTGCCAAAGGTTTAATTCTTTTGAGTTGGTTCATTATTATTAAAAAGAAGTGCTTAAGTATTCCTTCAACGATAAAAGGATAATGATCATTTTCCTTTATTAACAAACAAAGGGATTCATCCGAGTTATTTTAACTTAAAAAGTACACGCTTGCCAAATAATATGTATCTTTGCATTGTTATTTATAATACGAAGCGATTCGTATAAAAACATTATTTATAAACCAATTTAAAAAAACATCAACATTATGAACAAGATGAAATTTATGGTTCTCTTCATGAGTATTGCCATGATTTTTGGTAGCTGTGGAAGTATGAACAACACTGGTAAAGGTGCTGCTATCGGTGGTGGTTCGGGTGCTGCACTGGGTGCAATCCTGGGAGGTGTTATCGGTAAAGGTAAAGGCGCCGCTATTGGTGCTGCTATCGGTACGGCAGTAGGTGCAGGTACGGGTGCTCTTATCGGTAAGAAGATGGACAAAGCAGCAGCAGAAGCAAAACAAATTGAAGGCGCACAAGTAGAACAGATAACAGACAACAACGGATTGCAAGCCGTGAAAGTAACATTCGATTCGGGTATTCTTTTCACTACCGGTAATGCAACTCTAAGTGCTGCTGCTAAATCTGCTTTAAGCAAGTTTGCCAACAATGTGCTCAATCAGAACCGGGATATGGACGTGTCTATCTACGGATACACCGACAACCAGGGCTGGAAAAACAGCACTGCCGCACAAAGCCAGCAGAAAAATCTGAACTTGTCACAAGAACGTGCACAGAGCGTGTCCAGTTATTTGTTGAGCTGTGGTGTTTCCACCAATCAGATCAAAGGTGTACAGGGAATGGGTGAAAGCGATCCCGTTGCAAGCAATGACACTGCTGCCGGTCGTGAACAAAACCGTCGTGTAGAAGTATACATGTACGCAAGTGAACAGATGATTAAAGATGCACAGGCAGCTGCTAATTAAAAAAATTCTGCGCTATACGCGCAACCTGCTGATTTTCTTCTTTGCATCCACCCTGTTGGCAGTGATTGTGTATCGGTTTATGCCGGTTTATGTCACTCCGTTGATGGTTATCCGAAGCGTTCAGCAGATTTTTTCAGGAGATAAACCCACGTGGAAACACACGTGGGTTTCTTTTGATAAGATATCTCCCAACCTGCCGATGGCGGTCATAGCCTCCGAAGACAACCGTTTTGCCGAACACAACGGATTCGATCTTGTAGAAATCAAGAAGGCGATGAAAGAGAACGAAACACGCAAACGGAAACGCGGAGCAAGCACCATCAGTCAGCAGACAGCCAAGAATGTGTTCTTATGGCCGCAATCTTCATGGGTACGCAAGGGACTCGAAGTCTACTTTACGTTTCTCATCGAACTGTTCTGGTCGAAAGAACGGATCATGGAAGTCTATCTCAACTCTATAGAAATGGGAAATGGTATCTACGGCGCACAAGCTACCGCAAAGATCAAATTCGGAACAACAGCCGCCCAGCTGACCCGGGGACAATGCGCACTTATCGCCGCTACCCTGCCCAATCCGATACGGTTTAACTCGGCGAAACCTTCGTCATACATATTAAAACGACAAAAGCAGATATTACGGCTGATGAATCTGGTTCCAAAATTTCCACCTGAAGAAAAAGCCGTTGAAAAGAAAAAAGGCAAAAACAAGAAAAGCAAGTGACAATTGAATCATAAATAAAAAGAAAGGAGCAACGAGGATCTATCCCCTTGCTCCTTTTGCTTATAAGCTTGTTTGTATGCGTTATCCTCATTTATACAAAATCTTTCAACTCTTGTTGTAAACGTTGACGGGTGAAGAATATACGGCTCTTCACTGTACCTAATGGTAATCCTAATTTCTCTGCAATCTCACGGTATTTGAAACCTGATACATGCATGGAGAAAGGAATCTTATACTCCCGGGGGAGTGCGTTGACGATGCGATGCATCTCTTTCAGGTCATAAGCACCTTCGGTACTTTCAAATCCTGAATCTTGTGGCAGATTTAAGTGATAATAATTATCAGTGGTATCAACAAAGGTCTGATCGCGTACTATTTTGCGGTAGTTATTAATAAAGATGTTACGCATGATTGTGTACATCCATCCTTTGAAATTTGTGTCCGGAACATATTTCTCTTCATTGTCTAATGCTTTTAAAGATGTTTCCTGCAATAAATCATTTGCTTCTTCACGGTTGGCCGTTAATTTATAAGCGAAACGAAGCAACTCCTCCTGTACTCCAATTAAATCTTTTCTGAAACTTAAACTTTTCATACTTTAATGGTTTTATGGTTAATATTTCGTTTTTCTCGACGTTTGCAAGTTTAAAGGTTTTTTGTGTATCCAACAGGGGATAATTCGTCATTTTTTAGGGGGTTATTCTATCAAATGATAGATTTTAGGTGCTTTCTGATAGTTTTTAGGTGGTATTTAGTAAATATATCCTCTATCTCTTGGTTAAAAGAACCAAATAGATTACTTTTGATTTTATATTACTAAATAAAACAAAAGGCTATGACCATACTTATTATTGTAGGAATTATTGTATTGCTGGGCATTATTTTCGCCTCCATGTACAACTCATTAGTGAAATTGAGAAACAATCGTGAAAACGCATTTGCCGACATCGATGTGCAGTTGAAACAACGTCATGATCTCATTCCACAACTGGTAGACACAGTGAAAGGATATGCCGCACATGAGAAAGAAACGCTCGACCGGGTGATTCAGGCACGTAACGGTGCAGTCAGTGCAAAAACGATTGACGATAAGATAGCTGCCGAAAACCAATTAAGCTCCGCTCTTGCCGGATTGAAGATTACCCTCGAAGCTTACCCCGATCTGAAAGCTAATCAGAATTTCCTGCAATTACAGGAAGAAATTTCTGACGTAGAAAATAAACTGGCTGCTGTCCGCCGCTACTTCAACTCGGCCACTAAAGAATACAATAATGCCGTGCAGACATTCCCGTCGAATATAATAGCAGGAATGACCGGATTCCAAAGAGAAATAATGTTCGACTTGGGAAAAAACGAACGTGCGAATCTGGAGCAGGCACCTAAAATTAGTTTCTAAAACCTTTATTTACACCGTCCATCCAATTACAAAAGTCGAACACGCATGCAATACGTCGGAATCCAAACACAGCAGAGCCGGAATAATCTGCGCTCTGCGTTTCTGCTATTCCTGTTTCCTTGTCTCGTAGCGGCACTCCTCTATTTATCCTGTTACCTGTTGGTTCTTTTTGGATACGGAAAGAGTATGGAAATAGAAATAATGCCAATGGTCAATCATTTCTTCTTCTCTTCGTTGCCATATACCATGGGGATCGTATTAATTTGGTTTCTGATTGCCTATTGGGCTAACACAAGTATTATCAATTCCGCCACCGGTTCCAAGCCGTTGAACCGTCGGGAGAATAAACGAGTTTATAATCTGGTGGAAAACCTTTGTATGTCTCAAGGCATGAAAATGCCGAAAATCAATATCATCTATGACAGTTCCCTGAATGCATTTGCCAGCGGTATCAACGAACGCACATACACCGTTACCCTATCGGAAGGTATCATCCGGAAACTAAATGATGAGGAACTGGAAGCGGTAATTGCGCACGAGCTAAGTCACATCCGTAACCGTGACGTGCGCCTGCTGATTATTTCCATCGTCTTTGTCGGGATCTTTTCCATGCTGACAGAAATCACATTTTATGCCATCACGCACATACGCGTGCGTAGTAACAATAAAGGTAGCGGCGGCGTGTTTCTCTTTATTCTTATCGCTTTAGTGATAGCCGCCATCGGCTATCTCTTCGCAAGCCTGATGCGCTTTGCCATTTCACGCAAACGCGAATACATGGCAGATGCAGGTTCGGCAGAAATGACGAAAAACCCATTAGCACTGGCCAACGCTCTCCGCAAAATATCGGCAGACCCTGCCATCGAGGCAGTAGAAAGGAAAGACGTGGCACAATTATTTATTCAGAATCCCAAAAAGAATTCTAAAAGTATATTCAGCGGACTTAGCGGGTTGTTCGCCACTCATCCTCCTATCGAAAAGCGAATTGAAATACTGGAACAGTTCTAAATCGGGCTAAACTTATAAAAGACAGGGATTTCTGTTTAATTTTCATTAAAAGAAACAGAAGTATCCCTGTCTTTTTAGTATATTTGGTTGTTATACATATATACATCAACCTAAATACAACTGATATGAGAAGGAAGAAACAAATCTTTATGCTGTTATTAGCCTTATTAATGGGAATCCCTACCCTTTCGGCTCAAAGTAAGAAGGAAAAGAAGGAACAGAAAAAAGAAGCGGTAAAGAAACTGATTGAATCAGAAAACTACAAGATAGATGTCAACACTGCCATGCCGATGCGCGGACGCTCCATCCCTTTGACGTCTTCCTACTCACTAACAATCAGAAATGATTCTGTTATTTCTTATTTGCCTTATTATGGACGGGCTTATAGCATCCCGTATGGCGGAGGTGACGGACTGAATTTCAAAGCCATCCTTAAAGAATATAATATGGAAATGGACAAGAAAGGGAATGCCGTTATCAAATTCGTTGCACGTAATCCTGAAGACAGATATGAATTCAGAGCCAAAGTCTTCCCCAACGGTTCGGCAAGTATCGATGTCAATATGCAAAACCGTCAGTCCATTAGTTTTCAGGGAGAACTGGATATAAAGGAGGAAAAGTAATGCCGTCCTTATTCTTCCGGCTCTTCACTACCTTTTAATATAGGCAGGCAGATATGATATTTGACAGCTAAGATGCGGGTCAGGAATACCGCCAGTCCGCCAATCAACTGACAGGCGTATGATTCCAGACCTGTGGCGTCGCAAATCCAGTATGCAATACCACCTACGACGCAGGCCATTGCATAAATTTCTTTTCGGAAAATGAGAGGTATTTCATTGATAAAAACGTCACGAATCACTCCACCTGCCGCTCCCGTAATGCTACCCATGATAATCGCCACCCAGAAAGGATAGCCTAAAGCAATGCTCTTGCCTACACCTACCACGGTAAACAATGCCAAGCCGATAGTGTCGAAAATAAAGAAAGTATTATTGAGCCGTATGAGCGAACGTCCGAAACAGATCACCCACAGCAAAGCCAGTCCCGTACAAATCAGATATATAGGATCAGTCATCCATCCCGGTGTCACATCGAGCAGGACATCACGGATGGTACCACCACCGATAGCTGTAGCAAGTCCTACCACATAAGCACCGAACCAGTCGAAACGTTTCGCCGAAGCCAGCCGGATGCCACTAATAGCAAAGGCAAATGTGCCTATAAAATCAAGAATTTGAACGAATGTGGGCATATATTTGTTATTTTGTATGCAAAGTAACAAATAAATTCCGTAAGAAAATGTACTTTTGCTTCACGAATTAAACCGAATAAGATAGAAACAATATGAAAATAACAATTGTTGCGGGGGCACGCCCCAATTTTATGAAGATAGCTCCCATTACACGCGCTATTGAGGCCGCACGGGCGCTGGGTAAAAGTATCTCTTACCGACTGGTATATACAGGAAGGAAAGACGATACAAGTCTGGATGCTTCTCTCTTTTCGGACCTTGATATGAAAGCTCCCGATGTTTATCTGGGAGTGGAAAGCAGTAATCCAACGAGTTTGACAGCCGGAATCATGATAGCCTTCGAACAGGAACTGACGGAGAATCCGGCACACGTAGTTCTCGTGGTAGACGATCTGACTGCCACCATGAGCTGTGCCATCGTTGCCAAGAAACAAGGAATCAAGGTAGCGCATCTCGTAGCCGGAACCCGTTCTTTCGACATGAAGATGCCGAAAGAGGTCAACCGCATGATTACAGATGGAATATCCGACTATCTGTTCACTGCCGGCATGGTTGCCAACCGCAACCTGAACCAGACAGGAACGGAAAGTGAAAATGTATATTATGTAGGCAACATTCTCATAGATACCGTTCGTTACAACCGGAACCGTTTGCTCAAACCGATATGGTTTTCCGTATTGGGACTGCAAGAGGGAAATTATCTCCTGCTCACCCTCAACCGTCGCGTATTGCTGAACAACAAAGGAAACCTGCGTCAGTTGCTGAAAACAATCATTGAAAAATCTGCCGGTATGCCTATCGTAGCACCGCTGCACACATACGTACGAAATGCCATCAAAGAATTAGGCATCGAAGCTCCGAACCTCCACATAATGCCGCCACAGAATTACCTGTTCTTCGGTTATCTGATAAACAAGGCAAAAGGAATCATTACGGATTCGGGCAATGTGGCCGAAGAAGCAACATTTATGGGTATTCCATGTATCACGCTCAACACGTATGCCGAACATCCCGAAACATGGCGCATGGGAACCAACGAACTTGTCGGGGAAGATCCTGCCCTGCTTGCCAAAGCAATGGACACCCTGATGCAAGGTGAATGGAAAAGAGGCGAACTTCCCGAGCGTTGGGACGGGCGTACAGCAGAACGTATCGTGCAGATATTGACTGATAAAAAATAGTACTGCTACAGGGATACATTTCATCTTCCGGCACGTTACTTTCCATTTCATGCCGGAAGACTTTATTTACCCCGTAAGGGAACTGTTGTTTCCCCGTAGAGAAACAAGAGTTTCCCCATAGGGGGAACAAAGGTTTCCCATAGAGAAACAATCACTATCTACGCGGGAAACTAATTTATCGAAAGGTGAATTGCCCCATTCCCTTTCATTGACGGACAACCAAAGCTTGTAAACAACAAAAAACGATGGGTAAAAAAAGTTATATATTCTGTTATCCTTAGAGTTATTTGTTAACTTTGCGCCCTACTACGTACGTTATGAAACAACAATATAGCAAAATACTTATACTGTTCTTACTCGTATTGGCAGCTTCAAATGCTTTTGCGCAGCAAATAAAAGGGGTAGTCACTGATTCTGTTACCCACGAGCCATTGATGTATATCTCTGTTTACTATCAGGAAAAGAGAGATATGGGTACCATCACCAATATTGACGGAGAATACAGTCTTGAAGCCCGCAGAAACGGAGGAACTCTTGTGTTCTCCGCTGTAGGTTATATCAGTAAAACAGTTAAAGTCGGTTCCAACAATCAGACGGTAAACGTTAAGCTGGCTCCGGATAATGTGCTCCTGAACGAGGTTGTAGTGAAACCTCAAAAAGAAAAATACTCCCGTAAAAACAACCCGGCAGTCGAATTCATGAAGAAAGTAATCGAACACAAAAAGGCACAAGTCCTTGAAGTGAATGAATACTATCAGTACGACAAGTACGAGAAAATGAAGATGTCTATCAACGACCTCACGCCGGAAAAACTGGAAAAAGGAATCTACAAGAAATATTCATTCCTAAAAGATCAGGTGGAAGTTTCGGAAACAACCAATAAATTGATTCTCCCGATTTCCGTACAGGAGACGGCTTCGCAAACCATCTATCGCAAAAATCCCGAAAACAAAAAAAACGATCATCAAAGGCAAGAACTCCAATGGTATAGAAGAATTCTTCTCCACAGGAGATATGCTCGGCACTGTACTGAAAGACGTATTTGCTGACATCAATATCTACGACGATGATATCCGGTTGCTCCAACAGCGCTTCGTGAGCCCTATCGGTAACAATGCCATCTCATTTTATAAATATTATCTGATGGACACATTGATGGTAAACAGGCGCGAATGTGTCCACCTTACGTTTGTTCCGCAAAACTCGCAGGACTTCGGATTCACCGGACATCTTTACGTATTGAACGACTCTACTTATGCCGTTCAGAAGTGTACGATGAACCTGCCTAAAAAGACAGGGGTAAACTTCGTCAACCGCATGGACATCGTGCAACAGTACGAGCAACTTCCTAACGGCAACTGGGTATTGGCGGATGATGACATGACCGTAGACCTATCCTGGAATTCCAACAAAACGGCAGGCGGATTGCAGGTGGAACGAACTACAAAATATAGTAATTATAAATTCGATCCTATCGAACAACGACTGTTCCGGTTGAAAGGCAGCGTGATAAAAGAAGCGGATATGCTTTCGAAAAGCGATGAATATTGGGCAAGTGTCCGTCAAGTACCGCTGACGAAGAAAGAAAGCTCGATGGATGTATTCGTCAACCGCCTCGAACAGATACCGGGATTCAAGTACATCATCTTCGGAGCGAAAGCACTGATTGAAAACTTTGTGGAAACAGGAAGCAAAGGCCATCCGAGCAAAGTGGATATCGGCCCTATCAACACCATGATTTCGAGCAACTACATTGATGGTACCCGTTTCCGGTTGAGCGGCATGACAACGGCTCATTTCCATAAACACTGGTTCTTGAACGGATACGGAGCTTACGGTCTGAAAGACGAACGCTGGAAATATAGCGGTACGGTGACTTATTCGTTTAATAAACGCGATTATGTAGTCTGGGAATTCCCGAAACATTATCTTTCGGCTACGTACAGTTATGACGTAATGTCTCCGATGGATAAATTCCTGTTCACGGATAAAGACAATATCTTCCTGTCGGTAAAAACAACGACAGTAGACCAAATGTCGTATATGCGCGACGCTACCATTAATTATGAACTTGAAACGCTGACAGGATTCGGAGTGAAAGCCATGCTGCGCCATCGCAACGACGAACCTACCGGCAAACTGGAATATCTGCGCAATGATGCCGCACAAACCCGTGTACATGATGTCACGACTTCGGAAGCAAGTCTGACGCTGCGTTATGCTCCGGGCGAATCATTTGTCAACTCCAAACAACGCCGCGTGCCCGTATCGCTGGATGCTCCTATCTTTACATTGACTCAC
>Ga0192243_10289_pt1 | contig 19551 bp, 8 predicted proteins | sample Koala_Koa27_K3_FD_131233 | JGI IMG/M metagenome (GOLD analysis project Ga0192243, IMG submission 131233) | Enriched cells from koala feces incubated with labeled cellulose particles, San Francisco Zoo, California, United States - Koala_Koa2-7_K3 ... | reverse complement strand
AAAAGTAATTCTGCCATCTAGCTTCTTTTCATCGAAGTCCGACGAGACGAATGCGATAAATTTTACTGTTAACCTGATTGACAAGTATAGTCCTTCCTGCAAATTGAAGATTCTGTCCGCCCCGGATTATACATTACCGGCAAATGCGAAACTTGATTTGACAGGTATCATAAGAGAACCTTTAGAAGTAAATATACAGCCTTCTCCGTGGATTGACGATGGAGATGATTGGGAAATATCAGGCGTCCGTGTTCTGAATGTATCGCATATACAGGCTAAGATGACGGATATGAACGGAGTCCGGATTTCTTTCTGGTCCAATATGCCGGTAGTGAAGGTGTTGGGCACAGTAAAGAAAGAAGGTGAAGCGAATGAAAGAGCAACTAATACAGTCTTTAACTGTTTGGCAGTAGATGATAATAATCCTGATCCTTATCGTTTCTTTTATGATTCGGCTTCGGGCAGCGGATATATGGATTTACTGGTTGACGGAACAAATACCACCGGTTTTGGTACGCATGACAGGACCGAGAATATGAGTGGTACATATACATTGACATTATCTGCAGCAGAGGATACTAATGGTAAGAATGCATTGCAGAGGAAGATAAAGGTTACCGTCACACAAGAAGGTTTGCGATTTGTTCACAATCCTACGGCAAATCAACATGGTTTGTTCAATGCAGCATTTTTTAAACATAACCAGAAAGGAGAACGTATTATAACAGGACAGCATCGATTGGATCAAACATGGTCTGTTAGTGTACCTGTTGCCTATCAAAACTGGCTTGTTGTGAGCGCGACTCCCAGCTTTGATCCGAATATTGGAACAGAATCACCAGGTGATGCGGAACATTATCCGGTAACTCTCAATCCGTATAGGGGAGAAGATGGTACTAGTATCTCAGGTCTCACCGGTCGTATATATTTCCGTATTGGCGTTAAGGAAAATGCCGATTTTGTACCAACTAAAGAATCCGATCCTAAATTTGGATATATCAATTTGTCATATTATCCGGGATGGCGGACAACAATGAAAATTTATATTCGTCAGGGCGAAGCCGGTGCTTATATATATGCGCCGGGGGATGCTATTCCGGGAACTGTATGGGGAGCGTGGAATGGAGGTACGGATATTACTACACATGTGAGAGAAGATATGCGTCTTTTATCGACGAATGCCCGTAGGGGAGCAGCTAAGTTCTCTGCTTTAAACCTGACAAGCGAGAGGTTAGCAGGGAATACGAATCCGGATTATGAGAATGTGAACGTAAAAGGTGCTCGTTTTGTAGACTTCCCTTCGCAGGCGGGTGCATTCTTTCAGTGGGCGGTCGATTTGAAAGGCACTACTTCCGGTATGACTGATTATTACCGCAGAGCTTTTAATCCCTCGAAGTCATATCTTGTTTCAGGATTCCCTTGGGGATATGGGGAATTTCCGATCATGTGGGATGGAGATGTCAGTGCTAATATTCCTGCATATAAAGAACAGTTTGAAGTTTGCCCTCCGGGATATCGTCGTCCGACGGATGGCTATACGGATAAAATATCTTATAATGGATATTATGATTATTTGCCGGATGAGGGTACTACGGGTACTGCCACGAATTATAAAGATCAAATAGAGTATTCAGAATTAAGGGTTTCTTTATTTAATGTACCTTTTGCAGGAAATGCGGCTTCAAGTGCAGACTACGCTACAGCTTTTACTACTCCTTTTGGTGGAACTGGTAATACAGGTCCTGGGACATATCCTTACGGAGCAAACAAAGATATGCTTGCCCGGAAACAACTAAAAGGAACAACTTATACATTTTATTCGGACGGATTTTTCGACAGACGTCCGATAAAAGAGGCTTCGAATGGAAACTATGGCGTATCATTAGGAAATAGTAATGTTGCTTATCAGGGAGTATTGTATTTTAATCCCGATTCCGGAACGAATGCATCTGTCTTTTTTCCGTCAGCCGGTCGTCTGAATAACACAAGTGGTGCTTTGGAAAGTAGGGGTAGTGCCGGATACTATTGGTCGGCAAGTGTAGGTCCTCCTTATATGAGATCAGAATTGCAGAATCCACCTTATGACAGGAGAATACGTTATGGAGCCTGGTCGCTTGAGTCTGCATATAATTCTCATAATTTCAGATTGTCATATCAAGGTTTTGCTCAAAGTATACGTTGTGTGAAAGAATAAGAACTTTTCGGCTTACGATAAAAATACCGGAATATCATCCGTTGAGGGGTTGGCTTTTTAGTCAACCCCTTATTTGTGCGTACTCTCTAACAACAAAGCTGCTGTTTTAAGAAGAAATCTTTATTTACTCTAATAAGATTCTAATAGGATTCTAACTATTCTCTAACAGGCTCTCCGAAGGGAGCCGTCTATCTTTGTGCCCGGAAATCCGGTTACTAACTTAACTTATGTTTAATTATGATGATGAAGAGAGAGTTACACACATTTATTATTGGCAGTGTGTTGTTTTTTACCGCATGCGGGGATAAACAGGAATCAGAGCAAAAAAGTGGCTATCGTATACAAGGTGACACGGTCTATATTGCAGATCCTCTTTTACTTGAAAAGATCAAAGTATCAGTGTCTGAACTGAAACCCTATTCCAAGAAGGTGATAACGTCCGGTGTGGTGCGTCCCATTCCTCCCCGTTATGCTTATGTTGCTCCTCCATTTGCAGGGAGAGTCACAAAATCTTATGTGCGTATCGGACAGTCGGTACGTCAGGGAACACCTTTATTTGAAATCAGTTCCCCCGACTTTACTTCTGCACAAAAGGAATACTTTCAGGCACTTTCGTCCAGGGAACTTGCTAAAAAAGATTTGAAACGCAAAGAAGATCTGATAAGGAATGGTGTCAGTTCGCAAAGAGAACTGGAAGAAGCCCAGAATGCTTTATTGATAGCAGATAAGGAGTTTGAAAACGCCTCTGCCGATGTGACGATTACGGTTTCTTACGTAGGCTATATGTCCCAGACCGTGAAGGCACAGCCCGGCAAAAGTCTGTCGGTCATCCTGAAAGAGGATACCAAGACACTGGACGAAATCGTTGTCGTAGGTTTTGGTACACAGAAGAAAGTCAACCTGACCGGTTCGGTATCTACGGTAAATGCCGAGGATTTACTGTCACGTCCGGTTTCTAATGTAAGCCAAGCATTACAAGGATTAGTTCCGGGAATGAATTTTTCTTATGCTTCGGATGGCAACGGTGGTGAAATTGGTGCAGACATGAAAGTGAATATCCGTGGAGCCGGTACGATCGGTGACGGTTCCAATGCATCTCCGCTGATTCTGATCGACGGCATGGAAGGAAACATGAATATGCTGAACCCCAATGATATTGAAAGTATTTCGGTGTTGAAGGATGCGGCTGCCTCTTCCATCTATGGTTCCCGTGCTCCATTCGGCGTAGTGTTGATAACGACTAAAAAAGGAAAAGCGGGGAAAGTCAACATTAATTATAATAATAGTTTCCGCTGGTCAGAAGCCATTAATCTGCCGGATGTAGCAGATGCCTACACTTATGCCATGTACTTCAACAAAATGCAGTTGAATGATGGTAAAACAGCGGTGCAGTTTGACGATACCCGTCTTCAGGCTATCAAAGATTACGCATCGGGAGTGATTACCACTACTACCCAACCGAACAGAAACACTCCCACTATCTGGGACTGGATCGGTAATACGAATACAGACTGGTATGATGTCATGTTTGGCGGTATGGCATTTTCACAGGAACACTCTCTTAGCGCCAGTGGAGGAACAGAAAAAATTCAATATTATTTTTCAGGTAATTACATGGGACAGGAAGGTATGAGGAGCTATCAAAAGTGAAGGGACGGATGCAAGAGAATAAGTATCATATTTCCTGGTGGGGTTGGATACAACGTGCAGCTGTTGCCTTACTCATACCGATGGCTATTACTATTTTGGTTTTGCTTAACCAACCCCAATCTACCGCCCCCGTCCATGCCCAGATATTCGAAGTCCGGACACAACCCGGAATGATAATTTCTTTCAGATTAGCAGACAGCACTTTAGTGTACTTAAACTCCGGTTCAGTCTTAAAGTATCCTTCCATTTTCACCGGTAACATTCGTGAAGTGAGTCTGAATGGCGAAGCGTATTTTGAAGTTGCGAAAGACCCTGAACATAAATTCATTGTTTCGACTCCCCAAAAATCTAAAGTGGAAGTTTTGGGTACACACTTTAACCTGGAAGCATTTGATGAGATGGATGAGGTGATTACCACTTTGGTAGAGGGAAAGGTCGAATTTGTTTATGAGAAAGACGGACAGGGAAGTAAAATACTAATGCGTCCCGGACAAAAAGTGATTTATAATAATAAGGACGGACAGATTCTGTCATACAACACCAATGGCGAATCGGAGCTTGCCTGGATGGACCAAAAGATTATTTTTGATAAAACTCCATTTAAGGCAGCATTGCATATACTGAAGAAACGCTATAATGTAGATTTTATTGTAAACACTTCGAAATTTGACAAATATACATTTACCGGAGCGTTTACAGAACAATATATAGAAGAGATTCTGGAGAATTTTAAAATATCCTCACACATACGCTGGCGTAATGTGAAACTGACAAATAATCAAAGTGAAGAAAGGAGGCAGATTGAAATATATTAAAGCCTTTCATGTTTAACCAATAAAATTATAATACGTATGAGAAACTTCCAACCGCCTTAAAAAAAGCATACAGGCAGATGTTCCCGCATCCAGCCTGTATGAGAAAGCCTTTAACCTGTTTGAATACAAACAGAGAAAATTATTTCTTAACTTTAATTCATGCAAATATATGAAGAAAAACAATTATGTCCAACAATTGCGGGCGGATAATCCCGTTTTTATTGTTTGGAAAAAAATTCCTTTGTCTATGAAACTGCTCTTTGTTTTCTGTTTTTGTTTTGTTGGGCTTCTATGTGCTAACGACAGCTACGCCCAACGTACTATGATCTCTGTGAAAGCACAAAACTTGACTGTGAAAGAAGTTCTGTCACAAATTGAGGCACAATCTGATTTTAGCTTTTTCTACAATGACCATCATATTGATGTAGACCGCCGGGTATCGGTAGTTACCGAACAGAGCAATATATTTACCTTATTGAATGAAGTGTTTAAAAACACCAATGTCAAATATGCCGTACGTAATAAAAAAATAATATTATCTACGCAAATAGTGGAAGCGCCTGCCGCGAAACAAACCGTGCAGATAAAGGGAAAAGTGACGGATATGTTTGGCGATCCGGTCATTGGCGCTACCGTAATGGAAGATGGCACCCAGAATGGTACAATTACAGACCTGGATGGGAATTTCATATTGAATACAGCATCTGCCAATGTGACGATTACGGTTTCTTACGTAGGCTATATGTCCCAGACCGTGAAGGCACAGCCCGGCAAAAGTCTGTCGGTCATCCTGAAAGAGGATACCAAGACACTGGACGAAATCGTTGTCGTAGGTTTTGGTACACAGAAGAAAGTCAACCTGACCGGTTCGGTATCTACGGTAAATGCCGAGGATTTACTGTCACGTCCGGTTTCTAATGTAAGCCAAGCATTACAAGGATTAGTTCCGGGAATGAATTTTTCTTATGCTTCGGATGGCAACGGTGGTGAAATTGGTGCAGACATGAAAGTGAATATCCGTGGAGCCGGTACGATCGGTGACGGTTCCAATGCATCTCCGCTGATTCTGATCGACGGCATGGAAGGAAACATGAATATGCTGAACCCCAATGATATTGAAAGTATTTCGGTGTTGAAGGATGCGGCTGCCTCTTCCATCTATGGTTCCCGTGCTCCATTCGGCGTAGTGTTGATAACGACTAAAAAAGGAAAAGCGGGGAAAGTCAACATTAATTATAATAATAGTTTCCGCTGGTCAGAAGCCATTAATCTGCCGGATGTAGCAGATGCCTACACTTATGCCATGTACTTCAACAAAATGCAGTTGAATGATGGTAAAACAGCGGTGCAGTTTGACGATACCCGTCTTCAGGCTATCAAAGATTACGCATCGGGAGTGATTACCACTACTACCCAACCGAACAGAAACACTCCCACTATCTGGGACTGGATCGGTAATACGAATACAGACTGGTATGATGTCATGTTTGGCGGTATGGCATTTTCACAGGAACACTCTCTTAGCGCCAGTGGAGGAACAGAAAAAATTCAATATTATTTTTCAGGTAATTACATGGGACAGGAAGGTATGATGGCCATCCGGCGTGATAAATTACAACGTTATTCGGTAAGCAGTAAGATTAACGCACAGCTTTATCCGTGGCTGAGCATGAATTATAGCATGAAATACATGAGGAAAGACTATACCAAGCCTTCTTCGATGGATGACAATACTCTTTATCATAATATAGCCAAACGTTGGCCGATGGAGCCAACAGTGGATCCTAATGGTTACCCATTCGCTTTGGTCCGTCCGACTCTTTATGGAGGTGATAATAATTCCCAAACAGATTGGTTATACCAACAGTTCCAGATAGTATTGGAACCCATCAAAAACTGGGTTATTTTTGGGGAAATTAATTATAAGGTGATAGACGCCTTTTCTCATACTGATAATTTAAAATTAACTCAAATGAATGTAGCAGGTGAACCCTATTTAGGTGATAATGGGAAAACATCAAGTGTTACAGAAGGTGCAGAACGTACCAATTATTTCAATGCAAACGTCTACAGTGAATATAGCAGAACATTTGCCGATACACATCATCTAAAAGTAATGGCAGGCTTTCAGGCAGAATTAAATAAATGGCGTCAATTGCAAGCAACAAAACTGGACTTGATTTCAGAATCCGTGCCCAGTATTAATGCCGCTACGGGTGAATCGACTATCGATAAGTCCAAACTGACACATTGGGCAACAGCCGGTTTCTTCGGCCGACTCAATTATGATTATAAAGAACGGTATCTACTGGAAGTCAATCTCCGGTATGACGGTACTTCACGTTTTGCAAAAGACAAACGCTGGAATTTGTTCCCTTCCTTCTCTGCCGGATGGAACGTAGCCCGTGAGGCATTCATGGAACCTGCCAGCCATATCATTAATACGTTAAAGATCCGCGGTTCCTGGGGAGAACTGGGCAATCAGAATACAGAAAACCTATATCCGTATATCCAGTTAATGAAGTTTGTCGCCCAAGATCCCAACTCCAACTGGCTGATTAACAACAGCCGTCCCAACACAGCGAATGCACCGGATTTGATTTCAGCGCTATTAGGATGGGAAACCATGCGGTCATGGAACATCGGTTTTGACCTAGGTATGCTGAACAACCGTCTGACTGTAAGTTTCGACTGGTTCAACCGGAAGACTATCAATATGGTAGGACCAGCTCCCGAACTTCCTGTAACTTTAGGGGCAAATGTACCCAAAATGAACAATGCGGATATGCAGTCTACCGGTTTTGAATTGGATTTGGGATGGCGGGACCGCATTAAAGATTTTGACTACGGAGTGCACCTGTTGCTTTCGGACGACCGTCAGAAAATCCTCAAATACCCTAACACGACTGGTAAAATAAACACGTGGTATGTCGGTAAATATAATGGAGATATATGGGGATTCGAAACCATTGGCATAGCTAAAAGCCAGGAAGAAATGGATGCTCATCTTGCTTCACTGCCCAATGGCGGACAGGATGCATTAGGAGTCAAATGGGGCGCAGGTGACATCATGTACCGGGACCTGAATGGTGACGGCAAGATTTCTGACGGAGCTACGCTTAATGACCCGGGTGACAAAAAAGTCATCGGTAACTCTTCTCCGCGATTCCGGTTTGGTCTGGACCTGAATGCATCCTGGAAAGGCATTGATGTACGCTTATTCTTTCAAGGAGTGGCGAAACGTGATGCCTGGCTGAACGACAATATGTTCTGGGGAGCTACGGGAGGTATCTGGCAATCGGCCTGCTTTACTTCTCATCTTGACTTCTTCCGCGAAGAAGGGGATGATTTCTGGAGTGCCAACAAAGATGCTTATTTCCCTCGTATCTTAGTTGATAACTTCGCCAAAAATCAAAAGACGCAAACCCGCTATCTTCAGAATGCCGCCTATGTACGGTTGAAGAATTTACAGATCGGGTATACCATCCCCGCCCAGATCACACGTAAAATAGGTGTCTCCAACCTGAGAGTCTTCTTCTCGGGAGAAAACTTATTCACCCTTACGGGATTGCCCGGAGGATTCGACCCGGAGACAATTAATACCGGTTATGGAGCAAAAGACGGATCGAACAGTTCAGGAAAGACTTATCCGCTGTCCCGTACTTTTTCCACAGGATTTAGTGTTAACTTTTAATTGATGACGTATGAAAAAGATAATTAAATATTTATTTTTGCTGACAGGGGGAAGCTTTATACTCGCTTCTTGCAATGATTTTCTGGACAGGGAACCTTTGGACAGTGTGACTCCGGACAACTTTTTCTTTACTGAAAATGACTTGGCCGCCTATGCCGTAAAGCATTACAACTTCACAACGCATGAAGGATTTAATGCCGGAATCTGGAGAAATGACAATGCGACTGATAATCAGGCTGCCACCGACTATGATAAGAAATGGATTCCCGGTCAATGGAAAGTTCCGGAAGCATACGATAATCCTGCAAGTAATGATCCATGGTATTTCTCTGCCATTCGTGAAGCTAATTACTTCCTCGAAACAGTAGTACCCCGCTTCGAAAAGGGAGAGATAGAAGGTTCGGAAACAAACATAAAACATTATATAGGTGAAATGTATTTCCTGCGCGCCAAGAATTACTTGTCAAAACTGGAGACCTTCGGCGACTTCCCGATTATAAAGAATACGTTGCCGGATGAAAGTGTATCTCTGATTCAGGCAAGTAAACGGGAACCCCGCCATAAAGTGGCACGTTTTATCCTGGAAGACCTGGATCTGGCAATCGGCTTGCTGACCAATACTATATCCGGTGGAAAGAACCGAATTACCAAAAATGCAGCTCTGTTATTGAAATCCAGAGCAGCCCTGTACGAGGCTTCCTGGCTGACTTATCACAAAGGCACCGCTCTAGTACCGGGTGGTCCGGGATGGCCGGGAAAGGCAGAAGACATTGCGGACTTTAATATCGATACGGAAATCGCATTTTTTCTGAAGGAGGCCAAAGCAGCAGCCAAAGAAGTGATAGGCAATGCAGCCTTGGTACAGAATACAGCAAAAGACTGCATGGATGAAACAGTTAAAACAGACGAAGACAAATATAAAATGAGCAACCCCTATTTTGCTCAGTTCTCAGCGAATAGCCTGGAAGGATATTCAGAAATATTATTGTGGCGTGCGTATAACCTGCTCGACTATAAGATTGTGCACTCAGCTCCTTTCTATATTCGCGTGGGTGGAAATACCGGATTTACCCGGCAATATGTGGAGAGTTTCCTCTGCCGTGACGGTAAGCCGATCTATGCAACCGACCAGTATAAAGGGGACGAGTCATTATCGGATGTACGCAAAAACAGAGATCTACGCCTACAACTATTCCTGATGACATCGGGTGAGACTCTCAGCCCGAATGTAATGAATGGTACTCCCGATTTGCTTCCGGAGGTTCCGCAACTTCTGGATATAACGGAAAAGAGATGCGTAACAGGCTATCAGGTACGTAAAGGATTGTCAGGAAACTGGTACCGGGATGGCAACACAGCGATTGAAGGGTGTCCGGTATACCGCGTAGCCGAGGCTTATCTCAATTACATCGAGGCTGACTGTATGGAGCATAATGGAACTTCCATTGGTTCGGAGGCAGCAGGATATTGGGGAGATCTCCGCGAAAGAGCCGGATTGCCAAGAGACTATACAGTGACCGTGAACAATACCGATCTGTCCAAAGAACTGGACTGGGCCGTATATTCGGCAGGTAAAACAGTCTCTCCTCTACTATACAACATCCGCCGTGAACGGCGTTGTGAGCTACTTGCAGAAGGTTTGCGCATGTTAGACTTAAAACGCTGGAGAGCGCTGGACCAGGTTAAGCAATTTGTAATCGAAGGAGTTAACTTATGGGAATCCGATTTAAAGGATAAATACATGCAGGACGGAAAAAATCTTCTGATACAGGAAGGAACGGAAGGACAGACCTCTAATGTATCAAGCTATGCTAATAGCGGTAAATATCTATGTCCTTACCGCGCTGTGAAGACAAACAATCTGATGTATGATGCAGGATACACATGGTGTGAAGCGCATTATCTGAATCCTATCGCTATCACGCACTTCAGAATTACGGCCTCAAATCCTAACGATCTGAATACTTCTATTATTTACCAGAATCCAGGATGGCCGATTCAAGCCAATGAAGGGCCGATAGGTATTAAATAAAATAGATAAAGCCATCTTGGATATGGTAAAAAAGTGTAGGACGAACCGGGCTAATGTTTAATAAAAAATAAAGCTCGGCGTCCTATGCTTCAAACTATCGGGAAATTTGTACCTTGCCCGAACGAAATTCTAATGCGAAACAAAACAGTCTGACATTAATATATAAAGATAGATCAATCAAGCAAATCTAAGAATTATGAAAAGTACTTCAACATGGTGGAAAATCTTACTCAGTGGTCTGTTATTGGCTGGGACACTGGTAGCTAACGCCGACACTTACCAGCCATCTTACTCCACAGCCGGCTTTTATCAGCTTTCCAACACAGGCCGCACAGTGTATAACATGAATCCTGCCTGGCGATTTTATAAAGGCAATATCAAAGGAGCGGAACAGCCGGGGTTCAATGACAAAGACTGGAACATCGTATCATTGCCCGACGGCATAGAATATCTCCCCACTGAAGCGAGCGGATGCATCAACTATCAGGGTGAAATCTGGTATCGCAAACACTTCACTCCCGAAGAGAGTTGGAAAGGGAAACAACAATTCCTCCACTTCGAAGCCATTATGGGAAAGTCAAAAATATGGGTGAACGGAAAGTTGCTGAAAGAGCATTTCGGTGGTTTTCTGCCTGTCATCGTAGATGTCACTTCCAGTCTGAAGTATGGAGAAGACAATGTAATCACTGTATGGGCAGACAACAGTGACGATCCCTCCTACCCTCCCGGCAAACCGCAAGATGCACTGGATTTTGCATACTTCGGAGGAATTTACCGGGATTGCTGGATGATAGTTCACAACAAGGTATTCATCACCGATCCGAATTATGAGAACGAGACAGCCGGAGGCGGATTGTCTGTCTCTTTCGACAAAGTTTCCGAGCAATCCGCACAGTTGAAACTGGATGCACATATACGCAACACTTCCAGAAAGTCCTTCGGTGGTAAAATACTCTATGAACTCTATGACCGCGACGGCAAACGTGTTCTCTCTAAGGAGGCCGGTTTGTCGGTAAGCAAGGGGCTTGCAAAACAAATTTCCTGCAAAGTGACTGTAGAAACACCTCATTTATGGTCACCCGACAGCCCCTACCTTTACAAACTACACATTTATATAAAGGATAAAGCCGGTAACACCATTGACGGATATTACCGCCGCATCGGTATTCGCAGCATTGAATTTAAAGGAAAAGACGGATTCTGGCTGAATGGCAAACCTTATCCCTATCCTCTGATGGGAGCCAACCGTCATCAGGATTTTGCAGTGATAGGCAACGCCTTACCCAACAGCCTTCATTGGCGGGACGCGAAGAAGTTGCGTGATGCCGGAATGCGTGTTATCCGCAACGCCCACTATCCGCAAGATCCGGCGTTTATGGATGCTTGTGATGAATTAGGACTGTTTGTTATTGTCAACACACCGGGATGGCAATTCTGGAATGATCAACCGATCTTTGCTCAAAGAGTGTATAGTGATATCCGCAATATGGTTCGCCGTGACCGCAACCACCCCAGTGTATGGATGTGGGAGCCGATTCTGAACGAAACATGGTATCCGGCGGATTTTGCTAAAAATGTAGTAGACATTCTCAATGAAGAATATCCGTATCCATATTGTTATGCCGGATGTGATGTAACAGCACGCGGACACGAATACTTCCCGATACACTTTACCCATCCGATGAACGGAGGTGGCGGAGCCTTTAATACTGAAAATCTGGACCCGAAAATCAGTTATTTCACCCGCGAATGGGGAGATAATGTGGATGACTGGAACTCTCACAACTCACCAAGCCGGGTCAATCGTGGCTGGGGAGAAGTACCGATGCTGATTCAGGCACAGGGTTATGCTAAGAACGATTATCAGCTTACCAGTTATGATGGACTATACAGAACTACCAGACAACATATGGGCGGTTGCCTGTGGCACTCGTTCGATCACCAGAGAGGCTATCATCCAGATCCGTTCTACGGAGGCATCATGGACGCCTTCCGACAACCTAAGCTATCTTATTATATGTTCTGTTCCCAGCGTCCTGCCGAACCCAACAAGGAATTGATCGCAGATAACGGACCGATGATTTACATAGCTAATGCCATGACTCCTTTCTCTCCGAAAGATGTAACGATATATAGCAACTGCGACGAAGTTCGCCTCACCTATTGCAAAGGAGGCAAAGAGTATACTTATCATAAGCCGGCAAATGAAGCCGGAATGCCTTCACCCGTCATCACATTCAAAGATGTATTTGATGTCATGTATGATAAAAAGCTGTCACGCCAAAAGAAACAGGCAGATTCTTACCTTTTGGCAGAAGGATTAATGGACGGGAAAGTAGTTGCGACACATAAAGTAACACCCACACGCCGCCCGTCAAAACTGTTGCTCTGGGCAGATGACGAGAAAGTGCAGATGAAAGCGGACGGATCGGACATCATGACGGTCATTGCAGCCATCGCAGATGAAAACGGAAACATCAAGCGTTTGAATAATTATGAAATAAAGTTCGAAATCGAAGGACAGGGCCAACTGGTTGCCGACGAAGAAACATTCACCAATCCACGTCCGGTACTTTGGGGAACTGCTCCAGTCTTGGTAAGATCTACCACCACACCGGGAGAAATCAAAATCCGCGCATCGGTGGTATGGCAAGGCAAACATACGCCGGTTCCGGCAGAACTGATTATTCCTACTTTTCCTTCGGAACATACGCTGGTAGCAGACAAAGAAGAACTGACACAAGCACAATCCGCAAGCAAAGATGCCGGAAATAAGGTGAATGCCGCCTCATCCAATTGCGAAAAGCGTGTACTTGAATTGCAACAGGAACTGAACCGCCTGAAACTGAAAGAAGTAGAAAAGCAACAGAGTGACTTTGAATAATGCGCACGGTTCTATCTATAAACAGAAAAACACAAACTTATTAAAATACAGTTATGATAAATAGAATAGTATATACTTCATTTTTATTAGGAGCGAGTTTCGCCAGTACAGATGCACAGGTAAATACTCCTCCCAATATTGTATTGATTTTATGTGACGACATGGGATTCTCCGATCTGGGTTGCTACGGAAGTGAAATCCAGACTCCCAACATAGATCGTCTGGCAGAAAACGGGGTACGCTTCAGCCTGTTCAAAAATACAGGAAGAAGCTGCCCCAGCCGTGCTGCTTTGCTGACAGGGCATTATCAGCACGAAGCCGGCATGGGATGGATGACGGCAGTAGATGAACACCGCCCCGGATACAGAGGACAAATTACGAAAAACATCCCCACCATTGCCGAGGTGATGAAAGCGAATGGCTACAGCACATATATGAGCGGTAAATGGCATGTCACAGTGGACGGAGCTTTTGATGCTCCCAACGGCAGCTATCCGGCCCAACGGGGATTTGACAAATATTACGGTTGCCTGAGCGGAGGAGGCAGTTATTATAAACCGACACCGGTATACAGCAATCTGACCCGAATCACTGAATTCCCCGATGACTATTACTATACCACTGCCATCACCGATTCCGCCGTCAGTTTTGTCAGGCAACACCCTACAGACAAACCGATGTTTATGTACGTAGCTCATTATGCCCCTCACTTACCCCTCCAGGCTCCTGCCGATCGTGTAGAGAAATGCAGAGACCGATATAAAGTGGGATATGACGTGTTGCGCAAACAACGTTTCGACAGGTTAAAGGAGCTGAAGTTCATTTCGGACGAGATGGATTATCCTGTCTACCAAAAAGAATTTGGCGGGAAACGTCCCTCCTGGGGAACGCTTACCCCAAAGCAACAGAAACAGTGGATTACCGATATGGCAACCTATGCCGCCATGATCGAAATTGTGGATAGCGGAATCGGTGAACTGGTGGAAACCATCAAGGAGAAAGGGATACTGGACAATACCGTATTTATCTTCTTAAGCGATAACGGTGCAACCAAGGAAGGCGGATATCTGGGGCAGCTTATGGCTGATTTGAGCAATACTCCTTATAGAAGCTATAAGTCACAATGTTTTCAAGGAGGCACAAGTACCCCTTTTATCTTATCTTATGGCGATGCCGGAAAAAACAAGATGAAAGGTCAGATTTGCAGGCAACCTGCCCACATTATAGACATACTGCCTACCTGCATGGATATTGCCACAGCCACTTATCCGTCAGAATTCAAAGAGAATTTGCCCGGCAAGAGCTTACTCCCTTCAATTCATGGAAAAAAGATAAAGCCCAGAGAATTATACTTTGAGCATCAAAGTTCCTGCGCCATTATTTCCGACCATTGGAAACTGGTACGGGGCAGCCGGAATGAACCATGGGAGCTAATCGACTTATCGATAGATCCGTTCGAAACCAAAGATTTGTCCGCCCAATATCCAAGGATTGTGAAGAAACTAGAAGTTAAATGGAATAAATGGGCAGAACAGTGTAATGTCTTCCCACTCGAAAACAAACCTTGGACCGAAAGAATTAATTATTATCTGAAACAAAATCCGGATCAAAGCGGAAAAGAATAAAATCAGGGAACAATAACCTTTTTAATACTAGGTTATAGAAAAAGACTGTTCCTTTTGAAGCGAACAGTCTTTTTTCTGTTTACATAACATATTGTTTGTATATAGCTGTTTTTTTGTTATTTTTGCACCATCATCTTCTAAAAAGCTGTGATACACATAGATTTATAATATATATTTTATCTAATAAAAAACACGCCACGATAATGAAAAAGAAACACTCGCTCCTATTTTGTGCCTTATTTACGATTTTTACAGGCCATGCAGAAAGTACGGATTACACCAAAGGACTTTCTATCTGGTTTGATTCTCCCAATACACTGCAAGGAAAAGAAGTCTGGCACAGTGCCCAACAGGATGCCAGTTGGGAATCACAGTCATTGCCCATCGGCAATGGAAGCATCGGTGCTAATATTTTGGGTTCAGTAGAAGCAGAACGCATTACTTTTAATGAGAAAACACTCTGGCGTGGCGGCCCTAATACAGCCAAAGGAGCAGATTACTATTGGAATGTGAACAAACAGTCCGCCCATATCCTGGACGAAATACGTAAAGCGTTCGTAGAAGGAGACCAGAAAAAAGCGGAAAAACTGACACGCGAGAATTTCAACAGTGAAGTCCCTTATGAATTTTCCAGAGAAAAGCCTTTCCGATTTGGTAACTTCACTACAATGGGAGAATTCTATGTAGAAACGGGATTAAGCACAATAGGCATGAGCGACTACAAACGTATCTTATCACTGGATTCGGCAATGGCGGTGGTTCAGTTCAAAAAAGATGACGTAGCATATCAGCGTAACTATTTTATTTCTTATCCTGCCAATGTGATGGTGATGCGTTTCAGTGCCGACCAACCGGGCAAACAGAATCTCACTTTCAGATATGCACCCAACCCGGTATCTACCGGACAGTTCTCTACCGACGGTAATAATGGCCTTGTTTATACAGCCTCCCTTGACAATAACGGAATGAAATATGCAGTACGTATTCAGGCCACAGTAAAAGGAGGAAGCCTAAACAACGCAGACGGGCGGATTACAGTGAAGGAAGCAGACGAAGTTATATTTTATGTCACTGCGGATACCGATTATAAAATGAATTTCGCACCGGACTTCACCGATCCTAAAACATATGTCGGCGTTAACCCGCTTGAAACAACACAGCAATGGATGAAGGATGCCGTAGCCAAAGGATATGCCAACTTACTGAACGAACACTACAAAGACTACGCTTCTTTGTTCAACCGGGTGAAACTGGAGTTGAATCCTACAGTGAAAACAGCCAATCTGCCCACTGCCCAACGACTGAAAAACTATCGGAAAGGACAACCAGACTACTACTTGGAGAAACTCTATTACCAGTTCGGACGCTATCTGTTGATAGCCAGTTCCCGACCGGGAAATATGCCTGCCAATCTGCAAGGCATCTGGCATAACAACATAGACGGTCCTTGGCGTGTGGATTATCATAATAACATTAATATCCAAATGAACTACTGGCCGGCCTGCTCTACAAACCTGGATGAATGTATGCTTCCGTTAATCGATTTCATCCGTACCTTAGTGAAACCGGGAGAAAAGACCGCTCAGTCTTATTTTGGTGCAAGAGGATGGACAGCATCTATTTCCGCCAACATCTTCGGCTTTACCACCCCATTGGAAAGTCAGGACATGTCCTGGAACTTTAATCCGATGGCAGGCCCCTGGCTGGCAACTCACGTCTGGGAATATTATGACTATACCAAAGACCTGAAGTTTCTGAAAGAAACAGGATATGAACTGATTAAGAGCAGTGCCAACTTTACTGTTGACTATCTCTGGCATAAACCGGACGGAACGTATACGGCTGCCCCCTCTACCTCACCGGAACACGGACCTGTCGATCAGGGAGCTACATTTGTGCATGCGGTTGTCCGTGAAATCCTGCTGGATGCCATCCAAGCGAGCAAAGAGTTGGGAATAGACAAAAAAGAACGCAAACAATGGGAACATGTGCTTGCCAATCTCGTTCCTTATAAAATAGGTCGTTATGGTCAGTTACTGGAATGGTCAACCGATATCGACGATCCGAAAGACGAACATCGCCATGTAAATCATCTCTTCGGTCTGCATCCCGGACACACTGTTTCTCCTATCACTACTCCCGAACTGGCAGAAGCTGCCAAAGTTGTATTGGTGCATCGTGGTGACGGTGCTACCGGCTGGAGTATGGGATGGAAGTTGAACCAATGGGCACGCCTGCAGGATGGAAATCACGCCTATACCCTCTTTGGTAATCTGTTGAAAAACGGAACAGTAGATAACCTTTGGGATACACACCCGCCTTTTCAAATAGATGGAAACTTCGGCGGCACAGCAGGTATCACAGAAATGCTGTTGCAGAGCCACATGGGATTCATTCAATTGCTGCCTGCCTTGCCGGATGCCTGGAAAGACGGCTCGATCCACGGTGTATGCGCCAAAGGAAATTTCGAGATAGATATGATATGGAAAGACGGGCTCTTGCAAGAAGCCACCCTCCTATCCAAGGCGGGAGAAAATTGTACCGTAAAATATGCCGGTAAAACAATCTCTTTCAAGACAACGAAAGGACGTAGCTATCAACTTAAATATGACAAAGAGAATGGATTAACAAGAGCCCAATAATAACACTGAATCTGTTTCATTCAGATTAACACGAAACATTTACCCCCAATATCGACCATGAAAATTTATACTTGCCTTTGTTTGCTTTTCTTAGCCGGATATCTGGTTGCCCAGAATAATACTTCGGCTTTGTTGCCCATGCCCAATCAGATCACACCGGTAAAAGGGAAGCCTTTTACCGTTTGTTCTGGAAAGACGGCTATCTATTTGAATCAGCCAGAATTGCAGTTTACAGCAAAGACGCTGCAAACGATATTACAAGACAGGATGCAGGCAAAGATTCCACTTGCATCCGAATCCGGCCGTGCGGACATCCGTTTGCTGGTTGATCCTGCAATGGACGGAAAAGAGCATTATCGTATCGAAATAACTTCCAAAGGGATCACTATCAGCGGAGCTACCGCAGGAGCGGTCTATTATGGAGTCATGACGATGGATCAGCTTCTATTAGGTGACGCGTGCGCCACTGCACACAAGGAGATTTCTCCAATCCGCATTGATGATGCACCCCGCTTCCCTCATCGGGCATTGATGCTCGACCCTGCCCGTCATTTTCTTCCGGTAAATGATGTGAAGTTCTTCATTGACCAGATGGCACGTTACAAATACAACATACTCCAGTTGCACTTGACAGACGACCAGGGATGGAGAGTCGAAATAAAAAAACATCCTAAATTAGTCGGCAAAGATTATTATACGCAAGAGCAGCTTGCCGAAATCATTCAATATGCCGCCCAACGGAATATCGAAGTCATTCCCGAACTGGATATCCCCGGACATACAGTAGCTATACTAGCCGCCTATCCCGAATTGGGATGTACACACACCGATACGCTGCCTAAGATAGTAGGCAAAACTACGGATTTAATGCTTTGCGCGAATAATGAGAAAGTGTATTCCGTCTATCAGGATATCATCAAAGAAATTTCTTCCTTGTTCCCATCCGATTACATACATTTAGGAGGCGACGAAGCTGTGATAGAAAAGAACTGGACCCAATGTAGCCGTTGTCAGGCCATGATGAAAAAGCTAGGTTATCAGAAAGCTTCACAGCTCATGATTCCTTTTTTCAGCCGTATGCTTTCTTTCGTCCAAGAGAACAATAAGACTCCTATACTTTGGTGCGAACTGGACAATATTTATCCGCCTGCCAACGACTATCTCTTTCCTTATCCGAAGAACGTGACTTTAGTAAGCTGGCGTGGAGGATTGACACCTACCTGTCTTGAACTTACCCGAAAACACGGTAATCCGCTTATCATGGCACCAGGTGAGTACGCTTATCTGGATTATCCGCAACTGAAAGGAGATTTTCCCGAGTTCAACAATTGGGGTATGCCCGTTACTACTTTGGAAAAGTCGTATCAATTCGACCCGGGATATGGCGTGCCTGCCGAAGATCAGGCTCATATCACCGGAGTTATGGGAACTTTATGGGGAGAAGCGATACGGGACATTAACCGGGCAACCTATATGGCATATCCCCGCGCTTTCGCATTGGCAGAAGCCGGATGGACACAAATGAAATACCGTAATTGGGAATCATTCAAACAACGTCTCTACCCCAACCTGACTAATCTGATGAAGAAAGGAGTTTCGGTACGCGTTCCTTTTGAAATAGCTGACAAGAAATAGATTCAAATTAGTTTTTGATAAGTATCCTTTTAGCCATTTCTATTCGTTCTTTAAAATATGCGCAAACGGTTTCCCAAGGATAATAGGGAAAACGAGAAGTTGCAATGGGGAGTTTCGCTTCTTTTTCATTCAAAAGAATCTTAACCCATACCCCACGGGCTTTATCATGGTAGAAAATCCATTGTACATTAGCAGCCATTGGAGATATCTCATAATCTTTCCAATATCGGGAAACTGAATCAGGATTGGAAATTTGAACATCCGTATTCTCTATGCCCATCAATGCCACAAAAGGGATCACCGTTTCCGCATGAGCAAAACGAAAGTTCGCAGCATTATCAGACTTGCCTTTTATTACTTCATCAGCAGTATAAATGAAA
>Ga0192243_10288_pt1 | contig 19553 bp, 21 predicted proteins | sample Koala_Koa27_K3_FD_131233 | JGI IMG/M metagenome (GOLD analysis project Ga0192243, IMG submission 131233) | Enriched cells from koala feces incubated with labeled cellulose particles, San Francisco Zoo, California, United States - Koala_Koa2-7_K3 ... | reverse complement strand
GAATTTTCTATATTAATAGCCGGAGGCGGCAGCACCTTCACCCCCCGGAATTGTGTTAATGCTGCTGGATCACATGGACACATTCCCGATCCGCCAGATCAAGCTCTACGACAATGATAAGGAGCGCCAGGAGACCATCGCCAAAGCCTGTGAGATTCTGCTGCGCGAGCGCTATCCCCAGGTGAAATTCTCCTATACCACAGACCCTGAGACCGCGTTCACCGATGTGGATTTTGTCATGGCCCACATCCGCGTAGGCAAATACGCCATGCGTGAGCTGGACGAAAAGATCCCGTTAAAATACAACGTGGTGGGCCAGGAGACCTGCGGCCCGGGCGGAATCGCATACGGCATGCGCTCCATTGGAGGAGTGCTGGGACTTTTGGATTACATGGAGAAATACTCTCCGAGTGCCTGGATGTTAAATTATTCCAACCCCGCGGCTATCGTGGCGGAGGCCACCAGGAAGCTGAGACCCCACGCAAGGATCATCAATATCTGCGATATGCCCATCGGCATCGAGCGCAGCTTTGCCACGATCCTGGGTTTAAAGGACCGCAAGGAGATGATCTGCCGGTATTTTGGCCTCAATCATTTCGGCTGGTGGACCAGCATCACGGATAAGGACGGCAACGACCTGATGGGAAAACTGAAGGATTACGTGAAGGACAACGGCTACGTGGTCAACACCGTGGATTTCCAGCACAAGGACCCCAGCCGGAAGGACACCTATCTGAAGGTGAAGGACGTGTATGCCTTAGACCCGGAGACATTGCCCAACACTTACTTAAAATACTATTTATGCCAGGACTATGTGGTCGCCCACTCCGACAAAAACTACTCCAGAGCCAACGAGGTGATGAATGGCCGCGAGAAGCAGGTATTCTCCGCGGCTCAGGAGATCATTGACAGAAATACGGCTGAAGACTGCGGCTTCCACGTGGACAATCATGCCTCCTTCATCGTGGACCTGGCCAGAGCCATCGCGTTCAACACCGGAGAACGCATGCTGCTGATCGTAAAAAATGACGGGGCCATCGCAAACTTCGACGAGGACGCCATGGTGGAGGTTCCCTGCATTGTAGGCAAAAACGGACCGGAACCGCTGTCCATGGGCCGGATTCCCACGTTCCAAAAGGGGCTGATGGAACAGCAGGTGGCGGTTGAGAAGCTGGTCGTGGAGGCATGGGAGGAGGGCTCCTACCAGAAGCTGTGGCAGGCACTGACCCTCTCAAAGACCGTGCCCAGCGGCGAGGTGGCAAAGCAGATCTTAGATGATCTGATCGAGGCCAACCGGGATTTCTGGCCAGAGCTTCACTAAAAGGTTATCGAATCGATTCTGCCGCCGCAGTCCCTTATGGGCGCGGCGGCAGTTCTTGTATTTCGCAATATCTCCTTCCTTTCATCACAATTCCGCCACAAATTCCAGATATATTATAGACATAAAAGAAACAAACAGTTAACAGGATTGATGAAAGAAAGGAGATCTTGATTATGTATAACGAAGACTATAGAAATTATTATTATAATGAAATGAATGGAAACGACCCGATGCGCCACGAGGAACCGGAGAACAACAAAAAGCCGGGTAAGAAAGGGAAGCTGGCCAAGAAGGTGGCCGGAATCACGGCGGCGGCTCTCGTGTTCGGCACCGTCTCAGGCGGTGTGATGGCAGGCTTTAATGTCCTCAGCAACGCAGCCATCATTGCCCAGAAGAATGCGGCGGCCCAGACCCAGGCGCCTGCGCTGCAGACCTCCGGGAACCAGGGCGGAAACGTCACCTACACTTCCACCGTGACGGACGTATCCGGCATAGTCGAAAACGCCATGCCCTCCGTGGCGGCCATCAATGACAAGATGACGATTAAACAGCAGACCTTCTTCGCCCCCCAGACGCTGGAGGCGGAGAGCAGCGGTTCCGGCATCATTGTCGGAAAAAATGACACCGAGCTTCTGATTGCCACCAACAATCACGTGGTGGACGGAGCCTCCAACATGACAGTTACCTTCGCGGACGACAAGGCAGTGGATGCGGCCGTCAAGGGTACGGACGCGGCCTCAGACTTAGCGATCATAGCAGTTCCGCTGGATCAAATTCCGGCCGACACCATGAGCAAGATTAAAGTGGCCTCCCTCGGCGATTCCAACAGCTTAAAGGTAGGACAGCAGGTGATCGCCATCGGTAATGCCCTGGGCTACGGACAGTCCGTCACAGTCGGCTATGTCAGCGCTTTAAACCGTGAGGTACAGGATGAGAACGGCAACACCAACAGCTTTATCCAGACCGACGCGGCCATCAACCCCGGCAACAGCGGCGGCGCTCTCCTGGATATCAACGGCAACGTAGTGGGCATCAACAGTGCCAAGACCGCCTCCACAGAAGTAGAAGGCATGGGCTATGCGATCCCGATCTCCAAAGCCAACGAGATCCTGAGCACCCTGATGACCAAGAAAACCAGAGTCCAGGTTGACGAGGCGAAACGGGGCTACTTAGGAATCGAAGGAACCAACGTGGACGCCCAGATATCCCAGATGTATGGAATGCCAAACGGAATCTTCGTATACAGAATCACTGACAACGGAGCCGCGGCCGCCTCAGATTTAAAGGAAAAGGACATCATCACCAAGCTGGACGGCCAGTCCGTCACCAACATGGAACAGCTCCAGAGCATGCTCTCCAGCTACGAGAGCGGCGAGACCGTCACCCTAACAGTACAGTCCCTGACCAACGGCACCTACCAGGAGCACGACGTGCAGGTGACATTGGGGAGTAAGCCGGTGAGTGAGTCATAAGAATTTTTGCAATATAGAAACTCCGCAATGGGACCGGACCACAATCCGGCCCCATTGCGGAGTTATTTTTTCAGCATTTCCATCTTGTCACAGAGAGTCACCTGTGTTATAGTAAAATAGATTTCTGCGGAATGTCTTTCCGCGATGTCACGGCATATCGCCACTATTCCAAAAGGTATTGAATTGGATAAACAAACAGATTATAATTGAAGGAGGAACAGCATGGAGAGAAAGCTGTTGCAGTGGCATCCGGCGTTTCACGCGGCACTGCAGATTGAATTTGAAGAAGAGAGGGAAAAGCTGAACTTTAAGAATGAACATATGCTCAGCAGTAAACCGCTCCAGATTGATACCCTGGTTATTAAAGTAAAGCCGGGGGAGAGGATTGAGAAGAATATCGGCAGGATATTCCGGCAGTATAATATTGTGGAGTATAAGAATCCCAGGGATTATGTCAGTATCAACGACTATTACAGAGTGTTGGGCTATGCCTGTATCTATCAGTCGGATACGGAGGAGGTCTGTGAGATTGATCCCGGGGAATTGACTCTTACATTTGCCAGCAGCCATTTTCCGCATAAGCTGGTATCTCATTTAAAGAAGCGGGAGGGTGTAACCGTCGAAAAGGCAGGAGAGGGGATTTATTATGTGAACGGTTTGACGTTCCCACTCCAGATACTGATGATCGGTCAGCTGTCTGCCTCAGACAATTTCTGGCTAAACTGTCTGAAACTGGGGCTGGATACAGAGACAGGACTCAAGCCGGCACTGAAAAGATACCGGGGAAAAGAAAAGCAGCCGCTGTACGCGGCGGTGATGGACCTGATTGTGCGTGTGAATCAAAAGAAGTTTGAGGAGGAATTTGAGATGTGCGATGCGCTGAATGAATTATTTGAGGAAAATTAGATGTACTGTTGGAGAGGCGGGCGGAAGTAAGAGAGAAGCTGGCAACCGAGAAGGGCATGGAAAAGGGAATTGAGGCTCTGATATTGGACAATATAGAAGAAGGCACTGAAGAAAAAGAGAATCATAGAAAAACTAGAGAAACGTTTTGATTTATCCAAAGAGCAGGCGGAGGGATACTACGACCGCTTTGCGAAAGCATAGGATTTTCGCAGATGACCATAAAGAGCGTTGCAAAACAAGCTGTGATTTGCCAGCTGTTTTGCAGCGCTTTTGTATTTTTGCTAACAAAAAGTTTTAAATAACCAGAAAAAAACAGAGAACACATATCAGACAAAAAGTGAGAGCACACCCACTGAAATCAGAAAAAATGTTGACAAAAAAACAGGTACAATCAAAAAATATACAAAATATCTAAAATAATTCTTCGCCATCCCGACAAAACCAGACTAAAAAGAAGAAAATAATTCAAAAATATGACAAAAAGTTATGTACATATGACAAAAAGTATGATATAGTCTAAGTACGATGTAAATACATGAAGGAGGAAGACCTATGGCGGCGGATTTTACTTTGGATGAGAATGCCCTGCGCCAGATCGTTGATATGCTGGAGCAGCAGTTCGGTTCTCATTGTGAAGTGGTTCTACATGATTTGAGCAGGCCGTACGATCAGACGATTGTGGATATCCGGAACGGATATATCACGGGAAGAGGCATTGGAGACTGCGGAAGCAATCTGGGACTGGAGGTGATCCGGGGCACGGTGAAGGATGGAGACAAGTACAATTACTTCACACACACCAGAGACGGAAAGATCCTTCGATCCTCTTCCATCTATTTGAAAGACACGGAGGGGAATGTGAGATATTCTCTCTGCGTCAATGTGGATATCACAGATTCGGTGAAGTTCGAGAACTATCTCAGAGAGACCAATAAGTACGAAATCGGTGAGCATAAGAGCGAGGAGGTGTTTGTCAACAATGTGGGAGATCTCCTGGATTATTTCCTGGAGGAGGGACGGCAGTTCATCGGCAAGGACACCAGTGAGATGAATAAGGATGAGAAGATGAAGCTGCTGGAATTTCTGGACCGCAAGGGAGCGTTTCTGATCTCCAAATCGGGAGAAAAGGTCTGTGAGGTACTGGGGATATCGAAATTCACCTTTTATAATTATCTGGAAACGATCCGCAAAAACGGCAGCCACGGAGGCAGGCCGGAGGATTAAAACATCTGCAAAGAGGAGGAAAACATTTATGGATGTGTATGCAAGGATGAGAGAGTTGGGGCTGCCCGTTCTGGAGCCGACACCGGCCGGAGGAATCTATTCGCCAGTTCAGTATTTTGGGGACAAGCTGGTCTATACCTCCGGTACGGGAGGCCAGAACCAGGTCGATGAGGACATGGTGGGAAGAGTCGGAGGGGAACTGACTCTGGAGCAGGGGCAGGAGATGGCGCGCAGATGCGCGTTGAATATCCTGGCGAACTTACACCACAACCTGGGGGGCCTAAACAGGATCAAACGCTTCGTGAAGATTCTGGCCTTTGTCAACAGCGCCAATGACTTTGACAAACAGCCGGCGGTAGTCAACGGGGCGTCCAGTCTGATCCGCGACATCTTCGGGGAGGAAGCGGGACTTCCGGCCAGATCAGCCATCGGGGTCAATGTTCTTCCGGGCAATATACCGGTTGAGATTGAGATGCTGCTGGAGCTTAAGTAACAAACCAGAGGGAGGGGAAACAAATCGATGTATGCGACAAGTCTAGTCTGCAGGACATGCGGTGCGGTCTATCCGCTTGAGAACCGGTATTCCTGCGATTCATGCGGCGGTATCCTTGAAATTACGTATAATTACGATAATGCCTTTGCAGAGGACCCGGTACGAAAGCCGGACTGTGAACTTTCAGGCATGTGGAAATACCGCGCACTGCTCCCGGTAAAAGAAAAAAAGAATATCGTGACTCTGGGAGAGGGGGACACCCCGTTGATCGGAGCAGACCGGATCGCCGCGGCCTGGGGCTGTGATCTGCGGATGATGGTCAAGGCTGAGATGATGACACCCACCGGCTCCTTCAAGGACCGTCCCACCACGGTGGGCGTGTCGGTGGCGAAGGAGAAGGGCTACCAGAAGATCGTGGTGGCCTCGTCGGGAAACGCCTCCGCTTCGGCCTCCGCCTATGCGGCCAGAGCCGGGATGGACTGTGTGGTATTCGTACCCGACACCACGGACATCAACAAGGTGGTGCAGGCCCAGTCCTACGGCGCCAATGTGATCAAGGTGAGAGGAAATTACAGCCGTTCCTACGACATGGCAAAGCTTTGCGCCGCCAGGTATGACTGGGCCAACGTGACATCCACCTTCATCAATCCCTACACGGTGGAGGGTGATAAAACTCCCGCCTATGAGCTGTTTCATCAGCTGAAGGGCCAGGTGCCCGACTATATCCTGATTCCCATAGGGACGGGCCCGCTGTTGGTCGGGACCTACAAGGGTTATGAGGAAATGTTGAGGATGGGGCTGATCGACCGGCTCCCGGCGATGATCGGGGTACAGGTGAAGCAGTGCGAGCCGATTACGAGGGCCTATGAGGCCGGCTCGGAGAAGGTGGACGGATGGCAGGAGCAGATCAAAACCGCTGCAGGCGGAATCTCAGATCCCCTGCTGGGCTATGAGGGAGACGGCGAGCTGACTCTCTCGGTGGTGAAAAAGTCCGGCGGCATGATGATATCCCTCACCGAGGAGGAGATTTTAGAGTCCACCCAGGCCGTGGAGACAAAGCTGGGACTTTACTGCGAGCCTACGGGTGCGGTTTCCGTGGGGGCGGTGAGAAAGCTCTGGAATATGGGACTTTTAAGGGAGGGGGCGCTGACGGTCAGCTACACTACCGGCCACGGCTTCAAATACAGCGGCCGCCATCCCAAGGAGCCGCCGCTGATCGACGATGCCGCGCAGCTGGACCGCTTGATGAGGTGAGTGTATGAAGAAGATAAAAAAGATGTTTTTACAGCGGAAAGCCACGCTGATCGGCCTGATTCTGGTTCTGATCATCCTGGTGGCAGCGCTGGGAGCGGGACTCTTTACACAGTATACCCCCGACGAGATGAACGTGGACTACCGCCTGCTGGGGCCGTCGGCGTTTCATCTGATGGGGACGGATGAGTTTGGAAGGGATTTGTTCTCCAGGGTCCTCTACGGGGCCAGGAATTCCCTGTTTGTCGCATTCTTTATCGTGGTGGTGGCCGTCGGCTTAGGGCTGGTGTTCGGCTTGCTGGCCGGGTATTATCCCAGGGTGGATTCCATCATCATGAGAGTCATGGACGGGCTGATGGCATTTCCGGGCATCGTGCTGGCCATCGCCATGATGGGAGCCATGGGACCCAGCATGGTCAATGTGATCGTGGCTCTGGGAATCGTCTACACGCCGCGTGTGGCCCGCGTGGTCCGGTCGTTTATCCTGACCGTCAGGGAGAGCCAGTACATAGAGGCTGCCAGATCCATCGGGGCCATGGACTTGCGAATCCTGCTGCGGCACATCCTTCCCAACTGCATCTCGCCGATCGTGGTGCAGGCGTCCTTCATATTCTCCTACGCGATCCTGGGAGAGGCGGCCCTCAGCTTTCTGGGCGTGGGCGTGCCGGCCACCCTGCCAAGCTGGGGCAATATCCTGAGCGAGGGCCGGGTCTACATGCAGATTGCGCCGTGGCTCACCGTATTTCCGGGACTCTCCATCATGATAACGGTCCTGGGACTGAACATGATGGGCGACGGACTCAGGGATTACTTGGATCCGCGTCTGCAGAAGCAGAGATAGGAGGAGGACGTCATGTATGATTTGCTGATAAGAGGCGGCCTGCTGGTTGACGGAAGGAAGGCGGCTCCCTTCCGGGCGGATCTGGCCGTGAAGGAGAACCGGATCGCAAAGATTGCCCCCGATATCCATGGGGAGGCTGCGGAGGTCATCGACGCGACGGGCATGATGGTGAGTCCGGGGTTCATCGACGTGCACACCCATGACGACATCGTCTTCGACCGTGACCCGCTCAATGAGCCCAAGCTGAGACAGGGAGTGACCACGGCGATCGTGGGAAACTGCGGCTTCGGGGTGGCGCCTGCCGTCGGGGAATGCAGGCAGGATCTGATCGATTACAACACGCCGATTCTGGGGAGGGGGGGAGGAGACGAAGGCGCTGCTGTTTGACTCCTTTGGACAGTATCTGGAACACTTAGACTCCATCCCCAAGGCCATGAATGTGGCGGCGCTGGTTCCCCATGGAGCCGTCTATATGTCGACCAATGGTTTCAGCGATCGGCTTATGGGACCGGAGGAGCTTAAGAATGCCTGCGCCAGCGTGAGGGAGGCCATGGAAGCCGGAGCGGTGGGCCTGTCCTTTGGGCTGATGTACGCGCCGGGCTGCTACTCCCCCCAGACAGAGATCGAGGCACTGGCCGCGGAGGTGGGAAAGGTCGGAGGCGTGGTGACCGTCCATATGAAATCCGAGTCCGATCATTTCCGGGAATCGGTGATGGCGGCGGCCGAGCTTTCCAAGACATGTCACACGGCTGTGGAGATCAGCCATTTAAAAAATGTGGGAAAAGAGTATTGGGGCAATATGTCAGGAGTTTTGAACTGGCTCAGGGAAACGTTAAGGGAAGGGGCCGATCTCTCCTTCGATATGTATCCCTACACCATGGGAAGCACTACCATGGCGATCCTGTTTCCCACGGAATATATGAAGACAGGGATAAAACCTCTGCTGGAGAGCCTAAAGGACCCGGTGGTGCGTGGGGAGATTTCGAAAAAGACTGAAGGAGAGCTGGGGCGATGAGGACAATCTAAGTCTGCTGTGCGGATGGGAAAATGTCATCATTTCCTCGGTAAAGACGGAGAAAAACCGCTGGGCTCTCGGAAAATCGGTGCGGAAGATCGCGGTCCGCAGGCAGCAGGCGGAGGATGAGACCTTCATGGAGCTGTTCATGGAGGAGGATGGAGAGGTTTCGGTGCTGCTCAACCATATCGCACAGAAGGATATGGAGGACACGCTCATGTTTGAGCGGGTGTCGGTGGCCTCGGACGGGCCGCCGGGAGCGAAGGCGCCCCACCCCAGGCTGTACGGAACATTTCCCAAATATCTCAGGGAGTTTGTGCGGGAGAAAAAGCTGCTGACCTGGGAGGAAGCGATTTACAAGATCACGAGGCAGCCGGCAGAGCGTTTTCATCTGGGAGAACGGGGAATTCTCCGGGAGGGCTGCTATGCGGATATCACGATCTTTGACCCGGATACCATATGCGATACGGCGACCTTCGATCACCCGGTCAGCTATCCCACCGGGATCAGCCATGTGATCGTAAACGGAAAGCCTGTGCTGCCGCAGGGGCTTACGGGCGGGGCAAGAGAAGGAACATTGATCAGGAGAAGCTATTAATGATGTATAGAGGAGGAGCGATATGAAACGAAAACGATTATTGTCTTTGGCACTGGCGGTTATGATGGCGGGCACGACGCTTGCAGGATGCGGCGGCAAACAGCCCCAGGCGACATCCGCGGCAGGAGGCGCTTCATCGGAAGCGGCGGCGGAGGCCGGCGGGGATAAGAAGGCGGGAGAGACGCCGACAACCGCGAAAGAGGAGGGCGGAACACCTGTGGAGTCCGACGAGATGAAGGTGGCCGTGATTGGGGAACCGGCCACATTGGATGTCCATATGACCTCTGCGTTTATCACACAGGAGATCGGCTATCACATCCTGGAAGGACTTTACACCATCGACGCCGATTACAACACCGTACCCATGCTGGCGGAGGACACGACGGTCTCCGATGACAACATGCATTACACCATCAAGCTGAGACAGGGCGTCAAATTCCACAACGGCAAGGAGCTGACCTCCGAGGACGTGGTCGCATCCTTAAACCACTGGGTGGAAAAGACCAGCTACGGCGCGATCTTAGGGAAGATTCTGGACAAGATCGAGGGCACCGATCCGTATACCGTGGACATCTATCTGACCCAGCCGTCGGTGGTGGTGACCACACTGCTGGCATTTCCGAACCAGCAGGGAGGAATCTATCCCAAGGAGTCCATCGATGCGGCGGACGAGAAGGGGATTCCCGAGAAGGATATCATCGGCACAGGACCCTACAAATTTGGGGAGCACAAGCCGGACCAGTATGTGAAGCTGGAGAAGTTTGATGATTACTGCGCCCGCAGCGAGGAGCCCAGCGGACACAGCGGAAAGAAGACGGCGTACTTTAAACAGCTGACCTTCATCCCGGTTTCCGAGGACGCGGTCAGAAAAGACGGAGTTTCCACAGGCGAGTATCAGCTTGGCGAGCAGATCAGCACGGACATGTATGAGCTGGTGGAGATGGACCCCAACAGCGAACCGGTGGTGATCAAGCCCTGGTGGTGGCCGATGATGGTGTTGAACAAGAAGGAAGGCATATTCACCGACGTGAAGGCGAGACAGGCTCTGCTGGCCTGCTTAAATATGGAAGAGTGCATGAAGGCCGCGTTCGGCAACGAACTGTTCTACCGGATCGACTGCTCGGCCATGTTCAAAGAGCAGCCCATGTACAGCGAGGGCGGCAAGGAATTGTACAATCAAAACGACGTGGAGAAGGCGAAAAAGCTGCTGGCGGAAACCGACTACAACGGCGAACCCATCATCTGGTATACAACCAAGGATTACCCCTATATGTACAAGATTGCGGTGGTGGCCTCTAAGCAGATGGAAGCCGCGGGCTTCAAGGTAGACGTGCAGGTCGTAGACTGGGCTACCATTACCCAGAAACGTTCCGATCCGTCAGCCTACAACATTTTCAGCGGCGCTACTACCTTTACGCCTGACCCTGGCGTGCTGCCTCATCTGGACGGCTCCTGGCCGGGATGGTGGGAGAATGCCGAGAAGGATCAGATGATCGTGGAATTAAACGGAGAGGCCGACCCTGTAAAGCGTCAGCAGATCTGGGATGAGTTCCAGGAAACATGGATCTGGGGCGACGTGCCGTTTATCAAAATCGGCGATTATTTCCTGCTCTCCACGCGCAGCAAGAACTTAAAGAGCTTTGACGAGGGACCGTTTACCTTCTTCTGGAACTGCTATCTGGAGAAATAATACTGCACTGAGTGATTAGGGAGGAGTAAGCCATGGGAGCTTATATACTGAAAAGACTGATACAATTGATTCCTACCATGCTCATTCCGGCAGTCATCGTGTTTATGCTGATATTCTTTTCACCCGGCGATCCGGCCAGCCTTATGCTGGGGCCGGACGCCACGGTGGAACAGGTGGCGGAACTGAGATCGCAGATGGGCTATGACCAGCCTGTAGTAGTGCAGCTGGGCAAATGGTTTTCCAGCATGGTGAAGGGAGACTTAGGAGACTCCATCTTCCTGAATCAGCCTGTCACTCAGGCCATTGGAGAGCATCTGGGAGTCACCATGGCGCTGACGCTCTTTGCCATGCTCATAGCAACGACCATCGGAGTGGCTCTCGGCGTCTGGTCCGCCGTCAACCGGGGCAGGTGGATCGACCAGATCGCCATGGTATTTTCCGTGCTGGGGGTGTCAATCCCGGAGTTCTGGCTGGCACTCAATCTGATTCTGTTGTTTGCGGTGTACCACCAGATATTCCCTATCGGAGGCTATGTGCCGTTCACGGAAAATCCGCTGGAGAGCTTAAAATGCCTGACCCTGCCGGCCCTTTCCTTAGGGCTTACCCAGGCGGCGTTTATCGCCCGCATGGTGAGATCCAGCGTGCTGGAGATCCTGGATCAGGAGTATGTGAGGACCGCCTCCGCCAAGGGGCTGAATTCCAAGATGGTCATCATGAAGCATGTGCTGAAAAATGCCATGGTTCCCATCGTAACCGTGGTGGGCATGACATTTTCCGTGCTGCTGGGCGGAGCCATCGCTATCGAGATGGTATTCAACTTGCCGGGGATCGGAAGGCTTCTGATGAATGCGGTGTTGAGAAGAGATTATCCGCTGATTCAGGGGATCGTGCTGTTCATCGCCGCCGCCTATATCGTGATCAATTTGATCGTGGACGTGGTATATGTCTACATTGACCCGAGAATCGAATATTAAGGGAGATCGAGGAAACGCTATGAATGAAAATCTGCTGGAAGTGAAAAACTTAAGAACCGGATTCCGGTCGGACGGTTCCTTAATCGTGCCGGTGGACGGCGTCAGTTTCCACGTGGGCTACAAGGAGACTTTGGCGATCGTGGGTGAATCCGGCTGCGGCAAGTCGGTGACCTCCTTATCGATTCTTCGTCTGATCAACAAGCAGAACGGAAAGATTCTGTCGGGTGAGATTCTGTTTAAGGGGAAAAATCTGCTGGATTATTCGGAGAAGGAGATGTGCTCCATACGGGGAAAGGAGATCGCCATGATCTTCCAGGAGCCCATGACCTCTCTCAACCCACTGTTCACGGTGGGCGAGCAGATCCGAGAGGCGCTGCACCTTCATATGAAAATGGGCAATGAGGAGGCGAAGGAGAGGGTTTTAGAGCTGTTGGAGCTGGTGGAGATCCCCTCCGCTAAGGACAGGATGAACCAGTATCCTCATGAGTTGTCAGGCGGCATGCGCCAGAGAGTGATGATCGCCATGGCGCTGGCCTGCAACCCGTCCCTGCTGATCGCCGACGAGCCCACAACTGCGCTGGATGTGACGATACAGGCTCAGATTCTGGACCTTTTAGGACGGCTGAAAGAGGATCTGGGGATGTCGGTCATGATGATTACCCACGACTTGGGCGTGGTAGCGGAGGTGGCCGAGCGGGTCATGGTCATGTACGCAGGAACCGTGGTGGAGAGCGCCGACGTGAGATCGCTGTTTAAAGATCCCAAGCACCCCTACACCATCGGGCTGCTGAAATCATTGCCCAGCCTGGACGAGGAGGAGAAGGAGCTGCACATCATAAAGGGAACCGTGCCGGACCTGATGAACCTGCACCAGGGCTGCCGCTTCGCCCCGCGCTGCGACTGCGCGAGGGATATCTGCTGGCAGCGGGAGCCGGACGACTGCGATCTGGGAGGACGGACCGTCAAATGTTTCCAATACTCGGATGAATGGGGGAGCTGATATGCAGGATGATAAGATATTACAGGTAAAAGGCTTAAAAAAATACTTCCCCGTCAAAAAGGGCATGCTGAAAAAGACCGTAGGCTACGTCAAAGCGGTGGACGGCGTGGACATGGAGTTATACAGGGGAGAAACCCTGGGTCTGGTGGGGGAGAGCGGCTGCGGCAAATCCACTACGGGAAGGATGCTGCTGCGCCTTTTGGACGCCACGGAAGGCACGATTCTTTTTAATGGAACTCCCATCGAGCACATGAAGGGCGCCGAGCTGCGAAAGACCCGCCAGAAAATGCAGATGGTCTTTCAGGACCCCTACGCTCCGCTGAACCCCAAGATGACAGTGGAACAGATCGTCCGGGAGCCCTACGACATCTACGGCATCGGCTCCATGGAGGAGCGGCGCAGGAGAGTGGAGGAGATCTTAGCCGAGGTGGGCCTCGGCAAGCAGCACATGACCAGATTCCCCCACGAGTTTTCCGGCGGCCAGCGCCAGAGAATCGGAATCGCCAGAGCCATGGCGCTGAACCCCGAGCTGGTGATCTGCGACGAGCCGGTCTCCGCCCTGGACGTGTCGGTGCGTGCCCAGGTGCTGAATCTGATGCAGGGCTTGCAGGAGAAACACAATCTGTCTTACATCTTCATCTCCCACGATCTAAGCGTGGTCCGCCACATCAGCCACCGGGTTGCGGTGATGTATCTGGGCCACATCGTGGAGATCGCCGGTAAGACAGAGATCTATAAGAACCCGCTTCACATGTACACCAAGGTACTTCTCTCCGCCATCCCCGTCCCGGACCCTGATAGGACCCGGAACAGGATCGCGTTAAACGGAGAGATCCCGTCCCCGGTAAAACCCCCGTCAGGCTGCGTGTTCCATCCCAGATGTGAGCACTGCAAGAACATATGCAGGGAGAAAATGCCGGAGTTAAAGACGGTGGCGCCGGGGCATCAGGTGGCTTGTCATCTGTACGAATAAAATAATGAGCTATTCTCCGGGACCGGCCTGGGGAATAGCTCATTTATTTGTAGCTACGGCAGCTGATCCAACGATTTAAACGTATATCCCATCTCCTCCCACTTCGTCAGCAGCTCATCCAGGATCTCTGCGTTGGTTTGGGAGGTGCTGTGGAGGAGGACGATGGCGCCGGGGTGGATGCGGCCGAGAAGCTTTTTGAAGGCTTCCTCGTGGGTTGGCTGTTTATCCTGATACCAGCCCACGTAGGCCAGGCTCCAGAAGAAGGTTTTGTAGCCCAGTTCATTGGCCATCTTTAGGTTGCTTTCACTGTATTTGCCCTGGGGAGGACGGTAAAATTTGACCATGGGCTGGCCGGTGGTTTCCTGGTAGAGAGTCTCCAAGTCTCCCAGCTCTTTTTCAAAAGCCTCCTTCGTGGAGATCTTGGACATGTCCGGGTGGTGGTAGGTATGGTTGCCTACGGTGTGGCCCTCGGCGACCATGCGCTTAACTAAGTCGGGGCTGGTGGTTAAGTAGTTGCCGACGATGAAGAAGGTGGCGGGAGCGTGGTGCTTCTTCAGCGCGTCGAGAATGGCGGGAGTGCAGCCATTTTCGTAGCCGGCATCAAAGGTTAAGTACAGAACTTTTTCAGGGGTATTTTCCGCATAATAGGCGTTGAACTGTTTGAGATAGTCGGCAGTGGCATTGGCTACAGGGGGCTTTCCCTCCCGCTGGAAGGAGAGCCCCCAGTTGCCGTCCGCCGAGGTCTGAACCGCCTTGCCGGTGGGCAGATCCACGAAGTGGGCCAGCCAGTAACCGGCGTAGAAGGCGGCGAGAAAGAACAGAGTAAATTTGAACATTTTTTTGTAAGTGAGACGGGTTATCATAGACATCACCTGGTATCGTTTACTACCAGTATATGGATGGTGAGGATTGACCCATTCCAGTTACAAATTAAATGAGAAACTGTTCCAGTATGAACACCAGCACACAGGCGGATAAGGATACCTGAAACAGGCTTTTTCCATACCAGGCCAGCGCTACGGCAAGGCCCAGCCCCGCGGCGGCGGACCAGATGCTTCCGGTGGCCTCAAGGATGGCGGGGAAGGTCATGACCGACAGTGTCACATAGGGAATATAGTATAAAAATGAGCGGATCGTCGTGTTCCTGATCTCCCTGCGGATCAGTGCCAGAGGCAGAATCCGGATTAAGTAGGTCACGGCCGCCATCACAAATATGTAGAGATAGACATTACGCTGCATGGTTTTCCTCCTTAATCGGGAACAGCACGGCTGCGATTCCCGCGATGATGATGGTCAGAATAATGATTCTGGTTCCCGACGAGATTGAGGAGAGAAGCGGAAGCTTTGCAAACAGCAGGCTTGCCGCCATGGACACGACGATAAGCCCCGCCAGAATCCTGTTTTTGCGGGCCGGCGGTATGATAACGGCGATAAACATGCCGTACAATGCTATGCTCAGCGCACTGACAATGCGGGCCGGCAAAACATTGCCCATAATGACGCCTAAGCAGGTGCCAAGAGCCTAGCCGGGGGCGGCCACACAGATCTGCCCGTAGGTGTAGAATGGATTGAGCTTCCCCGGCGTACCTATGGATACGCCGAAGATCTCATCCGTCACGCCGTAGCCCACCAGAAAACGATGGACGATGGAGCTTTTGGGGTCCAGCTTCTGGGACAGGGCACAGGACATGAGAAGATACCTGAGGTTGATAATCAGCTGTGTGACAGCCATCTCCGTGTAGGAGGCCCCCGCCGCCATGACGCCAAGGGCTGCAAATTCTCCGGCGGAGGTCAGATTTGTGATACTCATCAGTGTTGCCTGAAAGGAAGTCATGCCCGCATTTCTGGCGGCAATTCCCAGTGTGAAGGAGACGGCCAAGTAGCCGAGACCGATGGGAGTGCCGTCATGGAGGCCCTTTCGAAAACAGGCGGAATTACGTTCTATCATGTTTGTCTCTCCAGTTTGTGTCAATTCTAGGGTGCGGGTTTATACCCGATTTTTAAGGAGTAACCGTCCACCAACACGCCTTTCGAGCGGGTAATGGGCAGTTTCTGGTCCTCGGTGAAGCCAAAGGTTTCTCCATCGTGGAGCTGCGTTCCGGATATCATGATGAAGCTGGCTATGTCTACCAGGAAACCATAGAGGTCCTGAGGCGCGGCCCAGCTGTCGATGACTTCCAGTTCCTCCAGGCCGAAATCTTCCATTCCATAGGTATAGCCATTGATGCCATTATCCGATGGGGACAGTCCGAAATAAATCCAGTTTAATATCGGAAGGTCTCCGTCCTTCATGCCGCTGGCGGCCTTCTGATAGAAGTCCGGCTGGTAGACGGTGCCGGAGGTACAGACACCGAGGGCATTGTCCAGTCTGCTGCAGGAGGAGCAGAGCTTCACGCAGAGTTTCCCTGCTTCCATGACAGACTTTCTGCCGGGAAGAACGGCCACGAGGATGTGGGCTGTATGGGTTTGAGTCACTTCCACCGCTTCCGGCCAGAAGAAATTGTTGGCGGCCTTCTGTTCGGCCTCGCCATCCGGCACTGGGGATGGGGACAGGCTGATGGCCACGGTCATCCCGGATTCCTTCCATATAAAAGCATTTTTGGATTGATTATGTACTTTTGTGCCATTCTGCCGTTCTGGGATCACGATTCCCCACTCTCTGCGGAGATGCATTTTCAGTTTCCCCACATCCCAGGTGTTGGAGGAGAGCAGGATAAATCCGCCGATGGGGGCCGGCTGGCCGCTGTCGTTCCTGTCGGAGGTTTTCTGGCGTTCCGGCTGCGTTGGTTTCGCAAGCTTGGCCTCCTGAACCGCTCTGTCAAGCTGAATCTCCTGGTCGGATTGAGGGGCTATGCCATGCACGGCGCTTGCGGTCTGGCGGGGAGCGTCGTACGGAGTGCGCTCATCGGCCTGAACGTGTTGAGAGGACTGCTGGTGTGCTTCCGGCATGAAAACGGTATGCTTTTTGGGCCGCTTCTCCTGCGGAATATCTGGCGGAGTCAGCAGGCCAATACTCGGGGGGAAGGGCTGCTTCCGGCAACGGTGCAGGAGTCAGCAGAGTGTGTTCTTCCGGCTGAACATTGCGGCCGCGCAGAAGAGCATTGCTGCGCAAAATGCGTTTGTTTTTAAATATGGTCCGATGTTTCGGCGGCCTTGCATCCGATGACTCCCCGTGGTCGGCCAGCGCTTCCTGGGTGTGTAAATGAGAGTCGCTGTGTAAAGCGTGTTTCCGGTCCTGATCCTCAACGGGGGTGGAATCTGGCGTGTCGTTGGCAAGCGGCATGGTGTCCTGAAGCGTCAGAAGGTCTTCAGCGCGTGGGGCTTCCTTCGGAATGGCCTGATCCGCTGCGGGGGCAGGAGCTGTTAGATCGACTGCGCTCGGCGCGATGTCTTGTGCCGTTGGGGCGGGGGCTGCGGTTGGAGCAGCCGGGGCGCTTGGAACAGTCTGATCCTCCGGGGTGGGCCGATGTTCTGTAGGAGCTTGAACGGTATCAGCCATGGTGTCCAGCGTGGCGTCTTGATCTGCCGGAAGCTCTTCAGTGGGTGCAGCGGAAGGAGCGGTTAGAGCCGTGCCATCCGCCGGGCTCTCTTGATCTTCGGCAGGAGCCGGAACTGGCAGCGTATCTGTAGTTTGTGGAACAGCTTGTGTGGTCAGAGGCTCCTGGTCTTCAGAGACGTGTGTCGTCTGCGGCACATTCTGAGCCTCGGTTGGTTCTGAAACAGAGACAGGATTCATTTTCTCTGAAAGCTCTTGTTCCGGTGAAAGGTCGTTCGCGAGTGGGGCGCTTTGGTCTAGCGGAGGAACATTGACTGGCGGAATCGTTGTAAAATTCCGTGCATGTTCATGTTTCTGTCCATATAGTTCATACAGAATACTTTTATTCGCATGAATGTGGAGATTGGACAAAATACTTTTGTTCATATCTGTCTGAGGATACTGTTTATGCTCCTCCTTCTGCTCCGCCTTTCCGAGCTGCTCATCGAGAACATTGTGATCTACCGGAGCTTCCATCGCATGCGATGTCGCTTCCACTTGTTTCGTTGCTGTTTCTGAAATCTGACTGTCAGTCCGCTGATCTTGCACAGGCTGTTTGGATAAAATCGTGTGGTCTGTCTGAGCAGCCGCGGGAGCGGAATGATCCTGTTTTCTTATGTCATCAGAAATATGACTGCCAGCCAGGTTGTCTTGCTCATCGCGTTCGGGGAGAACACAGGGCTCAGGTGGAGTGTCTGTTGTACTGAGTGTGACTCCGTTCTGAGTGTCTGTTTCGTCTGAAATATTGCTGTCAGCCAGGTTGTCTTGCTCATCTTGCACAGGGAGAACACTGAGCTCAGTTGGAATGTCCGTTGTACTGAGAGCGACTTCGTTCTGTGCGTCTGTTTCGTCTAAATATTGCTGCCAGCCAGATCGTCTTGCTCATCTTGATCGGGAAGAACATTGAGGTCTGTTTGAGCTTCCAGTGTAGCGAGGGTGACTTCGGGCTGGATGTTTGTATTATTAGAAATACTACTTTCAGTTAGGTCACCTTGTTCCGTTTGCACTGCTGTTGCGGCAGCTGTGACTTCCGTCTGCATGTCTAAATCGTTCGAAACTTTACTGGCGTTAAGCTCGTCTTGGTTGGCTTGATCGGACAGAAGAGAGTGATCCGCTTGATCATCAGTTGTGTCAAGGGTCTCTGCATCCTGCCTCTCGGTATCGTCTGTAGCATTGCTGTCCGTCAGACTATCTTGCCCGGATGATTCAGGCTGAACAATGTGGTTCGTCTGAGAATTTGGTGTATCCAATGTCTCTTTGGTCTGTTCATCTAGGACAGGCGGAATCATTTCATCAATCGGTCGAACCGGTTCAACTGGGACTAAGAGGTTTGGTTGAGAGTCTGGCATATTCATATCCAGAGTGGTCTCGGTCTGTTCTTCTGGTATAGCGGAAGTCCTTTGGTCGGATATTTCAGCTGGCTTGGGAAGAATAGTGAGGCCGGACTGAACTTCCGGTTCCATTTCGTTTTGTTTATCTGAGAAATCTGAAATAATTTCTTCAGTCGGTCCGCAGGGCTCAGACAAAACAGCATGAGGCGTCTGTGTACCAAGTGTTACGTCAGTTGGTTTTATTAGTTCCGGCGAAACCAGCTTATTTGTGAAACCATCTTGTTCAGGCAGTCCCACTTTAATCTGCTCGTTTGGAATAACCAAGATATTGGTGTTTAGCTGGTCTGATAAATCGTTCGGAATATTTTTGCTGATCAACGCACTCAGGTTAGAGAAAACACTATGGTCTGCCGGAGACGGCTGTTTCTCGCTTGTCCTGTCAGTTGGCGCGGTTAAATGATTCAAGTTGTCCGAGTCATCTAAAACATCTTCATCCTCCGGCTTGCCTAATCTGGAGAAAACGCTGGAACCAGTCTGAACCTGCTGTTCATCCTTCGCTTCATCGGTTATATCATCCAAGCCATCCGGCGCAGCGGGAATGTTATCGTCTTTCGGTTCATTTAATATAGAGAAAACACTATGCCCAGTCTGCGAAGGCTGTTCGTCGTGAGCCTTATCAGCGACATCATTCAAGCTGTCTGAATCATCAGTAATGCGATCACTTGCCAGTTCAGTAAACTTGGAGAAAACACTGTGTCCAGTCTGAGAAGTCTGTTCGCCGTGTATCTCATCATCCCCATCATCCGAGCCGTCGGTATCATGTGAGCTACTTTGTACCTCGAAATCCCCCAATTTGGAGAAAATACTATGATCCTCAGGAACCGGCAGTACGTCGTGAGCCTCATAGTCCATGTCATCCGAGTCGTCGG